>ENA-OVGC01001784-OVGC01001784.1-human-gut-metagenome-genome-assembly--contig:-NODE-1784-length-15716-cov-4.013218_pt1 | contig 15716 bp, 18 predicted proteins | sample MGYA00237768_ERZ505415 | MGnify/ENA primary metagenome ERZ505415 (study PRJEB26158, sample SAMN06016382) | human gut metagenome | biome: human gut; feature: ankylosing spondylitis patient; material...
GCGACCACCGAGATCTACACTCTTTCCCTACACGACGCTCTTCCGATCTAGATGCGCTTTCTCTCCCGCATGACCACCGAGGAGCGGACGCGGGTCTTCAACCGCCTGATGAGCTACAGCTTTCCCGCTATGATCATCTCCCGGAATCTGGAGGTGTTCGACGAGCTGCTGGAGATGGCCCAGAAGCATGGCCGCACCCTGCTGCGCACCGGCAGTGATACGGTGGACGCCACCAGTCATATCATTGACTATCTCAATAATGCGCTGGCCCCTCAGATCACCCGCCACGGCGTGCTGATGAACATTTACGGTCAGGGCGTGCTGATCTTGGGCGACAGCGGCATCGGCAAAAGCGAGACGGCCATCGAGCTTCTGAAGCGCGGCCATCAGCTGGTAGCCGACGACGCGGTGGAGATCAAGCGCATTTCCGATACCCTCCACGGCACGGCGCCGGAGCTGATCCGACACTATATTGAAATTCGCGGCGTGGGCGTCATCGATGTGAAGCAGCTGTTCGGTATGGGTGCGGTGCAGTTTGAAACGGAGATCGATTTGGTGATCCAGCTGGAGCAGTGGCAGGACGGCAAGTTCTATGACCGTCTGGGGCTGGGCGAGGAGACCTACACGCTGCTGGACGTATCCTTGCCCATCGTGACCATTCCGGTGCGGCCCGGCCGAAATCTGGCCGGTATCGTGGAGATCGCCACCATGAAGAACCGCCAGACCAAATACGGCTATAACGCGGGCCGCGATTTCGTCACACAATTTGACAGTAAGCTGGACGCCATGACCCAGCAGAACGGAAGCGACCTTTTATGAAATACATCGGCATTGACATTGGCGGCACCAACCTGAAGGCGGGGCTGGTGGACGAAACGGGGCAACTGCTGGCTACCCGCAAAATGAAGGTGGCCGGTATCGCCGATCCGGCAGCGCTGGCATGGACGATCCACGCGCTGAGCGTGGATCTGTGCAAGGATTTCGGCTGCGAGCTGACGGATATCTTTTCCATCGGCGTGGGCTGTCCTGGCGCGGTGGAGATCCGGGGCGGCTCCATCCTGTATACCTGCAATCTGCCCCTGCGGAACGTGCCGCTTCGGCGGCTGTTCCACCAGCTCAGCGACCTGCCCCTGTACATAGAAAACGACGCCAACTGCGCGGCGCTGGCGGAGTACTATGTGGGCGGCGGCCGGGGCAGCAAGCGCTTTATTACCGTCACGCTGGGCACCGGCGTAGGCGGCGGCATCATCCATAACGGAAAGATCTTCCACGGCTCCAACGGTATGGCGGGCGAGGTGGGCCATATGTCCATCGAAATGGATGGCGAGGAGTGCCCCTGCGGACGCCGCGGCTGCTGGGAGCGGTACGCTTCCGCCAACGCACTGAAGCGCCAGACCGCCAAGGCGTGGCAGGAGCACCCCGACAGCATTCTGGCGCGGGTCATCGCCGAAAACGACAATCATGTGTCCGGCCAATCGGCCTTTATCGCCGCTCGTCAGGGCTGTCCGGTGGGGCAGGCGGTCTGCGACCGGTATATCCGCTACCTTACTGCCGGAATCGTGAACATCATCAACATCTTCCAGCCTGACACGCTGGCCATTGGCGGCGGCGTCAGCAACGAGTCGGATGAACAGCTGCTGCTTCCCCTGCGCCGTCAGGTAGCGGCTCATAGTCTGCCCTGCAACTACGATAAAATGACGAAGATCGTCAAGGCCCAGCTGGGCAACGACGCCGGTATCATCGGCGCGGCGCTGCTGGGGAAGAACAAGCGGATCATCTGAAACACCCACAACAAGGAGGCGCTGTATGCGTTGGTATGAGCAATTGGACGAAAAACTGCGGGACTATCTGCCGGACTTGACCGTTCTGGCGGAGGAACCGCTGGCGAAGCACACCTCTTTCCGCATCGGCGGTCCTGCTAGGCGAATGGCCTTTCCCCAAAATGCCGAGCAGCTGGTGCTTTTGCTGAACTTTGCCGACCAATGCGGCGCACGTCCGTTTCTGCTGGGCAACGGCACCAACGTGCTGTTCCCGGATGGCGAGGTGGATCGCCTGATCGTCAATACCCGCGACATGGCGGGCGTCTGCCTGACCGATACAGGCCGCGTCAGAGCCGACGCAGGCGCGACGCTGGCCCGTGTGGCGAGCTTCGCCTGCCAGCAGGGCTTGGCGGGGCTGGAATTTGCCCACGGCATCCCCGGCAGCGTCGGCGGCGGCGTGTGCATGAACGCGGGCGCCTACGGCGGCGAGATGGCGCAGGTCATCGACAGCGTGACGGTACTGTTCCCCGACGAGGGCATCAAGACCCTCAGCTGTGCTGATATGGCTTTCGGCTATCGCCACAGCCTGCTGATGGAGCACCCCGGCGCGGTGGTGCTCCACGCGGAATTTGCTTTGGAAAAGGACGACAGCGCCGCCATCCGCAGCCGCATGGATGACCTGATGTCCCGCCGCAGGGCGTCTCAGCCGCTGGAATATCCCAGTGCGGGCAGTACCTTCAAGCGGCCGGAGGGCTACTTCGCGGGCCGTCTGATCGAGGAAGCGGGCTGCAAAGGCCTGACCGTCGGCGGCGCGCAGGTGTCGGAAAAACACGCGGGCTTTGTCATCAACGTGGGCGGCGCCACCTGCGCCGATGTGCTGGCGCTGATGGCGGAGGTACAGCGGCGGGTGAAGGAGCGCTCCGGCGTGACGCTGGAGCCGGAAGTGCGCGTGGTGGACTGACGGAGGACGCTATGGAATTGCTTATCATTACCGGTATGAGCGGCAGCGGCAAAAGCCGCGCCGCCTCTATTCTGGAGGACATCGGCTACTACATCGTGGATAATCTCCCCGCGGAGATGATGGTGAAGTTCGCCGATTTCTGCATCTCGTCTCACGGTCATTATGACCGGGTGGCGCTGGTGTACGATGTGCGGGCGGGAGAACCCTTCGACCTGCTGATCGCCACGCTGGAGCGGCTGAAGCGCACGAATGTGGACTGCCGATTGCTGTTTCTGGACGCGGACACCGCCGCCATCATCAACCGGTATAAGGAGACCCGACGCGCCCATCCTCTGTCGGCGGAGGGGCGCGGCATCGAGCAGGCGGTAATGCTGGAGCGGCAGATGCTCCAGCCGGTGCGGGATCACGCGGATTACGTGGTGGATACCTCCTCCTTCTCGGTGGGGAAGCTTCGCAGCGAGCTGCTGGATCTGTTTGGCCGGGAGCGGGATCGTCAGGGGCTTCACGTGGACGTGATGAGCTTCGGCTTCAAGCACGGCCTGCCGCTGGAGTCCGATCTGGTGTTTGACGTGCGCTTCCTGCCCAATCCCTACTATGTGGCGGAGCTGAAAAACGGCACGGGGCTGGACGCTGCGGTGCGGGATTACGTATTTTCTTTTCCCCAGACACAGGAATTCATGGCGCAGCTGGAGAAGATGCTGCTGTTCCTGCTGCCCCAGTATAACGCCGAGGGAAAGACGGTGCTGGTGATCTCCGTGGGCTGCACAGGCGGCCATCACCGCAGTGTGGCGGTGGCTCACGCGCTGGCACAAAAGCTGACCGCCGCAGGCTTCGCCGTGACGGAGAGCCATCGGGATATCTCCCGCTGACGGGCAAAAATCGGAAAGAACGTGATGCTTTATGCGGCATAACTTATATCATATCCCCCCTGAACAGGGGCCGAAGATCGTGGGCATCGGCGGCGGCACGGGACTGAGCACGCTGCTGCGGGGTCTGAAGCTCTATACCCGGAATATCACCGCCATCGTCACCGTGGCGGACGACGGCGGCAGCACCGGTATGCTGCGGCAGGACTTGGGTATGGCCGCTCCCGGCGATATCCGCAGCTGCCTGCAATCGCTGGCCAACTGCGAGCCGCTGATGGCTCAGCTGATGGCCTACCGGTTCGCCGACGGCACGCTGGCAGGTCAGAGTCTGGGCAATCTGCTGCTGGCGGCGCTGAACGACATTATGCCCAGCTTTGATAAGGCGGTGGCGGGTCTCAGCAAGGTGCTGGCCATCACGGGGCGGGTGCTTCCGGTGACCAATGAAAACGTCCAGCTGGAGGCCACCTTTGAAAATGGCGCTACCGTGCTGGGCGAGTCCCACATTTTCTATTGTAAAAAGGAGCAGGACTGCCGCATTCAGTCGGTACGCTTGCTGCCGGAGCATCCCAAGGCGCTGGACGCGGCGGTGGAGGCCATACATAGCGCCGACATGATCGTGCTGGCGCCGGGGAGTCTCTATACCAGCATCATTCCCAATCTGCTGGTGGACGGTATTGCGGATGCCATCAGGGATAGTAAAGCGTTGAAGCTTTACGTCTGCAACGTCATGACCCAGGAGGGGGAGACGGAGGGCTATACCGTCTCCGACCACATACAGGCGCTGTTTAGCCACAGCTATCCGGGGCTGTTCCGGCTGTGCCTGACCAATTCCACGCCCATCCCGGAGGTCATCGCCCTGCGGTACGCGCAGGAGGGTGCGGAGCCTATCCGCCACGACGTGGAGAAGTGCCGGGCTCTTGGCGTGGAGCTGATCGACCGGCCTGTTGCCGCGCTGGAAAACGGGCTGGTGCGCCACAACCCCGGTCATCTGGCCCATGAGCTGATGACCATTTACGAGGAATATAAACCCAAAGACCCTGCATAGCAAGGAGGGCGGCAATGCAATCTTTTTCCTATAAGACCAAGGCGGAGCTGTGCCGGGGCACGGTGCAGCGGCTGTGCTGCGCACGGGCCGAGTGCTACGGCGCGCTACTGTACTGCAACACCTTCACCATGCAGGAGGTGCGGATCATCACCGAGAATCCGGAGTTTGCCGCCCGCCTGCCCCGGCTGTTCCAGCGGGCGTTCAATGTGAAGTTCGACCGGCTGCCGTCGGACGACCTGCCCGGCGGCAAGCTGATCTTCCAGATCACCGAGCCGGAGAAGCTGCGGCGCATTCTGGACACGCTGGGCTACGATCCCCGCCAGTCGCTGGTGCTGCATGTGAACTTCGCCTTGCTGGAGGACGACTGCTGCCGCACGGCCTTCCTGCGGGGCGCGTTCCTGGCGGGCGGCAGTGTCACCGACCCGGAAAAGCGCTATCATCTGGAGCTGTCCACCTCCCACGTGCAGGCCAGCCGCGAGGTGTCGGCGCTTTTGCAGGAGATGGGCTTCCTGCCCCGCAGCGTCATGCGGGGCGGCAGCGCCGTCATCTACTTCAAGCAGTCCGAGCATATCGAAGATCTGCTGACCACGCTGGGCGCGCCGGTAGCCGCTACCGAGATCATGACCGCCAAGGTGGACAAGGAGATCCGCAACGGCGCCAACCGGGCCATGAACTGCGACATGGCCAACGTCAACAAGACGCTGGACGCGGTGGCCGCCCAGCAGGAAGCCATCAAAAAGCTGGAAAGCGCCGGACAGCTGGACAAGCTGCCGGAAAAAATACAGGAAACGGCCCGTTTGCGGCTGCAAAATCCGGAGCTGCCGCTGGCCCAGCTGGCGGCGCTGTTCGATCCCCCCATCAGCAAATCCTGTTTGAACCATCGGATACGAAAAATTATGGAGGAGGCACGAAAGCTATGACGAAACTGGAACGATGCCAGAGAGCGAAGGAATTTCATGAGAAGGGTCTCAACTGCGGACAGGCGGTGCTGCTGGCCTTTACGGACGTCACCGGCCTGACGGAGCAGCAGAGCATGGCTGTTGCCAGCGGCTTTGGTGGCGGTCTGCGCTGCGGCGGCGTTTGCGGCGTGGTCAACGCCGCGGCGGTGGTGCTGGGCACGGCCTATCCCGCCACGCTGGAGAACGGCCCCGATGGCAAAAAGCGCTCCACCCAGCTGACGCAGGACTTCCAGCGCCGGTTTACCGAGCGGTTCCGGAAGCTGGACTGCCATGATTTGTTGGCGGAGAAGGACATTGAGGGCACTCCCACCGCACAGGAGCTGGGCGTGACCCAGCATTGCCGCCTGCTGGTGGTGTCCGGCGTGGAGCTGCTCAGCGACATGCTGGACGAATTGGAGGCGCGGTAATGTCCTTTGCCCACCTCCATGTCCATACGGAATACAGCCTTCTGGATGGCGCCTGCCGCATCCGTGACCTGCCGAAGCTGGTCAAGGAGATGGGGCAGACTGCCTGCGCCATTACGGATCACGGTGCCATGTACGGCGCTATCGACTTTTACCGGGCCTGCAAGGCGGAGGGGATCCACCCCGTCATCGGCTGCGAGGTGTATGTGGCCCGCCGTACCCGCTTTGACAAGCAGCATGAGTTTGATACCGAGTCCCGCCATATGGTGCTGCTGTGCAAAAACGAGACGGGCTACCGCAACCTGTCCTATATGGTGTCTCAGGCATATATCGAGGGCTTCTACATCCGGCCCCGTATCGACCTTGACCTGCTCCGCGCCCACAGCGAGGGTCTGATCGGTCTCAGCGCCTGTCTGGCCGGTGAGATTCCCCGTCGCATCATCAACGGCGATTACGACGGGGCCAAGGCCTACGCGCTGGAGATGCGGGACATTCTGGGGGAGGGCAACTTCTATCTGGAGCTGCAGGATCACGGCATTCCCGACCAGACCATCGTCAACCGCGCCCTGCTGCGGATGCACAACGAGACGGGCATCCCGCTGGTCTGCACCAACGACGCCCACTATCTCCGGAAGGAGGACGCCGAGAGCCACGATGTGCTGCTTTGCATCCAGACCGGCAAGACCGTGGACGATGAGAACCGCATGCGCTATCAGCCCCAGAACTTCTACCTCCGTTCCACGCAGGAGATGGAGGAGTTGTTCTCCGGCTATCCCGACGCGGTGGAAAACACCCAGCGTATCGCCGACCGCTGCCAGCTGGAATTCACCTTTGGCAAGTACCATCTGCCGGAATTCAAGCTGCCGCCCGGCTACGATTCCCCCACGTATCTCCGCAAGCTGTGCGCCGAGGGCTTCCAGCGCCGCTACGGCGAGGAAAAGGCATCCTACCGCCAGCAGCTGGAATACGAGCTGGACATGATCGAGAAAATGGGCTTTACCGACTATTTCCTTATCGTGTCGGACTTCGTGCGCTATGCCCGTGAGACGGGCATTCCTGTCGGCCCCGGACGAGGCAGCGCCGCAGGCTCCATGGTGGCCTACTGCCTGCATATCACCGATATCGACCCCATGCAGTATCAGCTGTATTTCGAGCGCTTCCTGAACCCGGAGCGCGTGTCCATGCCGGATATCGACATGGACTTCGGCGATACCCGACGTGGCGAGGTGGTGGAGTACGTCCGCCGCAAGTATGGCGACGACCATGTGGCCCAGATCGTCACCTTCGGCACCATGGCCGCCCGGGGCGCCATCCGGGACGTGGGCCGCGCCCTGAACATGACCTATGCCGAGGTGGACGTGGTGGCCAAGCTGGTGCCGTCCGGCCCCGGCGCACTGCACATCACACTGGACGACGCCCTGAAGCTCAGCAAGCAGCTGTCCGACCTGTACGACAGCGATCCCCGCGTGAAGAAGCTCATCGACACCGCCAAGGCGCTGGAGGGCATGCCCCGCCACGCATCCACCCACGCCGCAGGCGTGGTCATCACCCGCCTGCCGGTGTATGAATATGTGCCGCTGGCCCGCAACGACGAGTCCATCGTCTGCCAGTACAACATGATCACGCTGGAGGAACTGGGCCTGCTGAAAATGGACTTTCTGGGCCTGCGGAACCTGACGGTGCTGGACGACGCGGTGAAGATGGTGCAGCGGTACAAGCCGGATTTCCGGCTGGCGGACATCCCCGACGACGATCCGGAGACATACGAGATGATCTCGCAGGGCCGGACGTCCGGCGTGTTCCAGATCGAATCCACCGGCATGACCGGCGTGTGCATGGGGCTGAAGCCTCAGAACATTGAGGACATCACCGCCGTCATAGCCCTGTACCGACCGGGTCCCATGGAATCCATCCCCCGGTTCATCGCCTGCAAGCACGACCCCAAGCTGGTGACGTACAAGCACCCGTCGCTGAAGCCCATCCTGTCGGGCACCTACGGCTGCATCGTCTATCAGGAGCAGGTCATCAAGATCTTTCAGGAGCTGGCGGGCTATTCGCTGGGGCAGGCGGACATGGTGCGCCGTGCCATGTCCAAGAAGAAGGCCAAGGACGTGGAACGGGAGCGGGAAGCCTTCCTCCACGGCGACGCGGCCCGGAATATCAAGGGCTGCGTAGCCAACGGCATTCCGGAGGCCACCGCGCAGGCCATCTATGATGAGATCTACGACTTCGCCAACTACGCTTTCAACAAGGCTCACGCCGTTTCCTACGCGGTGGTGGCCTATCAGACGGCGTACTTCAAGTGCCACTATACCAAGGAGTATATGGCGGCGCTGCTGACCTCGGTGCTGGATAACTCCGACAAGGTGTCCGAGTATATTGCCGAGTGCCGCAACTGCGATATCAGGCTCTTGCCGCCTGATGTGAACCGCTCTCACGACGGCTTTACCGTGGAGGAGGACGGCATCCGCTTTGGCCTTGTGGCCATCAAGAACATCGGCCGGGGCTTCATCCGCGCGCTGGTGCGGGAGCGGGAGAGCGGCGGCGCGTTCCAGTCGTTTCAGGACTTCTGCGAGCGGATGTTTGACTGCGGCGATATGAACAAGCGGGCCGTGGAGAATCTTATCAAGGCGGGCGCCTTTGACGGTCTGGGAGCCTACCGCTCCCAGCTGATGCAGATCTATGAAAAGGTGCTGGACGCCATCGCCAACAGCCGCAAGGTCAATGTGGAAGGACAGCTGGACATGTTCAGCATGACCGGCGGCAGCAGCGGCGGCCATCCCTCGGCCATTCCGCTGCCGGATATTCCGGAGTACTCCGCCACAGAGCGGATGTTCATGGAGAAGGAGACCACGGGCCTGTACCTCAGCGGCCACCCCATGAATGACTACCGTGCCGCCGCCCACGCGGCAGGCGCGCTGCCGATCCACGACATCCTGGCGGACTTCAATGACGAGGACGGCCCCACCCGCTTTGCCGACGGCCAGAACGTCACCGTGGCGGGCATCGTCACCTCCAGCAAGACCCGCACCACAAAGAACAATTCTCTCATGGCCTATGTAGTGGTGGAGGATGAGGCGGCGGCCATCGAACTGCTGTGCTTCAGCCGCACCATCGACCAGTGCGGCAGCTATATGGCGGTCAACACGCCGGTGGTGATAAAGGGCCGTCTGTCGGTGCGGGACGAAAAGCCGCCACAGATCATGTGCGACACCATTTATCCCCTGAATACCGAGAATCTGCCGCCAGTGGCGGCAAAGCCCCAGGAGCCGAAAAACGCCGCCCTTTTCCTGCGCGTTCCCAGTCTGGACAGCGTGGAGTTTCGCCATATCCGTCTGGTGATGACCATGTTCGAGGGGGAATCGCCGGTGAAGATCCGCCTTGCCGATACGGGAAAGCTGATGGCGGGCAAATGCCTGTGCCACCCCGCGCTGCTGGCGGAATGCCGCCAATGGCTGGGCGAGGCCAATGTGGTGGTGCGGGAACGCTGATTTGGCTGCGATGGTAAGGTTGACAAATGGGAGAATTTTCCGTATGATAAACGAAGAAGGGAGCGTGATAGCATGAGTGTCGGATTTATCCGCGACAAGCTGGAGATCAAATTCCTGATCCTGTACGTGGCGGCGGGTGTGGCCGAGCCAATGCCGCTGAGCGATGTGCAGGCTCTCACCATGATCGACGACGGCATTGATTATTTCGATTTTTCCCAGTGTCTCAGCGAACTGGTCAAAACGGATCATCTGCGCCTGAACGAGCATCAGCAGTATGTTATCACCCCCAAGGGACTGAAAAACAGCGAGATCTGCAAGTCCAGCCTGCCCCTCTCCGTGCGGCTGAAGGCGGACAAGCTGATCGCCGCCCACCGGCAGGAGCTGATTCGCCGCGCACAGGTACGCTCCACCGTGGAGCGCCGGGAGAACGGTACCTATACCGTGGAGCTGAACCTCAACGACGATGTGGATAACGTTATGCGCTTACAGCTGATGGTGGCCACCAAGGAAATGGCGGAGGATCTTGCCCAGCGGTTCCAGAAGAACCCGGAGCAGGTCTATTCCCAGTTGGTTACCGCCCTGTACGGGGGGTAAGATATCTCTTTGTCCACGATAACAAATGCACCATCGATGAGCCATTCGTAGGGGCGGACGACTCTGTCCGCCCCAGTAATACAGCGATTGTTGTCAGGGCGGACAGGGTCGTCCGCCCCTACAACCAACCACCGATAAAACCCTGTAGGGCGGGGTGACTACACCCCGCCGCCTGCACAACACGACCAACAAGGAGGACGCTATGACGAAACGCACCATCATCCCTCTGCTGATCGCCGCACTGGTGGCGCTGCTGCTGCCGTGGCTTGCCGTCACGTTTGCCAAGGGTGACAACGGCATGGCCGTCATCTTCCTGCTGTTTTTCGCGGTGAATCCCATCACGGCGGTTCTGCTAGGGGTGTTCTCCGGCGGCAATGTTCGCATGGCGTGGTTCCAGCCGCTGCTGTTCGCCGCGCTGTTCCTGCTGGGCACGTGGGTGTTCTTCACCATGGCAGAAATGGCGTTTGTGCTCTACGCCGCTGCTTACCTGATTTTGGGTTATGCCGCCATGCTGCTGGCGTGGTGTGCCGCAAAGCGGAAACGCTCTGTCCAATAAAAAACCGCACCACCGGAAAGCGCTGCGTAGGGCGGGGTGACCACACCCCGCCGCCCAATGGTGCGGCGTAATACCATGTAGTAGTCATGTTGCCCTGCGAACCGATTACCAATAGAATCCCCACGCCATAAAACACCACGTCTCAAACTGGGACGTGGTGTTTTTTTGCTGTCATAACCTTGTCCCGTCTCTCATACAGTGGAGTATCAATAACAAACGACAGGGAAGTGGTCAGATGGACGAGCGGTACGCGATCTCACGGTATGAACAGGCGGCGCTGCTGCTGCCTGCCAAATGGCAGCGGCTGGCCAGGCAGCTGCCGGATCACCAGAAGGCACGGGCGGAGGAGCTGCGGCTGCGAGCCGGACAGCCTATGACGGTGCTGCTGCCGGAGGGGGAGGTGTGGCCCTCGCAGGAGCAGCCGATCCCCCGTGTGGCGCAGACCGATCTGGAGCAGCTGTGCGATATGGCAACGGGCTATTCCCGCTATGCCGTCTCCGATACGCTGGGGCAGGGCTATCTGACGGCGCCCGGCGGCTTCCGTATCGGCGTGTGCGGCACGGCGGTGGTGCGGGAGGGCGACAGCCGCAACCTGCGCGACCTGTCCTCTATCTGCATTCGCATTGGCCGGGAGCAGGAGGGCGTATCCGCTCCGGTGCTGCCGCAGCTGTGGGAGGACGGCCGGTTCCGCTCCACAGTGATTTTATCGCCGCCGGGGCTGGGCAAGACCACACTGCTGCGGGATATGATCCGCAGCCTGTCCGACGGCGCGGAGGATCGCCCCGCCCAGCGCATGGCGGTGGTGGACGAGCGGGGTGAGGTAGCGGGCATGCACCACGGAACGCCGCAGCTGGCGGTGGGCTGCCATACGGATGTGCTGGACGGCTGTCCCAAGGCGCTGGGCATCCCCATTCTGCTGCGTGCCGCCAATCCCCAGATCATCGCCGTGGACGAGATCACAGTGCGGGAGGATCTGTTTGCCATGGCTGCCGCCGCCAACTGCGGCGTGGCGCTGCTGGCCACCATTCACGCCGCCGATGTGGCGGAATTAAAACGCAAGCCTCTGTTTGCCCAGCTGCTGAAGCTGAGGGTGTTTGAAAAGGCTGTGGCCATCACCCGGCGGGACGGCCAGCGCCGGTATGAGGTGACGGCGCTGTGATGGGGAAGCTGTTAGGCGCGGCGCTGGTGCTGGCGGCGGCGCTGTGGTTCGTGCTGGCCCGTCTGAGGGCAAGGCGGCGGCAGACAGCGCTCCTGCGAGAGTTGGCCGCCGCACTGGACGCCATGGCCGCCGCCATCCGCTGGCAGCGCCGTCCGCTGCCGGATATTCTGGCGGCGCTGGAGCGCTATCCATTGGCCGGGCCGTATTTCCACCGGATAACAGAGCGGATGTGGGAGGGCCAGACCTTGCCGCAGGCGTGGCACAGTGTGTTTTCCAGGCTGTCCCTCGGCGCGGAATGGATGACGGCGCTGGAGCTGACCGGAGACGAGGAAAAGCTGACGGATGGGCTGCTGTACACCGCGGGACAGCTGAAGCAGCTTTGCCGCCAACGCGGCGAGGAGCAGAGGCAGACGGCGAAGCTGTGGCTGGCAGGCGTGCTGTCGGCGGCGGGACTGCTGATTATTTTACTGATTTGAGGATAGCGGTATGGATGTAAATTTGATCTTCAAAATAGCGGCCATCGGCATTCTGGTGGCGGTGCTGAATCTGATACTGGTGCGCTCCGGCCGGGACGAGCAGGCGCTTTTGACCACGCTGGCAGGGCTGATCGTGGTGCTGATGATGCTCTTGCAGCAGATCAGCGACCTGTTCGATCTGGTGAAGCAGCTGTTCTCGCTGTGATGGACACGGCGGCAAGGATCGTGGCGGTCTGTCTGGTGGGTGCCCTGCTGGCGGTACTGCTGAAAAAGACAAGCCCTGACATGGCGCTGCTGCTGGCATTGGCGGTCTGTCTTGGTGTGCTGGCGGCGCTGACCAAGGGACTGGAGGAGGTCGTCACTTTCCTGCGGGAGCTGCTGGAGTGGGGCGGCCTGTCGGCGGAGCTGTTTGTGCCGCTGCTGAAAACGGTGGGTATTGCTCTCATCAGCCGTACCGGCGGCGCACTGTGCCGGGACGCGGGGGAGGGCGCTATGGCGGGACTGGTGGAAATGGCGGGCGCTTTCGCCGCCATTCTGGTGTCGCTTCCCCTGTTCCGGGCAGCATGGCAGATGCTGGAGGGGTTGCTGTGAAAAAAGGGTTGATAACCGCTGTTATTGGGGTGTATATCCTGGGTTTATGTACCGTTTTTGCATGGGCAGCGCTGCCGGAAAATGTGGAGGATGCCCTGCCGCCTGATGCCCGTGACCTGCTGGAGCAGCTGGACGATGACACTGCCGACAGCGGCACATTGTCCGCCGGGGCGGCCAAGCTGTGGAACAAGGCGTGGACGCTGCTGACCGCAGAGGTGCGAAGCAGCGTGCGGGTGATGGTGGTGCTGCTGGGCGCGGTGCTGCTGTACGGCGTGGCGGAGGGCAGCTTTCAGGCGGCGGGCCATCCGCTGATGGCCAATTTCACGCCGCTGGCCTTTGTGCTGGTCATTACCATGACGGCGGCGGGAGACGTACAGACCATGATCGGATCCGGCACGGAGACCATGGAGCAGCTGGACGTGCTGGGCAAAGCGCTGCTGCCTACGCTGGCGGCAGCGGTGGCGGCCAGCGGCGGTATCGTGTCGGCGTCGGCCCGGCAGGTTGCCACCGTGTTTTTCTCCAATCTTCTGCTGACGCTGATCCGGAACGTGCTGCTGCCGCTGGTGTATTTCTATGTGGCGTCAGCCGCTGCCGGGGCCATGCTGCCGGGGGAGCCATTGAAGCGCATCGCCGCCGGGATCAAAAAGGTGGTCACGTGGGCGCTGACCGGCTCGCTGGTGCTGTTCACCGGATACCTGACGCTGACCGGCGCGGCATCTACCTCGGCGGACGCGCTGGTGCTGCAAATGACCCGCTCCGTCATCTCCACGGCAGTCCCCGTGGTGGGCGGCATTATCTCACAGGCCAGCGGCAGCGTGCTGTCCGGAGCCGGCCTTTTGAAAAACTCTCTGGGCGTATTCGGAATGCTGGCGGTGCTGGCCACCTGCCTGACGCCCTTTCTGCACATGGCGGTGCAGTATCTGCTGTACAAGGTGACGGCCTTTCTGGCGGGAACCGCCGGAAACGGCACGCTGGTGGAGCTGATCGACGCGCTGGGCAGCGCCTTCGGCCTGGTGCTGGGCATGGTGGGCAGCTGTGCGCTGCTGCTGTTGATCTCCATTACATCTTCTGTATCGGTGGTGGTTTCATGACGTTGTTTCGGACATGGTTATTCGGTATCGTGGCGGCGGCCATGGCGCTGGCGCTGCTGTACGCGCTGGTGCCGAAGGGCGCGCTGCTGACGGTGGCAAAGTGTACCGGCGGCCTTATCATGCTGCTGGTGGTGATCCGCCCGCTGCTGGCGCTGGACCTGAACGGCCTACAGGTGGGCTACGAGGAATGGGAGCGTACCATCCAGCAGCAGACCGACGACTATACCGCCGCCAACCAGCAGGAGATGGAAGTCATCATACAGCAGGAGACCGTCGCATATATTTCGGAAAAAGCGGCGGAGCTGGGACTGACATGCAGTCCGGAGGTGACGTGCCAGCTTCAGGACGGCGTACCGTTTCCGGTGGAGGTGACAATGGATATCCCAAAGAACGCGGCGCTCTCGCGGATCATCGCGGCGGATCTTGGCATAGATGAGGCGCATCAGCGCTGGCGGGAAACGGAGTGAGGCATATGGCGAAGGAGAAGCTCATATCCTATGTAAAAACGTACAAATACGTGGCGCTGGTGGTGCTGGTGGGCGTGGTGCTGATGCTGCTGCCCTCCGGAAAGGGGGAGCAGCAGGACACGGTGGAGCCTGTCAACGTGTCAGAAGGTTACTCGCTGGCGGAAACGGAGCGGCGAATGGAGCAGGTGCTGGGCCGTATTCGTGGCGTGGGACAGGTGCAGGTGATGCTGACACTGAAAAGCGGTTCCTCTTTACAGCTGGCGGAAAACCGCAGCGACAGCCTGCGAGACACGGAGGCGCGGCAGGAGCGGGATGTGGTGACGCTGAACCGGGGCAGCGGCTATGAGGACGTGGTGGTGACGGAGCAGACCTATCCCGTCTATCAGGGCGCGGTGATCGTGTGTCAGGGCGCGGGAGACAGCGGCGTTCATCTGGCGGTGGTGCAGGCGGTATCGGTGCTGACTGGACTGGGCAGCGATAAAATCACGGTAGTGCAATGGAAATAAAAATAGAGCGGTAAGCAGGAGGGCAAAAACATGAAGCTGAAGTGGAAGAAGAATTGGAAGCGGCCGGCGGTGGTGCTGGCGGTGATGGTGCTGGTGGGCGCGTCGGTGTATCTGAACTGGAAATACGCCGGAAATGTGGCGGAGACGGACAAAATTCTGGGGCAGGCCACGCTGGTCAACGAGAACGGCGAGGGCGTAACGGTGACGGAGGACGCGGCTGCCGCCAGCGAGAACGACTATTTCGCCACGGCGCGGCTGAGCCGCAAGCAGGCACGTGACAGCGCCATCAGCATGTTACAGGAGGCGGAAATGGATGAAAATGCCACCGAGGAGGTGTGCAACGAGGCCAGCCAGACCTTGCAGGTGCTGGCGGGCTACACGGTGGCGGAGTCCCAGATCGAAAACCTGGTGACGGCCAAGGGCTACGCCGACTGCGTGGTGTTCATGGGGGCCGAAAGCGTCAGCGTGGTGGTGGCTCCGCCGGAGGGCGGCCTGACGGCCACCGACGCCGCCCGCATCAAGGACATCGTCATCAGCGAAACGGACTATACCGCCCAGCAGATCAAGATCATGGAGGCAAATTAACAGTTGTAATTCCCGGGGAGAAATGGTATACTACTCTTATATTGGGACTCTATTGAAAATACAAATGAGGAGTTTTGCAAGCTATGGCTGATAATAAAGAATACATGACCCATCAGGAGAGCATGGGTACCATCCAGATCTCTGAGGACGTGGTGGCCTCCATCGCCACCTCCGCCTGCCTGGAGGTAGACGGTGTGGGCGGTCT
>ENA-OVGC01001790-OVGC01001790.1-human-gut-metagenome-genome-assembly--contig:-NODE-1790-length-15695-cov-79.984591_pt1 | contig 15695 bp, 9 predicted proteins | sample MGYA00237768_ERZ505415 | MGnify/ENA primary metagenome ERZ505415 (study PRJEB26158, sample SAMN06016382) | human gut metagenome | biome: human gut; feature: ankylosing spondylitis patient; material...
GCTGGCAACGTAAAGCTGCTTAGCCATTATCTCAAATTTTAACGAACTATTGTTAGGATCCTCGTAGGTATTATAATACTTCTTCGCCACATTGCTATTGGTTACCGTAGGAGCCAATGTTGGAGCAAGATAGAGGGCACTACCCAATACCGAGCCATTACTATTAGCATCGATACCTGTACTCTTTACACGGGTGTAAGCCATGTTGACGGTTACATCGAGCTTGTTGAGGAAGTTGCGATCCTTGCTGGCATCCAATACATTATAAATGTTGTTGCTACGCATAGAGAGACGCTCATAGTTGCTCTGTCCGTAGTTACCACCTACGATACCTTCCTGCTTGTAGTAGCCCATGGAGAGGTAGTAGTTGATCTTATCGGATGCACCACTGATGCTTACCTCATGGTTCTGTACAGGGGCATTGTCGTTGAATACCAAGTCCTGCCAATCAGTACCAAATCCATTGATAGGATTGCCATTAGAGTCAGTCAGTTTGTATGGATCAGCATAGATAGGAGCCTGACCACCATTCACTGCACGCTCGTTCTGAAGGATGGCGTAGTCAGTGGCGCTTGTTACATCACGCTTCTTCCATGCGCTCTGCCAGCCGTAAGAGAAATTGTAGCTGATCTGTGCCTTGCCCATCTTACCCTTCTTGGTGGTTACGAGAATTACACCGTTGGCAGCACGGGCACCATAGATAGCACCCGAAGCAGCATCCTTCAACACCTCGATACTCTCGATATCACTAGGGTTGAGATAGTCGAGACCACCCTCGATAGGCATGCCGTCTACGATGTAGAGAGGATCTGAATTGCTGATAGTACCTGTACCACGAATACGAACCTTAGGAGATGCACCAGGCTGACCTGAAGAAGAGGTTACGTTGACACCGGCAGCCAGACCCTTCAATGCGTTATCAACACGCACTGGGCTCTTGCCTGCCAAATCTTCGGTGCTCACTTTAGCGATAGCAGCAGTTACCACGCTCTTCTTCTGAACACCGTAACCTACAACAACCACTTCGTCCAAAGCTTTGTCGTCTTGTTTCAGAGTAATCTTCATGTTGGCTGAAGGACGGATCTCTGCATCCTTGTAGCCAATGTAGGTGATAACCAAGGTCTGGTTAGCATCTGCATCGATGACAAAGTTACCATCAAGGTCGGTAATTGCACCGGCACCCTTGACGCCTTTAACCTGTACGGTGGCTCCGATAACGGGTTCACCCAGGTCATCCAACACGACACCCTTGAAGGTGTTTTTCTGTGCGAGCGCTGACGTCGACATCAATAATGCAGTCGCCAGCAATAGACTTTTTGTTTTCATATTCGATTATTAGTTTAGAAAAATATCTGTTTGTTAGTTCACTCTATTATAATAATGTTTAAGACTGTGCGGCTGTGCATTTCCTAAAATGCGTTAAGCCGTGTTTTCGTTTGCAAATATAATATGATTTTTTGATAATTCCTAGCCCCTTCAACAGATAAGTGGGAAAAATACTTGCTTCAAGCAACTTATATCGTTAGTTTTCAGATACTTATCTATTTTTTAATAACTATACGAAAGTGGATGGGGTAAAATGGAGAAAATGAGGCTAGAATACCCCTGAAACGTTATATCAGTATATTTCAGTGTTCACACTCTGCCACTTTTCAATAACGCACATCGCTCATTATACTTCTCATTATCAACAACTTACAAAAGTTATATTTTTGCACCCATCCACTTTTCACTTATCACACATCATTTTTTCATTATTTATTTAGTAATTTTGCAGATGAATGAGCATATACGCCTAAACGCACAAAAAAACGTGAGAGGCGGTGTGCAAAACAAACAACTGCAAGAAATAAACAAACCATAATAAATTCATTACTTATGAAACAGTTCATTTTATCATGTGTCCTGTCGGTTGCAGCCATCGCTCCATCTCAGGCACAGCAGACTACCAGACAATTGCCAGTCTATCTCGACCAGACCAAGCCGGTAGAGCAGCGCATCGATGATGCCATCTCTCGCATGACGCTGGCAGAGAAGATACGCATCATCCATGCTCAGAGCAAGTTTTCATCAGCCGGTGTACCACGCTTGGGATTTCCTGACTTCTGGACGGATGACGGACCTCACGGAGTGCGTCCTGACGTATTGTGGGATGAGTGGGAACAGGCTGGTCAGACCAACGACTCCTGTGTAGCCTTTCCTGCCCTCACCTGTCTTGCCGCATCATGGAATCCGCAGATGAGCCGCATCTATGGCGAAGCATTGGGCGAAGAAGCCCTGTATCGCGGCAAGGACATGATTCTGGGCCCTGGCGTCAATATATACCGCACGCCTCTCAACGGTCGTAACTTCGAGTATATGGGCGAAGATCCGTTCCTGGCAAGCATCATGGTAGTGCCGTATATACAGGGATTGCAGTCTAAGGGCGTATCAGCCTGCGTAAAGCACTATTGCCTGAACAACGATGAGGAATACCGCCATCAGGTGAACGTAATCGTCAGCGACCGTGCTCTCCACGAAATCTATCTCCCTGCCTTCAAGGCGGCTGTTGAGAAGGGTAAGACATGGGGTATCATGGGAGCCTACAACCTATATAAGAATGAGCACAACTGCCATAACCAGTGGACCCTGAACAAGATTCTGAAGGGCGACTGGAAGTATGATGGTGTCGTGGTGAGCGACTGGGGCGGTGCTCACGACCTGGAGCAGTCTGTAAAGAACGGGCTGGATATGGAGTTCGGCACCTGGACAGACGGTCTTACGATGGGTGCTACCAATGCCTACGACAACTATTATCTCTCCATGCCTTACATGAAAGCCATACAGGAAGGCAAGTTCACCCAGAAGGAGCTGGACGATAAGGTGCGCCGCGTATTGCGCCTCTTCTATCGCACCACGATGAACCCGAACCGCCCTCATGGTTTCCTCTGTTCCGAGAGCCATTATGCAGCAGCCAGACAGATTGCAGAAGAAGGCATCGTATTGCTCCAGAACAGGAACAATGTGCTCCCTATCAACACCCAGAAGGCTAAGCGCATACTGGTAGTAGGCGAGAATGCCATCAAGATGATGACCGTAGGCGGAGGCTCTTCTTCGCTCAAGGTACAGCGCGAGATTTCGCCTCTCGATGGTCTGAAGACGCGCTTGGACAAGGACGGCATCGAGGTAGATTATGCCCGCGGATATGTGGGCGATGTAACGGGCAACTACAATGGCGTTACAACCGGCCAGAACCTGGAAGACAAGCGCAGCGAGGCTGAACTGATAGCCGAAGCCGTAGAGAAAGCCAAGACAGCCGACTATGTCATCATGTTTGGCGGTCTGAACAAGAGCGACTTCCAGGACTGCGAGGGTCACGACCGCAAGCATTACGAATTGCCATACCATCAGGATAAGCTCATCGAGGCTTTGGCTAAGACAAACAGAAACTTCGTTTATGTCAACATCTCGGGCAATGCGGTAGCTATGCCTTGGAAGGCTAAGGTTGCCGGCATCGTACAGGGCTGGTTCATCGGTTCGGAGAGCGGCGAAGCCCTTGCAAGCATCCTTACAGGCGATGCAAACCCTAGCGGCAAGTTGCCGTTTACATGGGTCAACTCGCTGAAGGAAACAGGTGCTCATGCACTCAATACCTATCCGGGAACCTGGCGTCAGGAAGGTGGAGCCAGCACGAAGGGCAACATCATTGATGAGGAATATAAGGAAGGCATCTATGTAGGTTACCGCTGGACCGATAAGGAGCGCATCAAGCCTACCTTTGCATTCGGTCACGGCTTGAGCTACACCCAGTTTGCCATCTCTAATCTCCGCAGCGACAAGGCGCAGATGAAGCAGGACGGCACAATCACCTTTACCGTAAACGTAAAGAATACCGGAAAGCGTGCCGGAGCCGAGACGGTTCAGCTCTACATCCACGATGTCAAGGCATCAGTAGACCGCCCTCAGAAGGAGCTGAAGGGATTCCAGAAGGTTTATCTCCAGCCAGGTGAGAGCAAGGATATCAGCATCACCATCAGCAAAGAGGCCCTCAGTTTCTACGATGAGGCATCTTCATCCTGGAAGGCTGAAGCCGGAAAGTTTGAGGCTCTTGTTGGTAATGCAGCCGATAACCTGAAGCTCAAGAAAGCCTTCGAGCTCTTTTAAAAAGAATGATTCGATTCTGAGAAATTGAACGGAGGGAAGAAATAAATATAACGCATAAAAGCTTGTTACGGTGAAACGCCGTAACAAGCTTTTATTGTTTTCCCCTGCTTTTCATCCATTGACAAGCTCGCGTAGGAACGGGGATTTTCCAAAAATATCAATATTTTGATTATCAGAAGATTAACCCACTTGACACCCTAAAACAGGGCGCATGGGTATCTGCAGCATTTACTCCTGAATTTTCGCAAGTTTGCGCCATTACGCCCAGAAAGGCTTATTTCATGCCAATCTGCTTCACGCGCTGCTCGAACTCTTCCCTGTCACAGATGGCACTATTCTTGATTTTGGCGCGATAATTATAGATAGTGTTCACAGAATAGTGAAGGAACTCGGCAATCTTAGAACTGTCCTCGATGCCCAGACGGATAAGGGCAAAGATACGGAGGGTGGTAGAAAGATGGCTGTCATCTTCGAGCACGATACGCTCTTCAGGCTTCAAGAGGGCATTGAACTCCTCAACAAAGTCAGGGAAGAGCTTCAGGAAGGCGGAATCGAAATACTCATACAGTCCACCCATGTAGGGCTCGCCAGCCTGCATCTGCTCCAGCAACTTGTTGAGTTCTCTTGCCTTCACCAGTTTCACTACTCGCTTGCGCATGGTCTCTATCTTGTCGACATAGATGGCACAAAGGCGCAGTAATCGACCAATATATACCTCCTTCATCTTGTTACTCTCGTTGAGAGAATGGTTCATCTCGTTAAGACGCTCATTTGCCAACTGCAAGGCATGGTTGGTTTCCTTCAGCTTATGATGGGCCGCAGCAATGCGCTTGCGCTGCTTGTTGGCATAGTAGAGCAAGAGCATAACCACAAAGAGAAGCAAGGCTGAACACGCTACCATGAGCCGCAGATGCTGGTTGCTCGCTGAAAGTTCTTTCTGATAGCCCTCCTCAATCTGCGTGAGCACAGGCATGATCTGGCGGCTGCGGCTAGGCGTATTGAAAATGGTAGCCGACTGCCAGGCAAACTTGATATACTCATGAGAGCGCTTCTGCTCGCCCGGTTCGGCGTTGAGCAGATTGGCAACTTCCCAGAGAGACCCCTGGTCCATCACAGCCAACTGGACATCGCAGATAGCAGAACGCAAGAGGCAGCGGAGGAACTGTTCTTTATCACCAAACTGATTGTAGGTCAAGCCGCGATAAAACTGTACAATGGCATACTGATGGGTGCCCGGTTTCGTCATCGCCAGCCGCTTATCGCTCAATCGCAAAGCCTCCTTCATATTGCCTGCATCGCGTGCCCTCACCTCCTGCATCTGCAGATAAAGGTCATCATCATGGCTGAATGTGCTGTCTATTGCAGCCTGATAGGCATTATGCTTGCCGGCATAATATTTCTTCAAGGAAGGAACGTTGGAATAATATGCCATCTCGCCATACAGATGCTGGCAAGCCCAGAGGTAGTTGCGTTTGCCCTCAGCATCAAGATCAGCGATATTGACAGACTTCAGCAGGTCGTATGATTCGGCATAATCGCCCGTGGTAGATTCCTGGAAAGCAAGCAGCGCCTTGGCATTCCCCACCTTCTTTTTATCGCCCATTCTGATAGCAAGTTCCATACACTGATTGATGTATTTCAGCGCCATGTCATTCTTGTAGGAGCGGTATTCCTCAAAGAGCGCAAAACAGGCATCATACTTACTGCTTAGGCGCCTGGCGGTCTTCAGTTTCTGCTCCCAATCGCAAATTCGGGCTTCACGTACCTTCACATAATCAGCCGAATGGGCAATGGCGTTGTCCAGACTCTGAAAAAGCTGCTCTATATTATCTGTTGTTTTTGCTGCAAGAGAAAGAGGCATCAAGACAAAGAGCAGGAAGAAGAATGCCTTTCCCCATAATTCATTTACGCGATACATCAACTTGATTCCGTTTAAGATTGATTTATTTTCATGAGGTTTCATGTGCAAAAGTAATAAAAAAATCGGAAACGACAAAATCTAATATAGAAGAAATATAGATTTCTTCGCATTTTTCGTCTATACCGCATCCACTTTTTATATATTCTCCATTTTTCTTATCCATCTCATTATCAGACACATCTCTTCCTGGAAAAGAAAATTTCATCCACATTTTAACATTTCTATCGCGCATCGTATCATCTTTTTTATTATCTTTGCAGAAGATAAGCATCAAAAATAACAATTAACATAATAAACAATGAGAACAGCACTTTTATCACTCACATTTCTTTTGGCTGGTTCTATGGCAGCACCTGCTTTCGCCCATACAGCAGCCCCTAAGAAAAAAGTAACTGCCACAACCAAGAAAGGCAAGATTCTACCCATGAAGGAGTATATCGACCAACTGATGGCGAAGATGACGCTACAGGAAAAGATTGGTCAGCTGAACCTGATGGTAGCTGGCGACATCACCACCGGCGGCGCACTTGATACTCAGGTAGGCAGCGATATCGCCCAGGGCAACATGGGCGGAGTTTTCAACATCAAAGGCCTCGATAAAATCAAGGCTCTGCAGGAAATCGCCATCAAGAACAGCCGTCTGGGCATTCCGCTGCTCGTAGGTATGGATGTGATTCATGGTTACGAGACGATGTTCCCTATCCCTCTCGCCCTCTCCTGCTCATGGGATACCGAGGCGTTGAAGAAAGTAGGCGAAGTATCGGCCAAGGAAGCCAGTGCCGATGGTATCAACTGGACATTCTCTCCTATGGTAGACATTGCACTCGATGCCCGCTGGGGACGAATAAGCGAAGGAAATGGCGAGGATCCTTATCTGAGCGGCGTGATGGGAGCAGCGATGACACAGGGCTACCAGGGCGTGGATATGCGCACAGAAGAGATTCTGAGAGCCAACCGCATCATGGCCTGTCTGAAGCATTTTGCCCTGTACGGAGGCGTTGAGAGCGGTAAGGAATATAACACGGTAGATATGAGCCGCGTGCGAATGATGAACCAGTATCTTCCACCTTACGAGGCAGTGGTGAAGGCTGGCGTGGGCAGCGTGATGTCTTCATTCAATCTCATCGACTACATACCTGCTACAGCCAACAAATGGATGATGACCGATGTCTTGAGAAAGCAGTGGGGATTCAACGGTTTCGTGGTTACCGATTACGCTTCTATCACCGAGATTCTGCAGCACGGAACGGCAAAAGACATCCAGGAGGCTTCAGAACAGGCACTGAAGGCGGGTACCGACATGGATATGTGTTCCAACGCCTTCGTAAAGCATCTGGCTAAGAGCATAGCAGAAGGAAAGGTGAGCGAGGAAGATGTGAATATCGCCTGCCGCCGCATTCTGGAAGCGAAATATAAACTGGGCCTGTTCAGCGACCCTTACCGCTACTGCAACACCAAGCGCAGCAAGAGCGAGATTTATACCGCAGAGAACCGTCAGGCAGCCCGCAATGTAGCAGCAGAGACCTTCGTGCTCCTGAAGAACGAAGGCAATATCCTGCCACTGAAAAAGGAAGGAAAGATAGCCCTGATAGGTCCGCTTGCCGACACCCGAAACAACATAGCCGGTACATGGAGCGTGGCTCAGGTACCATCTAAATATACCACCATCAAGGAAGCGATGGAGCATGCTCTTGCCGGAAAAGCCACCTTATTATATGCCCAGGGAAGCAATATCTGGCGCAATAAGGAACTGCAGCAAAACGGCGAATCCGGTAAACCAATCAACTGGGGCAACGAGGCTGAGATGAAGGCTGAAGCGCTGAAGATTGCTAAAGAGGCCGACGTGATAGTATGTGCTATGGGCGAAAGTGCCGAGATGAGCGGCGAATGCGGTAGCCGTACCAACCTGGAGATGCCGGACGTACAGCGCGAACTGCTTGCCGAACTTCTGAAGACGGGCAAGCCTGTAGTGCTCCTCAACTTTGCGGGCCGTCCTACGGTTCTTACTTGGGAGAAAGCCCATGTACCAGCCATCATGAATGTATGGTTTGGAGGTTCAGAGATGGGCGATGCACTCTGCGATGTCATCTTTGGCGACAAATCGCCATCGGGTAAGCTCACCACTTCGATGCCTAAGACTACCGGTCAGGAGCCTCTCTACTACAACCATCAGAACACCGGCCGCCCTGTAGCAGACGATAATGAGAAGTTTGCCAAATTTGCCAGCAACTGTCTGGATGTAAGCAATGGTCCGCTCTATCCTTTCGGTTACGGTTTGAGCTACACCTACTTTTCATACAGCAACTTCCGCCTGAGCAGCCAGGAGGCCGGCATCAGCAATGAGGAGGCTACCGAATGGCAGGATGGCAAGAAGATTACAGCTAGCGTCACCGTTAAGAACAATGGCTCCCGCGATGCCGACGAGATTGTGCAGCTCTACATCCGTGACATGGTAGCCAGCATCTCCCGCCCTGTAAAGGAACTGAAAGGTTTCCAGCGCATCCATCTGGCAGTAGGTGAAAGCAAGGAGGTAAGCTTTGATATCACCCCAGATATGCTCAAGTTCTACAACGCAGATCTGAAGCACGTGATAGAACCTGGCGACTTCCAGATTATGATAGGAACCAACAGCAAGGATGTAAAGACAATGAAACTGAGCGTGAAATAAACAAGAAAAATCGCCCTGTAAAGAGCAAAGCATAGCTTGAAAGATGCTTTACTTCTTACAGGGCGATTTCTATTGACTGAGCCCACTCCAACAGAAGGCTCAGTTATGGATTCTATCCTTCAGGATTACTTAGTCATCTCGAAACCTACACGCATACCATCGTAATTATTGGCGATAGTACCGATAGCGCTGAGCGTAGAACTGCCCTTGAGGGCACCCATGGTCTTGATGAGGTTGAGCAACTTTGTCTGATCGAAAAGCAGGCTGATGCCGTTGGTAGTCTTCGTAGCATAGCCCGACATACTCAAGAGCAAGCCCTTCATCTGAATGGCATGAGTCTTCTCATCAAAAGTATAATTGCCCTGCCATGACTTGCCGTCAATCTTGGCTGCGAAAGTTCCATCAGTTTTGAAGGTGAAATAAGTATTTGAACCGCTGAAGCCAAACTTGCTGTAATACTCACCCAACTTCTCCTCTACCTTGTTGGCAGCAATCTCACCGCCAGCCTTTGCCAGGAGATTCTCAGAGGTAAAGGCGCATCCCGGCTTGCTGTACTTCCAGGTATGGGCACAGAGATCCTGCTTGCTAAAGGTACCTGAACCGATTACATTATTCAGAATGCCATTGATAATGCTGCAACCTGCAGAGCTGCTGCTGTTAGAGCTTCCGCCCATCACAGCACCCAAGATACCAGCTATGGCAGAGCCTGCATTGCTGGTTGTACTGGTAGAAGCGGCGGCATTGCTGGTTGCTGTTGCAGCAGTTGTTGTTGTCGCTGCTGTAGTGTTAGATGCTGAGGAAGTTGTTTTCTTTGTAGAAGTCTTCTTGGTCGTAGTCTTCTTAGAAGTCTTCTTTGTTGTCTTCTTAGTCGTTTTCTTAACCGGCATCATCTCAGACATTGAGGCATTGAGCGCTGCCTCGTTCATAGCGCTTGCGTTGCTGCCAGCTGTGCATGCGAGCACGAGGGCAGCCAAAAGAAATACTTTTTTCATTGCTTTCTATATATTTATTTTTATCACTCTTATTTATAAATACCCAATACTTCCTATTGTTCTTTCGGGTGCAAAGTTCGCAAAAAAATCGGAAATATGATAAGAAAAATCCCTATTTCGCGTATGAATCTCCCTAAAAACTCAGCATTTCTGCTCTTTCTACGTTATTATAGACGATTGCGATGACAATTCGTTTAAAAGATAATGAAAAAAACGTTCAGGAAATACCAATTATCATTCTAGGGGGGGGGGAAAACTGTTCAAACGATTGCACATTTTTTTGACATAAATCAAAAAATAACGAATAAAACACGCATTTTCATGCATTTTGTACCTAGAAATAGGTAGAAACCCCTATCTTTGCAAGCGGTTAACAAATAACAATAGGTTATGAATGATTTAATTAAGGTAAATTCAGAAAATCAGAATCAGGCTATCGATAGATGCCAACAGATTCTCCAGGATCGCCGCGAGGCTCTTGCTTCTAAGGCAAAGAGAAGAGGTTAATACTCTTCAGAAACAAGAAATAAAGGAGGAAAGATGATGCTCTTATACATATATAGTTAAGGACGCATCCTTTCTTTTTAAAGAGAGATTTTTCGAAACGACTCTTAAATGATGAGTTTCAAAAATTTTGGGAAAAGAAAAAAACGAAAAAATCCCGTTGTCAGCCATCTGGCTTGTACAACGGGATTTTTTCGTTTTATTATATCAAGTCCGGAATTTACTTCTCGTTCTTCACTGCCTTCATGATGATCTCGAAGTGATTACCACTCTTCAAGATGACATTCTTCAGGAAGTCTGAAATCTCAGATGCCTTCAGATTCTTCACCATCTCCTTGTAATCGCTATGAGTATCAACACCCATACGCTCGTATGTGCTCAACGCACCAAGCCAATAGCCGTTAGACTTCTCGCTTACAGCAGCCTGCTTCAGGAGAATCTCCTTCACCTTCTGAAGGTCTTCTGCATTTGGCTGGGCGATAGTCTCATCCATACCCTTGAAGAAGTAAGGAATAGCGATATCCGACTTCTCTGGGTTCAGCTGAGCCACAGCTGTAATAGAGATGGCAGCCTTGTTATCATAATCGCGAAGCAAACCATAGTTTGCTCCTGCATGATAAGCAGCGCTGAGTTCCTCACGGATAGTACGCAAATACTTCATCTCCAAAAGGCGGGCTGAAACATCAGCAAGAACCATATACTGCAAGGTGAATGGAGCCTTGGTATACCAAATCTCTGTTGCCTGATTCTGTGGATTCTCCATTGCCTTGGTAAAGACATTGCTTACCTTACCCTTAGCATAAGGAATCTGCTTGTTCTTCAGCTTGAAGCCATTGTTTGGCAGACTGGCGATATACTGCTCGATGAGTGGGAGGAGAGTCTTCTCATCATAGTTACCTACGAAATAGAAGGTGAAGTCCTTGGCATTGCCGTAGAACTGCTTACCAATCTCCAGGATACGGTCGTAGTTGATATCCTTTATATCGCTTGCCTCTGGCACACGGGCAAGTTTGCTACCCAAATAGAGGGTGCTCTGAACAGAATCCTGATATACGAGGCCTGGGTTATTGCTCTTGTTGGCAAGAACAGTAGCCATCATACTCTTCATATTGTCGAAGCTCTTCTGGTCCTTGCTTACTGCGGTCATCTTGAGATAGATGAGCTGCATCAGGGTTTCGATGTCCTTAGGAGTAGAATTACCCTTCAAACCATGATTGAAAGGACTCAAGCTGAACGAAACGCCAGCCTGCTTACCAGCCAAAGCCTTATCAAGCTCATTGCTTGAGAAATCGCCAAGACCACTAGCATCGAGCACATCTGCCGCAAATGTAGCATTCAGGAAGTCTTCCTTGCCGAAAGTAGAATAGCCTACATTGGCTGAAGCTGCGAAAGTAATCTCATTGTCCTTGAAATCGGTCTTCTTCAATACCACCTTAGCGCCATTAGAAAGAGTCAACTCCTTGAAGCCCAACTTCTTGTTCTCGACAGTCTTCTTAATCTTACCAGCCTTAGGAGCCTGAGCGATGAGAGGTTCCTGCTTAACATTATCCACATAAGCCTCGAGCTTCTCAGCACGTACCTGCTTTACAATGGCAGCAAGTTCCTGCTCTGTAGGATAAACAGCACCAGCCTGCTCGCGCATCATAACCAATGATACAAGGTTAGTATCGCTCTGGCAAACCAACTGCTTGGCATAGCTGTTGATAACCTCAAGAGGCAAGTTTGGAACTACCATCTTCCAGATCTGGCTCTCCTCTTCTACTGACGGAATAGGCTCGTTAGAAGTGAAGTTATCCACATACTGGGTGGTAAACTGCTCGTTCTTCATCTTATCCTTGTTGGCAAGCGCCTTGTCAACCTGGCTCATGAATTCATCCTTGGCACGCTGATACTCAGTAGCTGTGAAACCGAACTCATGCATACGCTGTGCCTCGCGGAGAACAGCAGCATAAGCCTCCTTAATTTTTCCTGGCTTAGCTACACCGGTAAGGGTGAAAGCATCCTTAGTGCTTGAAATCAGGTATGAACCATCACCGGCATTTGCCTGGAGATATGGACAATCTGGCTCCAATGCCTTCTCTGCATAACGGGCAGCAATCATAGAAGAAATCACGTTATCCATGTATCCCTTCAGGAGATAGCTCATATTGCCCTTCAGAGAATCTGGCACAGCATTGTGCTTCATATAAACCTGGAAGAGATCAACCTGCTGCTCCTTATCCTTGTCGATAACATAGATGGCTGAATCATTATCAGATACTTCTACCTTCTCAACCTTAGCGGCATTCTTTGGTACCTTGATACCTGAGAAGAGTTCCTTAATCTTAGCTTCGATATGATTTACATCTACATCACCCACGATGATAATAGCCTGATTGTCTGGGCGATACCATTTACGGTAGTAAGCACGGAGAGTTTCTGGCTTACAACCATCGATAACGCTCATCAAACCGATAGGGAAACGGTAGCCATACTTTTCGCCCTGATAGAGCTTAGGAAGTGAACGCTCTATCATGCGCTGCTGACCTACGATACGCATACGGTACTCATTGTGTACCACATCGCGCTCGCTCTCGATAGCATCTTCTGTAAGACTGATACCATTACTCCAGTCCTTGAGGATAAGCATACAGGAGTCTACGGCTGTTGTACGGGTAGTAGGAACATCTGTGAAGTAATAAACTGTCTTCTCTACTGCTGTATAGGCGTTGAGATTACGGCCATACTGTACACCGATGCTCTGCAGATAGTCCTGCAAAGAGTTGCCCTTGAAATGGTCGGTACCATTGAAGGCAAGGTGCTCCAAGAGGTGAGCCAAACCGCGCTGGTCATCATTCTCATTGATAGAACCCACTTTCTGGGCGATGTAGAAACTGGCTACATGCTCAGGATAACTGTTGTGACGAATGTAGTAAGTCAATCCATTATCAAGACGACCTATCTTCACATTCTTGTCTACCGGAATAGCTGGCATCTGCTGTGCCATCGCTGTACCTGCAGAAAGGAACAGCACAACTGCTGCAAAAATCTTTCTTAGTTTCATCTGATTTTAATTATTTATATATTTATTGTTTTCTATATCATTCTTTCTATATACCTTATTATATATATATCATGCTATTTAATAAGTTCACATAATATATAACGACATATCCAGTAACATGATTACCTTCTGCGATGCAAAATTAAGAAAAATAAAAAAGATTTGCAAACATTTTAGAGAATATCTTCCCGATGTATGCAAATCTTAACCTAAAACTAACATTGGAGGCAGAAAACCATTCCTAACCTACATGAAAACTCTTCATCCATGAACCTCTGAAGAGGCGGATAAGGAAGAGGATTCCCCTGAATGTGAGTTCGGTAGCCATCGCTATCCATACACCCTCCAAGCCATAGCTCTTGGAAAGCGCATAAGCCAGAGTGAGGCGCACCAGCCACATGGTACCGAGATTGATCATCGCCGGTTTCCTTGTATCGCCCGCTCCTACACAAACACAATAGGTCACGATGCTAGCTGCAAAGAATGGTTCAGCAAAAGCCTCGATGCGCAAACAGACGGTTCCCAGCTCACGGATACTTTCTACCGGAGAAAGAACGCCAATCATCTCAGGAGCAAAGACATACATCACCACTCCCATCACAGCCATCACAGCCATACCAAGTCCTACTGTCATATAAGCAAAATTCTTGCACAAACCTACTCGCCCTGCTCCATGCGTCTGTCCCACCAGAGTGGTAGCCGCATCACCAATACCATAACCCGGCATATAGCAAAGACTCTCTGCCGTAATAGCAAAAGAATGGGCAGCAATGGCTATATTGCCAAGAGGTGCCACAATCATGGTACTCACTATCTGCGCCCCGCTCATCAATATATTCTGTATGGCTATCGGAATGCTGATTTTACAGGCATTATGAACATACGACCTGACCCAACGGAAACGGACATGGTCCTGACGGAGATTCAGCATCTTATTCTTGAAACCTGCAAGATAAAGATTAGGCAGAGAGATGCAGACATAAGCCATCGCCGTTCCTAAGGCAGCCCCCACAACACCCAATTTCAGGATATAGATAAACAGGTAATTGAACACCACATCGCAGATGCAGATCAATACAGCCATCACACTAGGTGTATGCATATTGCCCGCCGATTTCAGCATCATTTCGGATATATGATAAAGGAAAACGAATGGCAGTACCAGACCGTATATCAGAAAATAGCGAGAGGAATTGGTGGCAATATCAGCACCTCCACCCAGCCAATAAGGCAGATAAGAATGAATGCCGACACAGAGAAGAGAAACAAAAATGCTGAATGCCACACCGCAAATCAGCGCATGGCGAAACACCTGACGGGCATTTGCAAAATCATTGGCTCCGATAAAATGAGCCACCTGTACTGAAAAGCCTGTAGCCGCTGCACTGAGCAAACTACCAATAAGCCAGGTAGTTGACTCTATCAATCCGATACTGGCAGAAGCCTCTGCTCCCAGATGGCCCACCATAGAAGCATCGATGAAGAACATCATCACCGTAGAAATCTGAGCCAGCATAGAAGGTATACTCAACCCTACAATAAGATTGAGTTTCTCGCGCCGATCCATCTCCCTACCCAGGCGAATCGACTCCATCAAATAATCTGTCTTCTTGCTATAAAGCATAAATTAATTTCTCGTATATCGCTCATACAAAAAAATATGTGCATATATCATTTCAAACATATGCACATACTTTTTTCTTTAATCTTAATCTTTTTGTTCAGCAATCCACTTCTTGCCAGAAGCTCTCTTATAACTCTTGAGCACCATCTCAAAACGGAGCATTGAATAGGCAGGAACACTACCATTCCCCGAGGAGCCATAAGCCAAGTCGGCTGGCATGAACACCTGCCAATGGTCGCCAGGGTGCATCGCCATCAACGCTGTGGTAAAACCATCTATCCACCCGCCAGAGCTTTGACTTGAGGCCTTATCGGTCTTTTCCTTTATAGGCAATGCCGTCGTCACGTCATACGTTCCGGTGAACGATTGGTCAAAGACATAACCTGTGGCATAAGAGTCGGTAGGTATCAACCTGCCACGATAGCTCACCTGGATGGAGTCGGTATAGAGGGGCGACCCGTTGCCATTGCCCTTGTTGAGCACATGCACTACGATATAGTCGGTGTCCTTGTACTTGAGCACCACCTGGCTGCCATTGACGCCCACATTAGGCTTCTGGTTGGCAAGGCTATAGTTGGGTATCACCTTCCACTCGGTACTGCCAGCAGCAATCTGTGCCTTGGCATACGCCAGCGTGTCGGCAAACGCCTTGTCGTTACGCTCCTGCCAGTTGGCATACTCGTCGGTGGTGGCATCATCTTCGCTGCATGATGACAGTGTGATCACTGCCATCATGAGGAAGAAGAAATATTTCAAACTCTTAAGATTCATCTAAATGTATTTGATTAATTAGAAGTTCT
>ENA-OVGC01001809-OVGC01001809.1-human-gut-metagenome-genome-assembly--contig:-NODE-1809-length-15580-cov-12.035040_pt1 | contig 15580 bp, 9 predicted proteins | sample MGYA00237768_ERZ505415 | MGnify/ENA primary metagenome ERZ505415 (study PRJEB26158, sample SAMN06016382) | human gut metagenome | biome: human gut; feature: ankylosing spondylitis patient; material...
TGCCCCTGACCGGCGGCTCCCACGTCAACCTGATGAAGGCGGAAAGCCCCGGCCCGCAGGTGGACAAGCTGGTGCCGAAGGTGCAGTCTACGGCCAAGATCCTGTACGGCATCTATTTCGCGCTCACGGTGGTGGAGGTCTGCTTCCTGCTGGCGGGCGGAATGAATGTGTTCGACTCCCTGCTCACGGCCTTTGGCACGGCGGGTACTGGCGGCTTCGGCTTCAAGAACGACAGCTTTGCCAGCTTCTCGCCCTACATCCAGTGGGTCGTGACCATCTTTATGATCCTCTTCGGCGTCAACTTCAACGCGTATTTCCTGCTGCTGCTGCGCCGGTTCCGCCGCGCAGCGTCCAGCGAGGAAGTCCGCGCCTATTTCGCCATCATTCTGGCGGCGGTGGCCGTCATCACGGTGAACATCCGCAGTCTCTACGGCACCTTCGGCGAGGCACTGCGCCATGCGGCCTTCCAGGTCGGCTCCATCATTACCACCACCGGCTTTTCCAGCTGTGATTTCGACCTCTGGCCCACGCTGGCAAAAGAGGTGCTGGTGCTGCTGATGTTCGTGGGCGCCTGCGCGGGCAGCACTGGCGGCGGCATCAAGGTGAGCCGCTTCCTCCTGATGGGAAAGACGCTGGGCAAGGAGCTGAAGCAGGCTCTCCACCCGCAGGTAGTGGCCCCCGTCCGGATGGACGGCAAGCTGGTCAATCATGAGACCATCCGCACCACCAACGTCTTTCTGGCGGCCTACATCTTCATCTTTGCGGCGAGTTTCATGCTTGTCAGTCTGGACGGCTTTGACATGGTGACGAACTTCACCTCCATCGCCGCCACCCTGAACAACATCGGCCCCGGCCTCAATCAGGTGGGCCCCATGATGAACTTCGGGGCCTACTCCAACTTTGCAAAGCTGGTGCTCATCTTCGATATGCTGGCCGGTCGTCTGGAAATTTTCCCGATGCTGGTGCTCTTCCTGCCCGATGCGTGGAGAAGATTCTAAAAGTTTTATAACGCAAAAAATCCCCCGGTCCAGCCGGGGGATTTTTGTCTGTATCAGAACGTCAGATCGACCTTTTCCTGCGCACGGTATTGCAGAGCCTCGAGCAGCGAATCCTCGTCGAGGAGGCGCTTGCCGGAGAGGTCGGCAATGGTGCGGGCCACCCGGAGGATGCGGTCGTGGGCGCGGGCCGAAAGGCCCAGCGTCTCGTAGGAGGCCCGCAGGAGCTGTTCAGCGGCGGGGGTCATCCGGCAGATGCGCCGTACCTGCCCGGCGGTGAGCTGGGCGTTGCAGCGCACATCCTCGTAGCCGGGAGCAGTGTACCGCTGGGCCTGGATGGCCCGGGCAGCAAGGACCTGTTTCCGCAGCTCGGCGCTGCTCTCGGAAGGGGCAGCGCCATGCAGTTCATCGAAGGCCACCGGGTCCATCTCGACGCAGAGGTCGATGCGGTCCAGCAGCGGGCCGGACACCCGGCTGCGATACTGCCGCACCGCGCTGGGCGAACAGGTGCAGGCCCGGGTAGGGTGGCCGTAGTAGCCGCATTTGCAGGGGTTCATGGCGGCGACAAGCTGGAAGCGGCTGGGATAAGTGGCGCTTCCGGCGGCTCGGCTGACCGTGATGCAGCCATCCTCGAGGGGCTGGCGCAGCACTTCGAGGCTCTCGCGGGAGAACTCGGGCAGTTCGTCGAGGAAGAGGACGCCGCAGTTGGCCAGACTGCACTCGCCGGGGCGGAACTGCGCCCCGCCGCCCGCCAGCGCAGCCGAACTGGCCGAGTGGTGGGGGCTGCGGAAAGGCCGTGCCGTCACGAGACCCCGGCCTGCGGGCATCTGCCCGGCGATGGAGTAAATTTTCGTCGTCTCCACGGCTTCTTCCCGGGTCAGGGGCGGCAGGATGCCGGGCAGGCGGCGGGCCAGCATGGATTTGCCGGTGCCGGGCGCACCGACGAGCAGGACGTTGTGTCCGCCCGCAGCCGCAATGACCATCGCCCGGCGGGCCAGCGGCTGGCCGCAGACATCAGCGAAATCGGGAACGTGGTTCCACGCATCGGCAGGGTCGAAGGGGACAGGCAGCGTAGGCAGGATGGGCTGGACGCCCCGCAGTGCATCCACGACCTGACGGGCCGTTGCGGCAGGGTAGACCTGCATCTCGCTGCCACAGGCTTCAGCGGCTTCGGCAGCATTCTCGGCGGGGACATAGAGCGCCCGCACACCGCCGGCAGCAGCTTCCAGCGCCATGGGCAGGACGCCGGACACCGGGCGGAGACTGCCGTCCAGCGCCAGCTCCCCCAGAAAGGCCGTGTCCTTCGGCGGCGGCTCCAGCTGCCCGGAAGCGGCCAGCACCGCCAGCAGCAGGGGCAGGTCATATACCGGGCCGGTCTTGCGGACGTCGGCGGGAGCGAGGTTGATGGTGATGCGGCGGTCAGGCCACTTGAAGCCCAGATTTTTCAGGGCTGCGTGGACGCGGTCGCCGCTCTCCCGGACGGCGGAGTCCGGCAGGCCGACGATGGAGAGGGCGGGCATCCCGCCCGAGATGTCGGCCTCGACTTCCACGGGGAAGCCGTTGAGGCCCTTGAGGCCGAAGCTCTTGAGGACTGCGTACATGGGCGCTCCTTTCTGCCCGATGGGGCGGCAGAGACCATCTATAAAAGGGGATGACGGATTTTTTGCGGTACTTCGAAATTTCCTCCGAGATAACAGACAAAAGAGATGGAATGGTCGGCTAAGAACTGACTAAGAAATGGGAAAGACAGGGCGCAGACGCCCAAGTTCGACACAATTTTCTGTTTGAATCTATTATATTAAAGGGCATGTGAGATGTCAACGAGACGCGGGCGATCTGCGATTGGAGGAAGAATCTTATGGTTGCGAAAGAGTACTGCTGTTACACCAGGCCCTATTCCAGGATCGAAGGCTTTCAGCTTGCACACACGCTGTACTACAGCGCAAGCGTAGAGGAAGAGGGAGTTGTACTGGCAGTGCGGCAACAGCAGGGAGAAGAGTGTGTCACGGAGCAGGTCATCTGCCCGGTGGGCGACTTCGGGCGGCTGATGTCCCTGATGCGGTATCTGTGCGAAAATGGAGTAGGGCTGGGCCACTGGCTGGATGTACTGGATGACGCAGGGCAGGTGTACTGGCCCTGCACGGCTGCAAATGGGCAGCAGGAGAGCGGAAAGCCTGCACGATTTGTGGCATTTGCTGGTTTTGAGGGGGCAAACTTGGTACATAATCCTGAATTGACACAAAGCGTATAAAAGCTTATATTATAAGTAGACTTGGATGAATTTGTCCATTATGGTCAAAAATTATAAAGGTAAGGTGTGCAATATGTATCAGGATGAGTATAAGCGCTGGCTGGCAGCGGATCTGGAGGACGCAGATCTGAAGCCGGAGCTGGCCAGGATCGAGGGAAACGACGACGAGATCAAGGACCGCTTTGCCGTTGCACTGAAATTCGGTACCGCCGGCCTGCGCGGCGTGCTGGGCGCTGGCACCAACCGCATGAACATCTATGTCGTGCGTCAGGCCACCCAGGGCCTGGCAAACTGGGTCAAGACCCAGGGCGGCAATCAGACCGTGGCCATCAGCTACGACAGCCGCCTGAAGAGCGACGTCTTTGCCAAAACTGCCGCCGGCGTTCTGGCCGCAAACGGCATCAAGGTGCGCATTTATGATGCTCTGATGCCTGTCCCGGCCCTGAGCTTTGCCACCCGTTACTATGAGTGCAATGCGGGCATCATGGTCACCGCTTCTCATAACCCCGCCAAGTACAACGGCTACAAGGCCTACGGCCCCGACGGCTGCCAGATGACGGACGATGCCGCCGCCGTGGTGTACGCGGAAATTCAGAAAACCGACATTCTCACCGGCGCGAAGATGATGGCCTTTGAGGACGGCATTGCCCAGGGTCTGATCGAATACGTGGGCGAGGACTGCAAGGAGGCGCTGTACAGCGCCATTGAAGCCTGCGCCGTCCGCCCCGGCATCTGCAAAACCGCCGGACTGAAGCTGGTGTACTCCCCCCTGAACGGCTCCGGCCTGGTGCCGGTCACCCGGGTGCTTCATGACATCGGCATTGACGACATCACCATCGTCCCCGAGCAGCAGTATCCCGACGGCAACTTCCCCACCTGCCCCTACCCCAACCCGGAAATTTTCGAGGCGCTGCGGCTGGGTCTGGAGCTGGCCGAGAAGACCGGCGCCGATCTGATGCTGGCCACCGACCCCGACGCCGACCGGGTGGGCATCGCCATCCGCTGCCCCGACGGCTCCTACGAGCTGGTCTCCGGCAACGAGGTGGGCGTGCTGCTGCTGGACTACATCTGCCAGGGTCGTATTGAGAAGGGTACCATGCCCAAGCGTCCCGTGGCGGTGAAGTCTCTGGTGTCCACCCCTCTGGCGGACATCGTGGCCGCAAATTACGGCGTGGAAATGCGCAGCGTGCTCACCGGCTTCAAGTGGATCGGCGATCAGATCGCCAATCTGGAAGCTGCCGGTGAAGTGGACCGCTTCATCTTCGGCTTTGAGGAGAGCTACGGCTACCTGGCAGGCCCCTATGTCCGCGATAAGGATGCCGTTATCGGCTCCATGCTGATCTGCGAGATGGCCGCTTACTACCGCAGCATCGGCTCCTCCATCAAGCAGCGTCTGGAAGAAATCTACGCACAGTACGGCCGCTACCTGAACAAGGTGGACAGCTTTGAGTTCCCCGGCCTGACCGGCATGGAGAAGATGGCTTCCATCATGCAGAAGCTGCGTGACGAGCCCCTGACCGAGATCGGCGGCCACAAGGTCGTCAAGGTCACGGACTACAAGAAGCCCGAGGAGACCGGCCTGCCCGCCGCCAATGTCCTGATCTACACGCTGGAAAATGGCGCGACCGTTGTGGTGCGTCCCTCCGGCACCGAGCCCAAGATCAAGACCTACTTCACCACCCTGGGCAAGACCCTGGAGGAAGCCCAGGCACAGAAGGACGCTCTGGCTGCCGCCATCGAGCCCATCCTGAAGTGATCTCCTGAAAAAAGAAGCGTTTTTGCCCCTCTGCCCTGCCGCAGAGGGGCATTTTTGCTGTATAAAATCGGTTGCAGTTTGCCGGGCGATACGGTATAATAAAACATGGTTTATTCTATCTGTGCCCCGGGTGGTATTTCCCGGGAGAATAAGAGCAGGGCAGGTGCAGAAATTGGAAAAGAAAGTATCAGCCGTTCTGGTGGCGGCAGGGTCCTCCACCCGCATGGGGTTTGACAAGCTCAGCTTTGATCTGGGCGGGGAGACCGTGGTGCAGCGGAGCATCCGCGCCTTTGCGGAGTGTCCGCTGGTCAGCGAGATCGTTCTGGTGGCCGGGAAGAACCGGGCATTTCTGGAACAGCAGGCCGCGGCCTGCGCAAAGCCGGTGCAGGTGGTGCAGGGCGGCGCGACCCGTGCCGAGAGCGCGAAGAACGGCGTGCTGGCTGCCCACGGAGAGCTGGTGGCTGTCCATGATGCCGCCCGTCCCTTTGTCAGTCAGGCTGTCATCACGGCGGCGCTGGAGGCAGCCGCTGCCTGCGGTGCTGCCGCCCCCGCCGTGCCGGTAAAGGATACCGTCAAGCGGGCTGTGCGGGGCGATGGCAAGACCGTGCCGGAGCATTGCATGGTCACTGATACCCCTGACCGCAGCACCCTGTATGCGGTGCAGACCCCCCAGTGCTTCGACCGCGCGGCGTATCTGGACGCGCTGGACGAGCTGGATGCGGAAAAAGCCCGCCTGGTCACCGATGACTGCAGTCTGTTTGAACTGACCGGCCGCCCGGTGCAGCTGACCCAGGGGGATTACGCCAATCTGAAGATCACAACGCGGGAGGATCTGCCCCGCGCCGAACAGAAAGAGGGAAATGATATGCGCATTGGTCATGGTTATGATGTTCACCGTCTGGTCGAGGATCGCAAGCTGATCCTGGGCGGCGTGGAGGTGCCTTTTGAAAAGGGCCTGCTGGGCCACTCGGATGCCGATGTGCTGGCCCACGCCGTGATGGACGCTGTGCTGGGTGCCGCCGCGCTGGGCGACATCGGCAAGCACTTCCCGGATACCGACCCCGCCTACGCCGGTGCCGACAGCCTGAAGCTGGCGCAGCATGTGGCCCGCATCATGCGGGAGCACGGCTGGAAGATCGTGAACATCGATTCCACCCTGCTCTGCCAGAAGCCCAAGCTGGCCCCCTACATCCCCGCCATGCGGGAAAATCTGGCCGCAGCCTTCGGGATGCCGGTGGATGCTGTGAGCGTCAAGGCCACCACCGAGGAGCATCTGGGCTTTACCGGCGAGGGCCTGGGCATTGCCGCCCATGCTGTCGCCCTGATCGAGAAGCTGTAACGGGAGAGACACTCTGATGACTCTGAATTCGATCATCGCCAATTTCCAGACCTTCAAGCTGGCCGATCTGCTGGATATCGTCATCATTGCTTTCCTGATCTACCAGCTGCTGGGCATCATCAACCGCACCCGCGCCGGGCAGCTGGCCAAGGGCGCGCTGCTGGTGCTGGCGGTCTATCTGGTGGCCAACGTGCTGAACATGCGCACCGTCACCTGGCTGCTGAACTCGCTGCTGCAGGTCGGCCTGCTGACACTGGTGGTCCTGTTCCAGCCGGAGATCCGCCGCGCATTGGAGCGGATGGGCCAGACCGACCAGTGGGCGGGCAAGCTCTTCAACATCAAGGGACGCTATAACGACCCCAGCTTCAAGGGGGCCTGGCGCAGCGCCATTATTGCCATCTGCGATGCCGCCGAGCGCTTTTCCGAGACCAAGACCGGTGCCCTGATCGTGCTGGAGCGCAACACCAACCTCTCTGAGATCGTGCGCACCGGCACACCCGTGAACAGTGCCGTCAATCTGGAGGTGCTGGGCACCATCTTCTACGAGGGGACCCCCCTGCACGACGGTGCCGCCATCATTGAGAATGGCCGCATCAAGGCGGCGGGCTGCGTGCTGCCCCTGTCCAACAACCTGGATCTGGGCAAGGATATGGGCACCCGCCACCGTGCCTGCCTGGGCATTGCGGAGAATTCGGATGCCATTGCCGTTGTGGTCAGTGAGGAGACCGGCATCATCTCCATGGCAAAGAACGGTGTGCTGATCCGTCACTTTGACCGCCAGACCCTGTACACCCGGCTGGTGGATGAGATGATCCCCAAGGAGACCGCCAGCGAAAAGGCAGCCGCCGACGGCTGGCGCGGCAAGGTCAAGAGCCTGCTGAACTGGATGAACCAGAAAGAGGAGGATGAGCAGCAGTGAGCAGCAATCGTACCAACGGCACAAAGCCTGCCATCCAGCACACCAAGAGCATTCTGGACGACCGCCGCATCCGGCTGCTGCTGGCCATCGTGGGTGCCATTGTGGCATGGATGGTGGTCACCATCGTCGTCCAGCCCGGCACCACCCGCACCATCAACAACGTGCCGGTGGATTTTACCTATGATTCCGCCGCATACACCTCCCGGGGCCTGAGCATCGTCAGCGCGCCGGAAAAGTACGTCAGCCTGAAGCTCTCGGGCGATGGCTACACCATCGGCAGCCTGACTTCCTCTGATTTCGTGGTCTACCCGGACTGGTCCGGCGTGCGGGACAGCGGCGAAAAGACCCTGCACCTGCAGGTGCGGGGCGTGAACACCCTGCTCAATGGCGTGTCCGTTTCCATTGAGGGCGGCGACAACAGCGTGGACGTGGTGTTTGACGTGGTGGAGGAGAAAACGGTGCCCATCACCGTGACCACCAACTACCTGACCATTGCGGACGGCTATATCCTCTATGACACCGAGCTCTCCAAGGAGACGGTGACCCTCTCCGGCCCCAGCACCGAGATCGATAAGGTGGAGACCTGCACCGCCGAGGTGACCCACAAGGGGGAACTCACCGATTCTGTCACGCTGGATACCGCCCTGCGCTTTTATACCAAGAGCGGCAGTGAGGTCAAGTTTGAATACACGAATCTGGAGGAGTCCAGCGTGGAGGTCACGCTGGAGGTCTACAAGATGGCCACCCTGCCCGTGTCGGTCAGCTTTATCAACGCGCCCCGGAATTTTGATCCCTCGGTGCTGGTCTACTCCCTGAGCAAGCAGACCCTGAATGTCGCCGGACCCGAGAGCCAGATCGAAAAGCTCTCCACCCTGTCTGTTGGCACCATCGATCTTTCCACCTTTGCGCCGAACAAGGTGTATGAGCTGCCCATCGAGCTGCCGGGCAATATCCGCCTGCTGGACAACATTTCCAGCATCACGGTCAGCTTCGACAGCTCCAAGCTCGAGACCAAGACCATGAACCTGCCCGCCAGCTGCGTGCAGGTGGTCAATCTGCCCTCCACCTATACCCTGACCGTGCAGACCGAGCGGCTGATGAATGTGACCCTCTGCGGCCCGGCGGGTCTGCTGGATACGCTGGTGCCCGAACAGGTGGTCATTGAGATCGATGCGGATGATTTCTATGTGGCCGCAGGGCAGCAGAACATTGCCTGCCGCCTGTATGTGCCCTCCAATGGTAAGATCTTTGCGCTGGGAAGCTATGTTATCCAGTGCAAGATAGAAAGTAACTGAGCTGGCTCACCCTCTCAGTCTCGCTTCGCTCGCCAGCTCTCCCGAAGGGAGAGCCCTTGGCATAAAGATGAAGTTTGCAAATACTGCCAAGGCCTCCCACTTTGGGGGAGGTGGCATTGCGTTAGCAATGACGGAGAGGGTGAGGAGGCTGAAAATAGAAAGCGAAACCTGATAAATGATACTAGTAAGAGATATCCGCCTGCCGCTCTCTGCCGGGGAGCCGCAGGCATTCGAGAAAGCGCTGCATCTGGCGCACATCCCCCGCAGCAAGGCGGCCCATCTGGGCGTGGCCAGGCTGTCGGTGGATGCCCGCCACGGGCAGCCAAAGCTGGTGTATACCATAGCGGTAACGCTCAAGGACGAGGGTGAGGAATCTGCGTATGCAGGGGCCTCGCCCTGCGTTGCTATCCGCGGCAAAACGGATCTCAGCGTTCAGAACGGCACCCAGCGCCTGCCCCACCGGCCTGTGGTCTGCGGGCTGGGCCCGGCGGGCCTGTTTGCGGCGCTGCTGCTGGCCCGGCAGGGCTACAAGCCCATCGTGCTGGAGCGCGGCCCGGCGCTGGACGAGCGTGTGAAGGCGGTGGAGCACTTCTCTGCCACCGGCGAGCTGGACCCCAATGCCAACATCCAGTTTGGCGAGGGCGGCGCAGGCACCTTTTCGGACGGCAAGCTGACCACCCGCATCGGGGATGAGCTCTGCGGCTTTGTCACCGAGGTGTTTCTGCAGCACGGTGCTCCGGCGGAGATCGCCTGGAAGCAGAAGCCCCATGTGGGCACCGACCTGCTCCGGGGCGTTATCACCTCCATCCGCAGGGAGATCGAAGCTCTGGGCGGCGAGGTGCACTTCAACACGGCCCTCACCGGTTTTGAGCAGAAGAACGGACGGCTGACCGGCATCTTTACCACCGGCGGGACCTTTCCCTGTGAAGCGCTGGTGTTTGCCGTGGGCCACTCGGCCCGGGACACCTTCGGGATGCTGATGGACAGCGGCCTTGTGCTGGAGTGCAAGCCCTTCAGCGTGGGTTTCCGGGCAGAGCACCTGCAGAGCGAGATCGAGAAGAGCCTGTACCACGAGGCTGCCGGGCATCCGGCCCTGCCGCGGGGTGAGTATCAGCTCTCCCAGCATGTGGGAGACCGGTGCGTGTACACCTTCTGCATGTGCCCCGGCGGTCAGGTGGTGGCTTCGGCCAGCGAGACCGGCCATGTGGTCACCAACGGCATGAGCTACCACGCCCGGGACGGCAAAAACGCCAACGCGGCGGTGGTGGTCAGCGTGGGAGCTGAGGATTTTGCGGGCGACCCGCGCAAGGCCATTGCTTTCCAGCGGGAGCTGGAGGCAAAAGCCTACGCTGCAGGCCGCCGGGGCGGGGCATATGCGGCCCCGGCTGAGAACGTGCAGAGCTTTCTGGAGGGCAAAGGCCAGCTGAACATCGGCCGGGTGGAGCCTACCTATGACCGGGGCGTTGTGGCTGCGGATCTGGGAGCTTTGCTGCCCGGGGAGCTGGCCGATACCCTGCGGGCGGGCCTGCGCGCCTACGAGCGTAAAATTGCGGGCTACACCGCACCGGAAGCCATCCTCACGGGCCTTGAGACCCGCACCAGCAGCCCCGTGCGGCTGAAACGGGAGGAGACCTTGGAATCGGCCCAGCTGGCAGGGTTGTACCCCTGCGGCGAGGGGGCCGGATATGCGGGCGGCATTATGAGTGCCGCCGTGGACGGCCTGCGGGTCGCCCGTGCGATCATCGGCCGGTATGCACCGGCAGAAGGGTGAGAAATATTGATGAACCATCGTGAAAACGATACAACACGAGAAAACGAGGGAAAACAGGTGCAGCAGGAGCTGGAAGAGCAGCTGCGCGCCTTTGGCGACACCATGTCCGATGCCTTTGCCCACGGCTTTGAGGGCCGGGGCATGGACATCGGCGACCGGGCCTTTGATGTGGGCAAGGCCGCTGTTCATGCGGCCAATTACGGCATCTCGGAGGCGGGCAAGGCCATGCGGCAGGCCCGGGACAGCTACTACCAGAGCCAGCGGCAGGCCCATGCCAACGGCGGCACGGCAGAGCGGTACGCCGGGATGCCCCAGTGGGCCAGAAATTTCTTTGCATCGCGCCCGGAGCTGACCACGGTGGAAAAGCTGCGGAAATGCGCCAAGGAGCGTTACAGCTCGGGCGTGGCTCTGCTGGCTGTGGGCATCATCTTTGCGGTGCTTTTCGGGCTGGGCGCAGTGGGCTGCCTCATCGGGCTGGGCATTATTTCGCCGGCTGCTTTGGGCGACGTTGTGGTGTCGACTGCTGAGGGCGGCGGCATCCTGATGACGGGCACGGACTACGTTATGAACACCGCCTACAACGTGCTTGGCATCGTCAGCAGCGTGCTGGGCCTTGCCACGGCGGGCTTTGGCTGGATGGCGGCCTGCGGCGTTTCCCAGAGGGAAGCGGGCAGGCAGATGGGCCAGCTGGCCGACCTTGCCGACAGCATGGACGGCGGCAAGGGCCTGCCGGTGGAGATGCTGGCCGACCTGACCCACCAGAAAAAGAAAAAAACGCTCAAGCGGCTGAAAAAAAGCATCCGCAAGGGCTGGCTGAATGCATGGCTGGATGAGAAAACGGAGACTGTGTACCTGACGGCGGAGGATTACCGCGCCGCACAGGAGCGCCCGGAGCCTCAGCCCGCCCCCGCACAGCCTGAGCAGGGGGATACCGCCGAAACGCCCCTGAACCTTGAGACCATCCGCCGCTTTGCGCAGGTGCTGGAACAGGAACAGCACCTCATGCAGGACGCGCAGGGCCGGGAAGAGCTGGAAACGATGCAAAAGACCACCACCGCTATCTGCGACTGGCTGGAAGCGCACCCGGAAAGCCTGCCCAAGGCCCGCCGCTTTGCGGAATACTATATCCCCACCACCCTCAAGCTGCTGCACACCTACAACGATGTGCAGGGCCAGCAGGGCGAAAATGCAGAGACCATCCGCCGGGACATCGCGGGCATCCTGCACACCCTGAATCAGGCTTACAGCAACCTGTATGATAACCTGCTTTCTGACGTTGCCATGGATGTTTCCAGCGAGATCGCCGCGCTGCAGGGAATGCTGGCCAATGACGGCCTGACCGGGGAGGGACTGTTATGACGACCTACCGGGCCTGGAACCTGAAGCCGCTGGACCGCTCCGCCCTGAAAGAGCTGACCGCGGCCATTGCCCAGCAGAGCACCGAGGAGCTGGAAAGCCGCGCCATGGAAACGATGGATGGGGAGCCGTGGAGCGAGGAAAAATATCAGATGACGCTGGCCGCCCAGCAGAAGGAGGCGGGCCTGCTGGCAGGCATTCTGGCTGCACGCGGCATCACCGACCCCGCCGAGGCCCTGACCCTGCTGTCGGGCGAGGAGGAGCTGACCGACCCCATGCTCCTGACCGACATGGACAAGGCCTGTGCCCGTATCCTCGATGCCATTGACCGGGAAGAGACCATTGTTGTCTTTGGTGACTACGATGTGGACGGCGTGACCGCCACCGCCCTGCTCTACCAGCACCTCAAGGGGATGGGAGCCAACGTCAAGTGTATGCTGCCCAGCCGTGAAGGCGATGGCTACGGCCTTTCCAAAAATGCCATCCAGTCCATCCACGATAAGGGCTACCAGCTCATCGTGACGGTGGACAACGGCATCTCCGCACTGGAGGAGGCTGAGTTTGCGGCTTCACTGGGGGTGGACCTGATCGTCACCGATCACCATCTGCCCCATGATACCCTGCCCAAAGCCGTTGCCGTGGTGGACCCCCGCCGCGCCGATGATACCAGCCCCTTCAAGGGCCTGTGCGGCGCAGGTGTGGCCTTCAAGCTCTGTGCCGCGCTGGACGGCTGCCCGCCCGAGGAGATGCTGGATTACTGCGGCGACCTTGCCGCTGTGGGCACCGTGGCAGACGTGATGCCCCTGACCGGCGAGAACCGCACTCTGGTCAAGGCGGGCCTGCGCCTGCTGCAGCACTCCGACCGGCCCGGCCTTCTGGCCCTGCTGGATGAGGTGGGGCTGGGCGGCAAGCCCGTGACCGCCGAGAATGTCAGCTATGCCATTGCCCCCCGCATCAACGCGGCGGGCCGGATGGACAGCGCTGTGACCGCCCTGCAGCTGGTGCTGTGTGAGGATGAGGAACGCGCTGCCGAGCTGGCACATAAACTGAACGAGATCAACGCCGCCCGGCAGGAGACCGAGGGCGAGATCGCCAAAGCCGCGCAGGCCCAGCTGGAGGCCGAGCCCGCCATTCTGGAGGACCGGGTCATCCTGATCTGGGGCCGGGACTGGCACCCCGGTGTCATTGGCATCGTGGCATCCCGGCTGGTGGAAAAGACCGGCCGTCCCGTCATCGTGGTGTCCATTGATGAGCACGGCGAGGGCAAGGGCAGCGGCCGCAGTGTGCAGGGCTTCAACCTGCACGCCTGCATTGCCTCCTGCGAGGATCTTCTCCTCCGCTTCGGCGGCCACGCCATGGCGGCGGGCCTTTCGGTACGGGAGGAGAATCTGCCGGAGCTGCGCCGCCGCCTGAACGAGTGGGCTGCCCGGGAGTGCCCGGTGCTGGTGACCCCGCCGCTGGAATGCGACCTGTCCATCCATCTCGACCGCATCACCGTGGAATCTGTCCGGCGGCTGGACCAGCTGGCTCCCTACGGTGCCGAGAACCCCGCCCCGGTGTTCCTGCTGGAAAAGGCCGTGGTGGAGGGAGTCTATCCTGTCTCGGAGGGGCGGCACTGCCGCCTGCGCCTGCGGCAGGGCAATGCCTGCATCTATGCGGTCTGGTTCGGGATGCACCCGGAGCAGCTGCCCTATGCCACCGGCGATGTGGTGGACGCGGCCCTGAGCCTCTCGGTTTACGAGGCTGCCCGGGGCGCACAGCTTTCGGGACGCATTCTGGAGCTGCACCCGGCGGGCTTTGGCAACGCCGCCGCCCAGCAGACCGCGCTGGTGCAGGCCTTGCGCCGCGGCAGCCCGCTGACTGCCCAGCAGCGCGCCCTGATCGCGCCGGAGCGCAGTGATATCATTACCGTTTACCGGGAACTGCAGGCCCGGCGCTGGCACGCCGAGGATATGCAGCCCCTGTTTGCAAAGCTGGGGGAGGAGCACACCGGCAAAACGCTGGTGGCCCTGACGGCCCTGGAACAGGTGGGCCTGATCGCCGCCGTGGAGCGCGGCGGGGCAAAGTTCTGGGAGCTGGTTCCCACGGCAGGCAAGAAGAACCTGGCCGATGCCCCCATCCTGAAATGTCTGGAGGAATGAAAATATGCCAGAGGGAAAAAAACCTGTGGAGGATCTTTACTCCGCAAAAACGCATCTGCATCAGCCGGTGCCGGAGGTGTCTACCGTGAACGCCACGGCCCTGCCGGCCGACGCGCCCGAGGGTGCTCTGCCCAGCGAGGTGCGGCCTGAGATCGTTACCTGGGAGAAGCTCTGCGAGGCCATCAAGGCCAGCGGCAAGGCCTACAACATGGAGATGATCACCAAGGCCTATGACCTTGCCAACAAGGCGCACAACGGGGTCTGCCGCCGCAGCGGCGAGCCCTACATCTGCCACCCGCTGGCCGTGGCCCGCCTGGTGCTGGATCTGGGCATGGATTCGGAGAGCATTGCCGCCGCCCTGCTCCATGACGTGGTGGAGGATACCCCCACCACGCTGGAGGACCTGACCGCCGCCTTTGGCGAGGAAGTGGCCCTTCTGGTGGACGGCGTGACCAAGCTGACCAAGATCCAGTTCTCCAACATCGAGGAGCTGCAGGCCGAGAACCTGCGCAAGATGCTGCTGGCCATGAGCCGGGATGTCCGCGTGATGATCATCAAGCTCTGCGACCGGCTCCACAATATGCGCACCGGCGATGCCTGGCCTGAGCAGAAGCGCCGCGACAAGGCCCGTGAGACGATGGAGGTCTATGCCCCCATCGCCAACCGTCTGGGCATCCTGAACGTCAAGGAGGAGCTGGAGGACCGCAGCCTGCACTACCTTGACCCTGTGGGCTACGAGGAGATCAGCAAGATGCTGAGCGAGCGTGCGGGGGAGGAGTTCCTTGCCAGAGTGTCCAGTGTCATCGAGCTGCGGCTGAAGGAGAGCGGCATCGAGGGTGCCACCATCAAGCGCCGCGTCAAGAGCATCTACGGCATCTACCGCAAGACCATCATGCAGAACAAGTCCTTCGATGAAATTTACGACATCTACGCGGTGCGCATCATCCTGGACACCCTGGCTGAGTGCTACAGCACCCTGGGCCTCATCCACGATATGTACCACCCGCTGCCCAACCGCTTCAAGGATTATATCTCCACCCCCAAACCCAACGGCTACCAGAGCCTGCACACCACCGTGATTGGCCGCGAAGCCATCCCCTTTGAGGTGCAGATCCGTACCCGCGAGATGGACCGCAACGCGGAATACGGCATTGCTGCCCACTGGAAGTATAAGGCCGGCATTACCGCCGCCAGCAGTGATAGGCTGGACGAACGCCTGGCTTGGGTGCGCCAGCTGTTGGAAAGCCAGCGTTCCAGCATTGATGCCACCGACCTGCTCAGCGATATCAAGTCTGACCTGCTGCCGGAAGAAGTGTTTGCCTTTACCCCACGCGGCGATGTGATCAACCTGCCGGCCGGCGCAACCGTCATCGACTTTGCTTACGCCATCCATTCCGCCGTGGGAAACCGGATGATCGGCGCCAAGGTAAACAACCGCATTGTGCCCATTGACCATCAGGTCGTTACCGGCGAAATCATTGAAATCATCACCGGCCCGGAAAACCGTGGTCCCTCCCGCGACTGGCTGAACATTGTAAAAACCAGCGAAGCAAAGAACAAGATCCGCAACTGGTTCAAGAAAGAGCGCCGGGACGAAAACATTGCCGAGGGCAAGGATGCCTTTGAAAAAGAGCTGCGCCGCAACCTGATGGTGATCCCGCCGGAGCAGTATGACGAGTTCATGTCCAACCTGGCGCGCCGCAACCACTGTAACTCGGTGGATGAAATGTATGCGGCCATCGGCTATGGCGGTTTGC
>ENA-OVGC01001811-OVGC01001811.1-human-gut-metagenome-genome-assembly--contig:-NODE-1811-length-15575-cov-6.520619_pt1 | contig 15575 bp, 11 predicted proteins | sample MGYA00237768_ERZ505415 | MGnify/ENA primary metagenome ERZ505415 (study PRJEB26158, sample SAMN06016382) | human gut metagenome | biome: human gut; feature: ankylosing spondylitis patient; material...
ATATGCTTTTCAAAAAATCATATTACGCAACAGCCAGAGATGAACTTGAAAAAAATAAGGATTCCATGAACGAACTTGAGTGGATCGGAAAAAATTTATAAAGCACACACCAAATTCAAGTTTGTAAGGAACAGAAACTTTGAAGTTTATGGAGAGGAGAAGAATATGATTTTTCACTATGCTGGCAAATATAATGGAGATGAGAGTAGTCTTCCATACAAGGAACATCATCCTAATGCAACCCCGTTTAAAGAACCAGAGGATACGAAGAAATTATCATTAATTGCAAATGTGGGATGTATTTTGATAATGGGTATATTAGCAATTCCATTTTTAATACTTGGAATAGAATATATTCCTGATAATGCAATATGGATGATGATAGGTGGAATTTGTGGCGGATTATCTCTGTTGCCACATGAATTGCTGCATGCAATATGTTATAAAAAAGATGTATATATGTATAATGATTTGGCACATGGGTTGATGTTTGTGGTAGGAACAGAGGATATGAGTAAAGGGCGTTTTATTTTTATGTGCCTGTGCCCTAATCTTATACTTGGCGTAATTCCCTATATTTTATTTTTGATATTTCCGCAATTTGTTGGATTGGGTTTATTTGGAATTATTTGTATTGGAATGGGGTTTGGGGATTACTTAAATATTTACAATGCAATAAAGCAAATGCCGAAAAATTCCAAAACATATTTATGTGGAATGCACTCATATTGGTACTTGTAGAAATGCCAAAATTCCAGTTTCATGTTGCTTTTAATAATTGAATATTGAATGATTTTACATAGCCGTTAAGGAGTAATTTTTGCTCCCTAGCGGCTTATTTTATTTTTCAAAGTAGGAGGTGAGAAAATTGAAAATTAGAAAGGTTGATGACAAACCGATGGTCATTCACACCAAGGAGAAAGCCAAGATTCATGCCCACGAACCGAAGGGAGCCAAGATTAAGGGGAGTAACATCTATACAGTAGAGAGAGGTCCTAAGACAGCTGGTGCAAAGGTAACTAATACGGATAGAAAGAAGTCATATCGCAAGAGTACCATTCATCAGTCAGAGTCGAAGAATAAAGGATTATCAAGATTTAAGCGAAACTATAGAGAATCTAACACTTCCATCAAGACCAAGAACACGAATCTTCACATTGCAGGAAGAACAGGTGCACTTGCAGCCGGGGCAGTAACGGAGCATGTGGAAGGTGGTCAGGAGGTATCGCAGGCAGCATATCTTGCATATGAAGCAAGCCGACCTGTTACCGGAACTGCTTCCAAGGGTGCAGCACTTTTCAGGAAAAAGGCGGCAGCCGAGGCAAAGAAGCGAATCAAGAAGGTAGATGCAGGAAAGAAGCTGGCAAAAAAGACAGCAAAGAAAGCTGCCAAAGATACTGCCAAAACCGTAGCTAAAGAGACGGCAAAAGAAACAGCCAAGACTACTGCCAAGGTTGCAGCGAAAACTGCTTCAAAGACAGCTGCTACAGCGGCAGGAACAGCGGTTGCACCGGGAGTTGGTACTGCAATTGGCATAGCAGCTGGATATGCAGCAGGTGTGTCCATAGAGGTCAAGGATGAAAAGATGACCAACCGGAGCAGGAAGATAAAATTCTTTCTGGATAAGATGAAAGCACAGGAGAATCAGACAGACAGCGTGGCAAAGCTGGTAAAGGATCTGATTGTGCGAAAAGCGATTACCTGGGTAAAGGCAGCGGCACCGATTGTCGGACTGGTGCTTTTATTACTTGTTCTTGTAGTTGCCATGATTGCGGTTCCGGTTATAGCGGTGATAGCAATCCTTTACAATTCTCCATTTGCTTTATTTCTGCCACCACTTGAATCAGGAGATACCGTGCAGACAGTAACGAGTGCTTATGTGCAGGAATTTAACCGGGATGTGAATACGAAAGTGAATGAGCATACCGGATATGACCTTGGAGAGCTTGTATATGTGGACTATGAAGGTATGGAAGAAAACCCAAGCAATTACTATGACATCATGGCTGTCTATATGGTCAAGCATGGTGTCGGAGATACTGCAACAGTCATGAATGATACTTCAAAAGGCTGGCTGCAGGCAGTTGTAAATGATATGTGTTCATACACCACAAGCACAGGAACAAAAGATGTGGAAGAAACAGATGCAGACGGTAATGTAACTACTGTCACGAAGTCGGTTCTGTATGTGAATGTCACACTAAAATCGTACAGGGATATGATTTCGGTCTATGGATTTAATTCTGATCAGGTGGAAATGCTTGAGCAGATCATGAGTCCTGAGTTTATGGGACAGCTTGGATATGCCGGAAGCGGAAGTGGAGGTGGAGGCGGCAGTCCGGGAGTAAGCTCCATGACTGAGGATGAAATCAATGCCATCCTAAACGAAATTACAGACAGCAGGCAGAAAACAGTCTGCTCCTATGCACTACACAGAGTTGGTTTTCCTTATAGTCAGGATTTAAGAGACAGCGGTAACTATTATGACTGCAGTTCCTTAGCCTATTATTCATGGAAAGATGCAGGCGTGGATATTAGTTATGGCGGTGCAACCACAGCGGCAGCGGAGGCACAGGGACTTGATGAAGCCGGAAAGACTGTCTCCTTTGATGAGTTACAGCCGGGAGACCTTATCTTTTACAGTTTTACAAGCAATGGAAGATATAAGAACATCAGCCATGTGGCAGTATATGTCGGAAATGGCAAGGTGGTAGAGGCACTTAATGAAAGTCTTGGTGTGGTCTACAGGGATGTGGCAAGCACAGGAAAGATTGTTGTGATAGGAAGACCATAACAGGAAATTTGCAGAGAGGGCATAGTCCCTCTCTGAGACTGGAGGTAAGAATGGATTTAAAAGATATGATACTGGTAACAGAAAACGACAGGGGAACAGAGACAAATATGCTGATGACTCTGGATGATTATAAGAGTTTTATAGCAATTGATGATATGTCAGAGCTTGCAGAAAATTTGTTGCAGCTTGGAAGGACACTTGGTGAAGCAGATAACTTCACAGAGTATTACAGGGCAGCAAATGTAACTGTATCTGCGAGATTCTGTCTGGATGATATTCAGCTCGGACATTTTCTTCAGGGATTTTATAACGATTCCAAAGAATTCCGGTTTGATAAAGAAGCCAGTTCTTCTGAATGTGTTGCAAAGCTTAAGGAGATTGGAATGACCGATAAGGGCTGGGTGGATGATTTTAACCTGCATTATGAAATGGAGAACCGCTCATTTGAAAGGGGACAGACATTTCATAACTTCAATGACCATGATTACATGGTGCTTGAAGCATTATCACCAAGGAATCTTGTGGTGATGGATATGAAGTCAGGTTCCCTTACAATCGCCCTTGGTGCGACAGAGTATAAGCGTTATCCGAAGGATGAGAAGCCTACAAAGGACAATACCACAATCGGGGTATCGTGGGAGCATGGCATTTATCTAGGTTCCACACTTTCAACTACAAATTTCAAGGCATACAAGAGGGAGTATGGCACACCGGAAAAGATAGAGGATATCTATGATTACAGGGCAAAGCTAAAGCAGAAGTTCTATTTTTATCAGGATATGTCAAAGGATGATGATGTACCAAAGAAGCTGCAGAATGACTTCCTTCACCAGATGTATGAGGATTTTGGAACGATTGAAGAGGACTGTTTTTACGACAGGCTGGAAGATGGAAAGTACGATGAAGGCTTTAAGGAAAGACAGGTAAAGGAAGAAAAGAGCCGGTGATGAGATTTTTACAGGAGGCGATATCATATGGAACAGGAATTTGATGTTGAGATAAAAGAAGTGCTTTCACGAGTACAGAAAGTAAAGGCAGAGTCGCTTGACGATGCCATCAATAAGGCAATGGATATGTATTATGCAGAGCAGATAGTCCTTGGAGCAGAGGACATGAAGGGAGTTGATTTTGCGCCTATCAGCGAAGGTCAGCTCCCTTCTTCATTAAAAGAAAACGGAGGAAAAGCAAGATGAAAAGTGATTCAACAACAGTAATTAAGAACATGGAGTTTTTAGTAAAGGAACTTCATAAGGAGTGGGACAGATCGGGTGCTTCTAAGGCATCCGTTATTATTTCCCTTGAGGAAGTAGATGGTATCAATGATAAGTTAAAAGAGATTATCTATCAGACACAGAAGTCAGTCGATGAGGATGAGCTGACCTTTAAACAGAGCATTGCAAAGTCCAAGGAGTGCTATGTGCTTCTTCGTGTGGTGCGTAAGATTGCAAAGGAAAAGGATAAATGCGAAAAACAGGCAATCGACAATGAATTTGCAATCGAGCTGGATAAGGATGAGTTAAAGCTCTTTAAGGGATTGTTTGCAGAGATGTTTAAGTAGAGGAGGACAAAGGTATGGGCGTTGATATGAAGGTCAAAGCGATATACGATTCTGAAATTGGTAACATCACCAGAACAGATAAGAACTGGAAAGATGTTTTAAAGGTTGCAGGTCAGTTGTACCGCTATGAATTTGACAATATCGTTATGGTAACAGCTCAGAGATCTCCGGAGAGAAGCACACTTATGGCAGATTATGATACCTGGAAAAAGGTGGGAAGATATGTAAAGCGTGGTGCGAAAGGCTGTGCCATTTTCCCGTCAAGGGCACTGAATCCCCGTATGAGATATATCTTTGATATCAGTGATACCGGAGGGAAGAATGTTAAGCTGACATGGGACCTTGAGGGAGAAAATCTTAAGGATTATGTGGATTTTCTTGTGTCAGAAGGTCAGATTGAGCAGTACGATAACAGCGACAGGGAGTCTCTAAAAAATATATTAAAACAGTTTACAGGAACAGATGTTTGGCTTATAATAAAAGAAGAGTTCGGAGACCGAATGACCGAACTTATGCAGCTATCAGGTAGTGTGATAAAGGAAGAAAGTAAGAAACGCAATGGCTTACAGCAGGAAATGGACATGGAGCAGCTTGTATATGCAAGTGTCATGTATGCTGTAGGGACGAGATGCGGATTTGACTTATCTGTGCAAGAACAGGATTTTAGTCAGATCGTAAATATCAAAGACGAAGAGATCATTTACCGTCTTGGTTCCATTGTATGCGATGTCTCCTGTAGTGTTCTTAGAGAATTTAGTCGTAACTTAAAGGCAATCGAGAGCGAAAGGAGAATTGGATATGTTAGAAGAAATGACTTACAAGGAAGTGGACGGACTGCTTTATCCGCAGATAGAGATGCCGGACGAGACGGAGGATCTCACGAAGCTGGGCAAATACGGAAGGATGGCGATGAACTATCTAAAGGAGAACGAGCCGGCAAGATACAAGACGCTGATGAGATTCGGGAAGATGTACGAGAAGATGTCAGCGGTAGAGGAGGAAGCGAACCAGCTGTACGACCAGCTGGAGATGCAGTATCTGGCGAAGCACAAGCCACAGAATCCGTCATCGACAATGGAGATGTGGAAGATAAGAGAGCAGGCGAAGATGCAGGCAGAGGAAGTGGTACTGAATCAGATAGTGATGCGATTCCACTAGAATCAGATGATACAGAACTGAATAGGGAACTTGATGAAATCAATTCATTGGGTGTTAGTAAGGAAGCCGAATATACACAGGCTTCCTTTTTTTTCGACCAGAATGGGCAGGCAAGCATTGGCACCATTCATACTGAGGACGAAAACAATAATCAGTTTATGCGTCAGTTCGAGCAGGACAGAAAAGCTGCATTAGCAGGTAAATACAATTACCTGAATCCCAAAAAGTCTGCAACAGTACCAAGTGAGTATATCAAACAGGTGCTTATGAGAGGTACAGGTTTTATCGGTGGCAAGGGCAGGGTATGCAAGATTTTTGAAACTGAGATTGATGCAGGAACCAGGGCAAAGCGTATCAAAGCAGAATATGGTCAGGGAGGTGCAGGCTGGCCGGTTGACGGACTGGGACTGCACGGATATGACACATTTCATGGGAATGGACTGCGTTTTCAGTGGCGAGATGAGGATGGAGAGGTTGAAGGATATGTTTCGTGGAAAGATATCGAAAAAGAGCTTGGTGTCCTTATTCTTACAGGGGAATACCAGCCTGAGACACCTCGTATTGATGAGCTTGCGATGGACGGACTCCGTGAGGATGATGAGGTCATTGATGCCGAATACCGGGAAGTGGAACCGGAGGAGGCAGAATCAGAGATTGATGATTATGCAATACCGGATGAGCCGGAGAGCTATGCTTCTAACAGAGATTATGTAAGTGCAAAAGGCATGACACCACAGGAAACTGCCGATGAAGACCGCATGGTAACACAGGCAGAATATGGTGCAGAGATAGAAGCTGAAACAACTGAAAAAGATCCATCAGAGCTTCAGTATATTACACCGATTGATTATGCCAAGCGTATTGCAGAGCTTGATGAAGACCTGCGTGATGCGGCGGAGATTCTTGTAACAGATTGCAGCTGCTACACTCCGTTTAGGGCATTCCTTATGGATGTGGTGCAGTCTGATTTTGCATTTATGCCCAATAAACTTGACCTTATCAGGGATATTGCATTAGGGACAGATAATGCAGAAAGAAAGGCATATTCCAACAATAAGTATGGTCTTGTGGAGTACTCAATCAGAAGTGGATATGTGAAGATCAGCTATAAGAACAGGAATGGTGTGCGTAAGGAAGGTGCTCTCGACTGGCGTGAGTTATATGAGATTTTATCCTATATGGTAAAACAGCCATTTTACTGCGGAGAAGACCAGAAGAAGTATTATCAGGAGACAAAGCAGAAGGCTGACAGGGATAAGATGAATCCGGTCTATAAGAGATTCTTTGACATCGAGGATAGTGTAAAAGCTAATCGTCTTGAAACCAGGGAAAGAGCAATAGCGAATGGATGGGAAACCAAGATTGATGAGAATGGACATGTAGTTTCAGATGATGTGGTATCAGTATCTGTGGATGATATTCAGGCTGATACAGAATCACAGGAAACTGTAGATTTTACACCAAAGCAGGAACCAGTACAGCAAGTAGAAAGTCTTGAAAATGAGAAGAATGTTGCCGGGCAGACGAAGCACAACTTCCATTACAATCTCTGGGAAATGGAAAAAGGCGGTGCCAAGACCAGATATCAGTGGAATATGGATGCAATTCGTACTTTAAAGCAGATTGAATCAGAAAACAGGCTTGCAACACCGGAGGAACAGAAAACCTTGTCGAAGTTTGTCGGATGGGGCGGACTGTCACAGGCATTTGACGAGGAAAACGCAGGCTGGAGCAAAGAGTACAAAGAACTCAAAGAGATGTTATCGGATGAAGAGTATGCTGCAGCTAGGGCAACAGTAAACAATGCCTTTTATACTTCACCGGAGATTGCCATGTGCATGAACTCGGCACTTGTCCAGTTTGGTTTCAGAGGCGGCAATGTATTAGAACCATCTATGGGTATCGGTAACTTCTTTGGGAGTATGCCGGCACCTATGCAGAGAAGTAAGCTGTATGGGGTGGAGCTTGACAGCATTTCGGGAAGAATTGCAAAGCAGCTTTATCAGAATGCCAATATCAGTATCACAGGATTTGAGAATACCACATATCCGGATAACTTCTTTGATGTAGTTGTCGGAAATGTGCCATTTGGTGATTATAAGGTTTTTGATCCGAAGTACAACAAGTATAACTTCCGTATCCACGATTATTTTCTGGCAAAAGCACTTGATCAGGTAAGACCGGGAGGCATGGTTGCGGTGATTACCACAAAGGGAACACTTGATAAGGCAAATCCTACTATCCGAAAGTATCTGGCTGAAAGAGCAGAGCTTGTGGGAGCGATAAGACTTCCGAATACTGCATTTAAAGATAATGCAGGAACCGAAGTGACAGCAGATATCCTGTTTTTGCAGAAAAGGGAGAGAAAGATTGATATTGAGCCGGACTGGGTACACCTTGGTGTAACTGAGAATGGCATTGCAGTCAACTCTTATTTTGCAGAGCATCCGGAAATGATGCTTGGATCTATGGAATATGACACAAGGATTTACGGACAGGACAGCAGATACACAGTCTGCGTGAATGATGATGAGAACTTCAATATTTATGAAGCATTAAACAAAGCTATCGGTAATATCAAAGCCCAGATGACAGATTTTGAGAGAGTGGCAGATGAGGCGGAGCAGACGGAGGAAGTTATCCCGGCTGATCCGGATGTGAGAAACTACACTTACACATTTTTTGAAGGAAAACTCTATTACAGGGAAAATTCCGAGATGGTAAGAAAAGAAGTATCACAGACTGCCGAGGAGCGAATCAGAAGCCTTGATGAAATCAGACAGATAACAAGAGAGCTGATTGATATCCAGATGGATGGCTGCAGCGAGGAGGAGCTTTCTGATAAGCAGAGACTTCTTAATGTAAAATATGATGCCTTCGTAAAGCAGTATGGAGCCATTACTTCAAAAGCAAACAGAATAGCATTCAGGGATGACAGCGATTACCCACTTCTTTGCAGCCTTGAGGAAGTAAACGAAGATGGGGAGGTGAAAAAAGCGGATATGTTTTATAAGCAGACGATTAAGGCAAAGACTGTCATAGACAGGGTTGAGACTGCTGTGGAAGCATTAAATGTATCCGTCAATGAATTTGGATATGTAAATCTTGCCTATATGCTTTCTATCTATGAGCCGGATATTACTAATGCAAAGGAAAAGCTTGCAGAAAAGTCCGGGCAGACAGCGGATGAGATAACGCTAAGTGATGATGCTTTGGCAGAGCTTAGAAGAGCAGTTCTTGTGGAAGAGCTGGACGGACTGGTTTTCCTAAATCCTGACCGTTACAACGAGAACAATCCGGACATCGGCTGGGAGACAGCAGACGAGTATCTGTCCGGAAATGTGAGAGACAAGCTTCGTGTAGCAAAGGCTATGGCAGCGGATACAGACAATCCACAGGCAGAAAGATTTGCAGGCAATGTGGCAGCACTTGAAAAGGTGCAGCCGGAATGGATTGAAGCCTCGGATATTGATGTAAAGATTGGTACGACATGGATTGAGCCGCTTGATTATGAGCAGTTTATCTATGAACTTCTCAATACGCCAAGGCGGGCAAGGGCAGTCAGAAGCCAGTTTTACAATACAGGCATTCAGGTACACTTAAATAAGATGAGCATGGAATGGTTCATCGAGAATAAAAGCATGGATAAGCATTCAGTGGCAGCTACTAAGACTTATGGTACAAGCCGCATGGATGCTTATTCTATTTTTGAGGATACGCTGAATCTTAAAACTGTAACAGTAAGGGACAGGATTGATGACGGAGATGGCAGGTATCATTATGAAGTCAATAAGAATGAGACAATGCTTGCAAGGGAAAAGCAGAACATGATCAGGGAAAAGTTCAAGGAGTGGCTGTTTTCAGAGCCGGAGCGCAGACAGAAGTATGTGGAGTATTACAACGAGACATTTAATAACATCCGCCTGCGTGAGTATGACGGAAGTCACTTACAGTTTCCGGGAATGAATCCGGCGATTGAGTTAAAGCCACACCAGAAAAATGCGGTGGCAAGAATCCTTCTCGGAGGAAATACCCTGCTGGCACACTGCGTTGGTGCCGGCAAATCCTTTGAGATGATGGCTGCCTGCATGGAGCAGAAGAGACTCGGACTTGCCAATAAGACAATCATGGTTGTTCCAAAGCCACTTATCGGGCAGACTGCATCAGAGTTTTTAAGGCTTTATCCGTCAGCAAATATCCTGGTTGCCACGGAGCGTGATTTTGAAAAGAGCCGCAGAAAGCAGTTTGTATCAAGGATTGCGACAGGTGACTATGACTGTATCATCATGTCGCACTCGCAGTTTGAGAAAATCCCAATCTCCGCAGAGAGAAAAGAAAGAATGCTTAACGAGCAGATTGATGAAATCAGCTATGCGATTGATGAGATGAAGGAGCGTAACGGAGAGAGATGGACTGTAAAACAGATGGAAAGCCAGAAGAAAAAGCTGGAGGAACAGCTGAAATCTCTATCTGATGAGAGCAGAAAGGATGACCTTATAACCTTTGAGGAGCTGGGTGTGGACTCTATCATGGTGGACGAGGCACACAATTTTAAGAACCTTGCGATTTTTTCCAAGATGAATAATGTGTCAGGTATCAGCAGCAGTGGAGCGAAGAAGTCAACGGATATGCAGCTTAAATGCCAGTATTTGTCTGAGATAAATGATGGCAGGGGCATTGTATTTGCGACAGGTACACCGATATCCAATACCATGTGTGAGATGTATGTCATGCAGCTTTACTTACAGAAAGCGGCACTTGAAGAGATGGGGATTTATCACTTTGATTCATGGGCAGCAAACTTTGGTGAAGTGACAACAGCACTTGAGCTTACTGTAGAGGGAAGCGGATTCCGTTTTAAGAGCAGATTTAATAAGTTTACGAATCTGCCGGAGCTTATGAATATCTTCCGTGAAGTAGCAGATGTGCAGACAGCAGATATGCTTGACCTTGATGTGCCAGCACTTCGTGGAGGCAAGCCTATTATTGTGGAGTCGGAGCCTGACTGGTATGTAAAACAGGTCATGGAAGACTTTGTTGTGAGGGCAGAGCGTATCAGAGGCGGTGGAGTAGATCCAAGTGAGGATAACTTCTTAAAGATTACCCATGAGGCAAGACTTCTTGGAACAGATGCAAGACTGATTGATAAGGATGCACCAAATAATCCGGATGGAAAGCTCAATAAGGTAGCGGAGAATGTCTGGAAAGAATATGAGAAAGGAAATGCCAACGGTCATATAGGCTGTCAGCTTATTTTTTCAGATATCGGCACACCGGGACCGGATAAGGACTTTACCATCTACGATTATCTGAAGGAAACACTTATCCAGTATGGTATTCCGGCAGATGAGATAGCATTTATCCATGATGCCAAAACGGATGCACAGAGGGATGCACTTTTTAAGGAAATGAGGACAGGTAAAAAGAAAGTTCTTATCGGTTCAACAGATAAGTGTGGAACAGGTGTCAATGTGCAGACACACCTTGTTGCAATGCACCATGTCGATTGTCCGTGGAAGCCTTCTTCTATTGAACAGAGGGAAGGACGAGGCATACGACAAGGCAACGAAAATGAAGAGGTGGCAATCTACAGATATGTCACCAAAGGAACCTTTGATGCATACAACTGGTCACTCGTCGAGAATAAGCAGCGTTTTATCAGTCAGGTTATGACAAGCAAGGCTGTAAGCCGAAGCTGCGAGGATATCGACGAGGCTACACTTTCCTATGCAGAGATCAAGGCGGTTGCTACAGGTAATCCTTTGATCAAGGAAAAGATGGAGATTGACAATGATGTCCAGAGATTAAAGCTCTTAAAGGCATCCTATGACAATCAGAGATATGGCTTGCAGGATAACTTTATGATTAAGTACCCAAAGCTGATTAAGACAGCAACTGAAAAGCTTGCCAATGTCCGTGAGGATGTAAAGGCAAGGGATAAAGAGCTGATTGATAATCCGGAATTTGCCATTACCATAGGCAAAGCAACCTATACTGAACGTGTGGATGGTGGAACGATGATGCTTGAAGCAATCAGCAAATGCAAGACCGGAGAGACAACTGCAATCGGTAAATTCCACGGATTTGAGCTGCTTGTGGAAAAGAACTTCCTTGGCATCAATTATATGGTGCTTCAAGGAAAGACAGAGTACAAAGCAGAGCTTTCCACAAGTCCTGTCGGCAGCATGGTGAAGTTGGAAAACCTGTTCAATGGACTTCATGAGAACATTGATTTTTTAGAAAAGAAGATTGAGCAGTACCAGAATGACCTTGAAGCATCAAAGACTGAGTATGACAAGCCATTTGCGTACAGCAAGGAACTGGAAGAAAAGCTGGCAAGACAGTGTGAACTGAATGCCCAGCTTGACCTTGAGAACGCAAAGGCTGTGGATGCAGACCTGAGCGGACCGGAGGAAGAAAGAGAAGCTGATGACAGAATGGAATCTGCAGCAATTGTAGCAGAGGATAAAGGTGCTTATCAAGCGGACAGAGAGGGCAGAACACGATAGGAGAGTGAATAATATGAGCATAAGAAAAGTGGTCGCAGGACTACTGATTACAGCAGGGATTGCCATTATGGCAGTCCCTTTTTTCTGGCGGGCAACCGGAGAAAAACAGACAGAACAGCTCATAAGTGAATTTGAGCAGACATTGGAGGATGATTACGATGAAGAAACAGATGTGGAGGAAGAGCAAACCTCCATTAGTAAAGAGGATGAAGCCATTCTTAAAGAAGGCGGTGTTATCGGCATCATTGAGATACCGGGCTTAGATATCAGGTATCCGGTAATGGAAGGAACCACAAGTAAAGTGCTTAATGCCGGGATTGGTCATATAGAAGAAACAGCAGGGATTGGGGAGAGTGGCAACTGTGTATTGTGCGGTCACAATGGCAGCAGATATGGCACATTTTTTACACCACTAAGTCAGATATCCATAGGTGATGAAGTGATGATAACCGACAAAAAGGGACAGGAGCATATCTATGAGGTAACAGAGACAGAGGTAGTAAATCCGTATGATAACAGCATCAAGACACAGGGCGATGAAAAAGAACTAACTCTTTTTACCTGTTCCCAGAAAGGAACCATGCGTTTTGTAGTCAGGTGCATTTATAAGGAGGCGGTGATGGATGAATAAGAGATACCGGTTAGGTGAGATAGAAGAGGCAGTATCGGAAATGGAAGAGCTAATTGACATCGAGGATGATATTGCAGAGATTGATGATGAATTTCAGATAGTCGTAAGCGGCTGGTCTGTGTATGTCGAAAGCCTGAATCTGACACTCAGACAGGGAATAGCCTGTGTATGGGATGCAGAGGAAGGATTATTTATGCCTGATTTTGATGTGACCATCGTGTATGAGGGGAACATTGAAACACAGGAGTGGCTCTACTATGAGCAGGACGGAATGGTCGTTACACTTGGCAACTGGCTTAATGGCAGATTGTCTTGTGAACAGATAGAACAGCTTTGGTGTGAGCTTATCATACCGGAGCAAAACAAAGAACAAAAAGAAAGCGAGGAATAGCATATGAAGTATTCAATTAAGGTAAACGAAGTAAGGGCAAAAGAGGGCAGCAACATCAAAGGATTTGCAACAGTAGTATTTGGTGATTCATTTAAGATCACCAATATCGCAATCCTTGAGAATAAGGATAAGGGTGAGCTTTTTGTATCAATGCCAAGATACCGCTCCAATGAGCGTGATGAAAGCAATGGTGTGATCTATAAGGATGTGTGCAATCCTATCACAGCAGAGTTTCGAGAGGAACTCTATACCAATATCCTTGATGCCTATGCAAGAATTAAGGAACCGGAGAAAGAGGAGACACAGAAGCAGGAGCGTACACAGGAAATGCCGGAGTTTTCCGTAACTGTGACACCTTATGAGAGGGAAGGTAGTAACATCAAGGGACTTGCACGCATTTATTTTGAAAACAGTTTCATCGTAAATAATATCAATATCGTGCAGGGAAAAGAGAAAATCTTTGTATCAATGCCTTCTTATAAGACAAAGCAGGTGGATGAGCAGGGCAAGCCAATCTATCAGGATGTCTGCTATCCGGTCACAAAGGATTTCAGGGAAAAACTCTATAATGAGATTATCTCGGAATATGAGAAAGCAAAGGATAAGAGCAACGAAAAGGCAAGAGAGAGTGCAGAGAAACATCATGGCAATCCCGATAAAGAGAAGGACAAAGAGGCGACGCCCTTTCGATAATCAGTAATCAGAGTACAGGGGCGGCCAAGGCTGCCCCATTTACAGAATGGAGGAAACAGAATGGATATGGAAGCAGGAAAAACACTTACCAATGAGGAGGTTATAAGAGAACTTCTCGACTTATTAAAGAAAAATGCCATGAAAGAGCAGGCAAACGATGTATTTGAGATATGCAGCTATGTGGATGGACTGGAGAAAAAGATTGATTCCATGACGGAAGAACTTACCAATATGCAGAAGCAGATCAAGGAAATGCAGGAGGATACGCTGGTCAATAATGCAAAAAAGGCATTATCAGAGGCACAGGAGCGACTTAATACCAGATGCAAACAGATAAAATCACAGGTGTTTCAGGTGAAAGTGCAGGTGAAATCTACTGCAAAAAGCATTGTATATGAGGCTAAGGTAAAAGGCAGAGAAGCATTATACAGAGTATCAGAGTTCTTAGGAATAAAGAATAAACTTCTGAATATTCGGGAGAATGTAAGAGGAGCAATCAGAACTACGGATAAGGATATAGCCAAAACTGCATTGCTTGGAAAAGGACTTCGTGAGGCAGGACAGACAGCAGCCAATGCATTTCGTACTTTTGCAGATAAACTGGAGGTAGATTATTCACAGAAAGAACAGAAGCATACAATAACTAAAGCAGTGCTTGCACCGATGAAAGCAGTAAATAATGTGCTTGTATCAATGGAACTTCATCTGGACGCTTCGATTGATAAGCTGGATAATCTGGCAATGAATGTGCAGATAGATAAGGAAAAGCGTATGGAGAATACGAAGAGTGAGGAGCAGAATGTACCTGACAGGGAAGAAGCAGAGTCGGAGAGAGTCAATGCAGAGATTGTGTATGTTCCGATGGTAGCTGAAGCACATGAATATCAGTATAATGCCGATGCATTTGAGGCTAGAGGTGGTGCTGATGTGAAAGTGGGGACAGCAGAGAAAGTATCGAAGGTAAGAGAAGATAAAGCCAGATAGTAATTGGGGCGTGGGAGAATATCCTGCGTCCCTATTTTATTGATTCTACACTATTGTCATCGCTACGGCAGATTGTTATATACATGTGGCATTTTATAATAAATGACACACGTAATTGCGTAATAATATAATTGTGCGAGGGGAGTAGATAAAAATGAATGAGCACCTATCAGCATTTGTGGGATACCTGACAGATAAAGAAAAATCGAAATCAACGATTGAAAGCTATACCAGATATGTCAAAAAATTTTTGAAATATGTGGATGGAAATGAGATAACAAAGGAGCTGGTTATGCAGTACAGGGAGCTATTGGAGCGTAAAGGCTCTGCGTATTCCACGATTAACCTGATACTTATTTCCATCAATTGTTATTTTTTGATATTAGAATTTGATTTAAAGATAACTGACTGATAATCATGTATTATCAGTCAGCTAAGGTAGACCAGAGGTTAAAAATTAAACTTATTTCGTGGATGTTTTGTTGTTAATATGTTTTTTTGCTTTGCCATAGTGACATGAGTGTAAATCTGAGTTGTATTGATAGAACTATGACCAAGCATTTCCTGAATATATCGAATGTCAACATCTGCATCTAACAGTGAGCTTGCAAATGTACGGCGGAACATATGAGGTGTAATATGCTGTTCAATAGCAGCAAGAGGAGTGTATTTGTTAATCATTCTCCGTACTGTTTGATCTGACAAAGGAGTGCCTGACGGGTTTACAAAAAATGATTAGATTGATTTCTGATGAATATATGTTTTTATATTCAAGCAATATTTTTTTGAGATTTGTATTATTAAGGATAATGCAACAAAGAATGAGCCTGCAAAGAGCGGAAAAAGCAGATCGGAAG
>ENA-OVGC01001817-OVGC01001817.1-human-gut-metagenome-genome-assembly--contig:-NODE-1817-length-15532-cov-6.635976_pt1 | contig 15532 bp, 10 predicted proteins | sample MGYA00237768_ERZ505415 | MGnify/ENA primary metagenome ERZ505415 (study PRJEB26158, sample SAMN06016382) | human gut metagenome | biome: human gut; feature: ankylosing spondylitis patient; material...
TGCCTTATATGGCTTTTATATAGCATTTATTTAATACTATATATTTTTGTTAACTTAATTTATATGAAGAAAAACATGTATACTATGGGCATGCTTTGTAAAGGAAGTGTGTTCTTGTCAGCTTTACTTTGTCTTGAACCGTTAGGTGCAAAGAATGTCTCTGATATACAAGGTAAATCTGCATCAGAGGATGTAAATGTTATTGTACAGTCAGAGCGTATCGTAACAGGAGTTGTAAAAGATGATACAGGGTTAGGAATCCCTGGAGTAAATATCATGGTAAAAGGTACAACAATCGGTACGATTACTGATGTGGATGGTAATTATTCATTGCAGGTTCCAGAAAATGCTGTACTTGTGTTTACTTATATAGGTTACCGTACACAAGAAGTAAAAACCGAGGGACGTAAGGTAATTAATATTGCTTTAAAGGAAGATACGGAGGTTATCGATGAAGTGGTTGTAATAGGATATGGTAGTACACGTAAGCAGGATTTGTCTACAGCAGTTTCTACAGTGAAAGTAGATCAGACTTTGAAAAGTCGTCCTGCCAATATGGCTTCTTTATTGCAAGGACAAATGCCTGGTGTAACTGTAGCATCGAATGGAGGAGACCCTTTAGCAGAAACTAGTTTGTCGATTCGTGGTAGAGGTTCTAGAGGTACAGATAGTGATCCTTCCAGTGGTGATGCTGTGCTTTATGTGGTGGATGGAGTGCCAGGAGCTCCCTTTAATATGGAAGATGTGGAATCGATTACAGTTTTAAAGGACGCTGCTTCTGCAGCGATTTATGGTGCTAGTGTAGGTTCAGGAGGTGTTGTAGTTGTAACAACCAAACAGGCCACTTCTGGTAAAGTAAAAGTAAATTTTAATATCTCGAAAAGTTTTAAAAATGCATGGAAACTCCCAAAAACATTAACTTCAGAACAATATAATCAAGTTTGGAAGGATGCAACATCATTATATGGAGGGCAGTTGCCAGTGGTTGCGGATCCAGAGAGATATCCTTATGGCGCTGTAACCCGTACAGATTGGATGGATGAAGTTTTTAGAACAGGTTCTTTAGAGCATTATGCTTTATCTTTATCTGGAGGAAGTGAGACAATAAAAGGAATTGCATCTTTTTCTTATGATAAAGATGATGGTATTTTGATAAATACTTATAGTCGTAAATTTGGTGCTAAAATGGGAGTTGATTTTCAGCCTGCTAAATGGCTGAAAATAGGTGAACGTGTAACATATCAGTATACGAATGGACAAGGTGATGTGTTATCTGGCCATGAGGGAGTATTGGCAAGTGCTGTTTTCTTTCCACGCTCTGCGACAGTATACGATTATGATAAAAGTGGAAATTTAATATATGATAATTATGGAAATCCTGCATATCATGGTACTGTACCTGCTTGGGCTGCATCAGAAGGTATTAGTGGATATGGAGAGTTGCGTAATCCAGTCGCTACTTTAATGCGTTTGGATCAAAATCGTCCTTCTTCAAAAATTTATTCGACTACTTCTGTAGAAATAAAGCCAATAACTCAATTAACTATTAAATCAGATTTTACTGCAGGATTGTTGGCTGATCGTTTTGAAGAATTTATTCATAAAGTTCCTGAAGTAGGACGTCCATCCGATAAAAATGAAAGGAATATAGCCCGCACATGGGATACTAATTGGATATGGGAAACAACAGCAACTTATGCGCAATTATTTGGTAAACATCATGTTAGCTTAATGGGTGGATATACTATGAAGTATGAGAAATATCGTTATGATAAAATTTATACTTCGGGATATGCGTTGGAAGATGAACATTCTCATATATTCGGACAGGCAGGAAATTGGAGTGATACAAAGCCTGAAGAAAGTATTTGGGAAGAGTCAATGATTTCAATGTTTGCCCGTGTTGGATATTCTTATGCAGATCGCTATTTCTTTACTGGAAGTGTACGTAGAGATGCAACCTCTAAACTTTGGAAAGACAATAATTCGGGAGTTTTTCCTGCTGTTTCTGCTTCATGGAAAATTTCTTCAGAGCCATTTTTTGAAAAATTGCGTCCTTATGTCAATCTGTTGAAACTTCGTGCCAGCTGGGGGCAAGTTGGTAATGTAGCAATGGTGCCACGGTATTCTTGGAATGTTCCTATGGGGGAATTAGATTATTCTGTTATTTATGGGCAGAATTTGGATCAAATTATACAAGATGGTGTGTATGCAAAGACAATTGGAACAAAGAATCTGAGATGGGAAACAACAGAACAATATGGTATAGGATTAGATTTAGGCTTGTTTAACAATGCATTAAATATTACTGTTGATTATTTCCACAAAACGACAAAAGATTTGATAGAACGTGTTCCTGTTCCTTCTGTTGCTGGTATTGATGTAAATTCAGAACCATATGGGAATATTGGAAAAGTATTGAATAGAGGATGGGAGGTAGGAGCAAACTATACACAAACAATTGGTAAAGTTACGTTTGGATTGCATGGTAATATTTCTACTGTCCATAATGAAGTTTTAGATTTAGGAACACGGGAATTTATGGCTCATACTACCAATGTAAATAGTTTGTATCCTTTGCGATCTGCAGTAGGACAACCGTGGTATTCGTACTATGTTTTAAAGACTGAAGGTATCTTCCAGAATGAGGAGGAAATAAAGGCGTTTAAATGGACTGATCCTAACACAGGTATTACAAAATTAGTCCAGCCCAATGCAAAACCTGGTGATTTTAAATACGTGGACTTTAATAATGATGGTCAGATTAATGATGATGATAAACAGTACATGGGAAGTTATTTACCCAAAATTACATTTGGATTTGGAGGTAATGTAAATTGGAATGGTTTTGATTTTAGCTTTTTGTTCCAAGGGGTAGGTAAAGTAACTTTATTTAATGGATTTAAGCAAATGGGGTTAACAGGGCGTATGCAACAACATAATATGCTTGCAGATATTTTACATGCATGGGATTATGATAAAAGTTCTGGTATTCCTCGCTTGGCTTTGACTGATGATTCAAATGGTAATTTTACAAATGTATCTGATTTTTATCTAGAAAACGGAAGCTATTTACGTTTAAAGAATGTGACTTTAGGATATACATTACCGGTTAGTCTAATGCGTGCTATTGGTTTGACAGGAAGTACACTTCGCTTTTACGTAAGTGGTGAAAACTTATGTACAATGACTGATTATACAGGATTTGACCCTGAAGTTGGTAATTACGGTCTTGATGGTGGAGTATATCCTGTAGCTCGTTCATTCAGTTTGGGATTAAATTTTAATTTTTAATGGATTGAATAAAAAAGGAATTATGAAATTAAATTTATATAAAGGAATTTGTTCCGCAGTTTTGTTTGCTGTGTCTTTAAGCAGTTGTCAGGATTTTCTTGAATATGACCCGTATGGTCTGGAAGGTTCTGTTAGTTTTTGGAAAACAGAAAATGATGTACAAAAAGCTTTAAATGCTTTTCATGAGTTTACTTATAATGAAGGTGTTACAGGTAGAGGATTAATGTGGTTCGAGAATTGTAGTGATAATCTTGTGACAGGAAGACCTCAAGCTGAAGCTGATCAGATAAAGAATTTTCAGATGTCTGCAGGAAATGGACGTGATGCGAAAGATACATGGCCTGCAATGTTTCAATTGAATGCAAAGGCAAATGATGTTTTACGAAATGTGCCGGGTATGTCTATTTCTGAGACTATGAAAAATAAAGCAATAGGTCAGGCTCGTTTTTATCGAGCATTTGCTTATTTGTGGTTGGCTCCGTTTTATGGTGATAATGGTCCTAATGGAGGGTTACCAATTGTAACGGAGAATACTCCAACTGCAGAATTAGACCAACCTCGTCCGTCTTCAGTATTAGCTAATTATGATATGATTATTCAGGATATGGAGGAGGCTGGCAAGCTTTTGCCTTATTTCTCTCAGCTTTCTCCGGAAGACTATGGTCGTCCTCATAAGGCAGCTGCTTGGGCTTTTGCTGCAAGAGCGGCTTTATATGCGGCCCAATACGATCCGAAATATTATGATATTGTGATTGATTATTGTGATAGAGTTATTAATCTGACAGGTGCAGACAAACGAGATTTATATCCTGATTTTACACGGTTGTTCCGTCAGGAGAATAACTTCTGTGAAGAGTATCTGTTTTCTTTATTAGGTAATGCTATTGAAGGACCTAAATTTCATGGAATGTCATTCCAAAATGGAGGTTGGGGATTGTATAATACATGGGGATATTTCCAGCCTACATTGGAATTATACAAGGCATATGAGGAAGGGGATGTAAGACGTGATGCTACTATCTTATATCCAGGTGATCATATTACTTTTGTAGGTGTAGATGTACATTTTGGTATAAGCCCTTCGGGTATTTCTAGTACATCTGGTATGACATTTCGTAAGTTTATGTCTCCTTGGGAACCTGGAAACTGTAAAGGTAATACAGTCAATTCTAATAGCAATAATGCAAGTAATGTATTAGGAACAGTGTTGATTCGCTATGCAGATGTGTTATTGATGAAGGCTGAGGCTTTAATTTGGAGTAAAGGTGAAGGAAATGCTGAAGCAAAGATGTTATTGAATAAGATACGTAAACGTGCAGGACTCCCAGAAAATAGTCAGGCTACTAAAGCGCAATTAAAAAATGAGCGTCGTTGTGAGTTAGCTTTTGAATTTCAGCCAAGCCGTCATATTGACCTGGTCAGATGGGGGGATGCTCAACAGGTTTATTCAAAACCTTTGCATGGAGTAAAAGTTACTTTAAATGATGATGGATCAGATATTGAACGTATTGATGAAATTGAAATTTGGTCCTCTCGTACCTTTAATCCTAAAATACATCATGTTTTTCCTATTCCTTCTACAGAGATTGGACGTAGTAAAAATTTAACTCAAAATAAAGGATATTAATGTTAAAATAGAAATGTTATGAAAATGAGATATTTGATTCTATGTGCTTTATTCCTTATTTCAGGGATACAAATTTATGCTCAATCTGAATTGACTGTAATTACATTCAATATAAAGTCATTTGAAGGAGATACAGAGCAGGGAACATTTGATGTGTATCCTTATGCAAATCATCTTCGTGACCATGATGCAGATTTCATTATGTTGAATGAGGTTGAAAATCGTAGCTCACGTATGATGGTGAATGGAAAATATAGAGATGTTGTTCAAGAACTGGCTAATCAATTGAATATGTTTGCTATATTTGGATATTCTTATAATTTAAGTAATAAAGATGGAAAACAGCCTGAAGAAAATTATACTTATTGTGAGAATGAATTATATGGAAATGCAATATTGAGTAAATATCCGATTCTTTCTTCAAATGCAATTCAGTTACCTCGTCCAGCAGGTTCTGCCGATCAGCGTGGAGTGTTGACTGTTGATGTATTATTGCCTTCGAAAAAAGTTATAAGAGTTGCAGTAACTCATTTGGATCATATTTCTGGACAGAAAGAGCAATCAGATGTTTTAATTTCTGATAAAGTACTGGATGATTCAAAACCTGTTATTCTAACTGGTGATATGAATCAGGGAATATACGGTGATGCAATTCAGAATATAGAAACTGTATACGACCGTTTGGATAATGATAACGGAACTTTTGGAGGATCAAAGTTGGATTATATTTTTGGTTCGAAAGGAAAATGGGAAAAAGTATCTTGTGAGGTCTTGAGTAATTATTATAATGGCATGTATCTTTCAGATCATAATCCGGTAAAATCAGTAATAAGATTAAAATAAAGGAGGAAGTATGAATACAAAATATTTTAAAGGACTTCTATTAGTCTTAAGTTGTATGTGTGTGTTGAGTTCTTGTATTCAGGAAGAGTGGGGAGTTGGAAACCTGCCACGTCCAGAAGGAGCAGGAAGAGGAGAATGGAATAAGAATAAAACAATAGAGGTTTATTTTGTTACAGAATTGACTGATGCTAGTGTTTCTGCTACTGATGCTGTGGTTTCGTTTTTTCAAAAAAAGGGGAATACATGTTCCATTGGTGTTGTAGATCGTTTGGATGGTGACTATTCGTTGTCATCTTCTTCATGGGGAGGACGTTTTTCACCAACTAAAGTAGCTTTTGAAACAGCGCATTTTTCTTGTTTTGCTTTAAATAAATTTAATGGAACAAAGATAGAGGGCAGTTCAATCCTTTTTAATCATAAAATAAATTCGGAGGAGAGTTTCCAAGTTACAGAAGATTGTTATATTAAGTTTATTAACATTCAGGCTAAAGCAATGACTGAAAATTCTATTAATATTATGGTTCCTTTCAGTACTGTAAGGTTTGAACAGAAAGAACAGATAGATGCAGCAGTCTCAGGAGCATTGAAGACTTTATCCGGTAATGCTTATGGAGCTCTTGTTATTGGTACAGTGAAAACTGAGTTGTTACCAGATTTGCAAGCTGGTATAGATAAGATAGAAGGATATGCATTAGAAGAGGCAACAAAAGGACAGGAAACTGAATATACATTATTTGTGTTGGGGCCTAAATCATGGGTACTGCGTGAAATGACAAAAGAATCTGTTAGTGGAAACTTAAATGTATATTGCTTAAGAATAGAAGCTAGTGTTGAGGCTTAATTAAAAGAGGTTAGGAGGTTGCAAACTTTTATGTTTGTAACCTCTTTGATTTATGAATAAAAAATAAAATTGACCTTAAAGCAATTTTCTAACACTATTTAAAGGCCTTTATGCTGGATTCTTCTAAAATAAAACTTATCTTAGCATAAACTTTAAAACTGATTCTTTTATCATGGGCAATAATAATTTTTATTGTGTAATTATGGCTGGAGGTATGGGGCGACGCTTTTGGCCTTATAGCCGTAAATCACTACCTAAACAGTTTCTTGACTTTTTCGGAACCGGACAAACGATGTTGCAGCAAACGTTTGAAAGATATAAACAGATTGTAGCGGTAGAGAATATTTATATCACTACACATCGTGATTATAAGGATTTGGTTTTGCAAATGCTTCCTGAAATAAAAGAAAATCAGTTGATTATTGAAGAAGAAAGAAGAAATACTGCTCCTTCTATTGCTTACGCTTCTCATGTAATACAGAAGATTAATCCTGATGCTACAATTGTAGTGGCGCCGGCTGATCATTTGATATTAAATGTAGAACGCTTTCAGGAAGCTATTCTGAAAGGACTTGAGTTTGCTTCGCGTACGGATAAACTGATTACACTCGGTATAAAGCCGGCAAAGGCAGAAACAGGATATGGATATATACAAATTGATGAAGAGAAAGAGGGTGATTTCTTCAAGGTAAAGACCTTTATAGAAAAACCGGCAAAAGAATTTGCCGAGATTTTTGTGCAAAGCAATGAGTTCTATTGGAATTCAGGCATTTTTATCTGGCATGTGAATACCATTCTAAAAGCATTTCATGAAATGATGTCCGAAATCTGTCCACGTGTGGAGTGCGATGTACCCGACTTTACTTCTTGCCCCAATATCTCTATTGATTACAGCATCATGGAGAAGGCTAATAATGTGTATGTACAACTTTGCGATTTTGGATGGGCTGATTTAGGAACATGGGAATCGCTGTATGAAACGTCTCCTAAAGATCACGATAAGAATGTGATAATCAATAGTAATACATTACTGTACGATTGTAAAGATAATGTAGTTCTGATGCCGGAAGGTAAATTGGCTGTGATACAGGGATTGGAAGGATATTTGGTTGCAGCTCGCGATAATGTGCTTCTCATTTGTAAGAAAGATGATCATAATGCCATCCGTAAATTTGTAAATGATGTGGAAATGAAGTTTGGAGAAAAGTTCTCCTGATTCTTTATATGTAAGAAAAGACAAAGGGACTGTTTCGCAGCTTGCTGCCGGAACAGTCCCTTTGCCTTTCTAAAGTATCTTGTTATCTATTGGGTAGATTAGTATTCAAAAGTGATGCCTAAAGTGGGAAGCAATGTGCCACTTTCCTGCTTGATGTATTTCATTACATAGCGTTGTTCGGATGGAGCAGCCGAAGGATTTTCTATAGTACCTGTACTCATCAGTACGTCGGGTTGTTTCAGTTTGCTGGCAGTAATATTCTGTATGTCCAGATAGATTCCGAACATACATTTCTTCCAGTAAAAAGTTTTATCTACGCGGACATCCAGCTGTCCGAAGAAAGGAAGGCGTTCTGTATTGTACCGGCTGTAGTCATAGTATGCTTTTCCCTGTGCATTCCATGCTTCTACCAGTGACGACTTTTCTTCATCATATGGAGTATAAGGAGTTCCTCCTATGCAGCTTGCTTTCATTCCGATACTCCATTGTTTGGGAAGACTATAGGTACCACTCACATTGAAGATGAAACGGTTATCCCATGCCGATGCAATATAGCTTTCATTTTCTTTCGACTTGAATTCACTTTTAAAGAGGGTGAGGGAAGAATATAGGTTCAGTTTCTGGGCCACTAACCACTTGAACATCATTTCTACCCCATAGGAGCGTCCTTCTGCATCCGATCGCAGTGCTTCGTTTCCTATTACCCCGTAGTCGTTACCTTTACAGGAAAGAGGGATTCCATCGTTTATGGAGAAAGGCATATGCTTGTATTGTTTGTGAAATCCTTCTATAGACAGTTCCATTGTTTCGTTAGGATTCCAAGACAGTCCGAGACTTTTTTGTGAAACAGATATATAGTCTAGATTCTGATTAGTGTAAGCCCGTCCGTCTTCTTTAAATCCTAAAGCAGTATATGGCGGAAGTTGATAATATCGTCCCAGATGTCCACTTAAGAACAGACCTTCTGCCAGCCGATAAGAAACAGAAAGGCGTGGAGAAAGCTGCTTCCACATTTCTTTCATTTTATCACTGTAATTATTGCCATCGGCCCGGACTCCCAGTGAAGCTGTAAACTTCTCGTCTGTCGAGGTATAATCTATTGAAGCAAATATTCCCCAGCGTAGCATATTCAGATTGGTCTTATAGTCGAACACATGAATTTGATCTGTGAATAACTGCTGATAACTGTTCTGGTCATATTGTGAATAATTCAGTTCGGCTCCCAGATTCACTTTCCATACACTCCAGTTTGAAGTATTCTCCATTCTTATCTTGGTTTCCTGTTCTATGGAGCGGAGACGTAATGTCAGGTTGTCTTCCGAACTTTCATCATTATCTCGGTATTTCAGGTTACGGTTATTCAGATAACTGTGACTGACAGTAATGGTCTGTATATGCGGACCACCATAGTGGCGGTAGACACTTCCCAATGTAAATGTTTCCTGTTCTATTTTAGGCAAGTATCCCAATATATATTCGGCATCTTCACCTTCAATATCAAAGTTCAGTTTCATTCGGTCTATACCTCCCAGGCCTAAAACTGTCAGCTCATGGTGCGGATTGAAGCGTGTTTTTATCTTAAAGGAAGCATCTGTATAAGCCGGAAGGAGAGGTAATCCCAGAACTTTGAACAGCATTTGCAGATAGGATTGGCGTACTGATACCAGATAAGATGTTTTTTGCCTAAATGTCCGTTCGAGGTCAGGGCCACTTCCGAAGCTCCTAATGTGGCTTTTACGGAGTTGTGTTCCATATCTCCGTCTCGCAGACTGAAGTCGAGTACAGAACTCAATGCATTTCCTCTGTTGGCCGGGAAGGCACCACTATAAAACTCTACGCTTCGTATCAGGTCGGCATCAATCAAACCAACCGGACCTCCGGAGGCTCCTTGTGTGCTAAAATGGTTTATATTAGGTATTTCTACTCCGTCCAGATAGAAACGGTTTTCAGAGGGACCTCCACCACGGACAATTAAATCGTTACGGTATCCGATGGGAGAAAAGGCTACTCCCGGATAATTCTGTACAACACGGGATATATCGCGATTAGCTCCTGGAGCTTTTTCTATTTCTCTTAGCCCGATGACGCGTAGACTTACCGGACTTTCTGCTACTCTACGGAAAGGAGAAGCGGTGATGGTTACGGCATCTAAGGTCAGTTCATCTTCCTCCATCTCTATTTGAACATGTGGGGTAATATGATTTACCCGATATTCTGGAGTAAGTACGGTTTTGTATCCCAGGCTGGAAGCTTGTAGACGATAAATGCCGGGAGGTACCTGTTCTATAGTAAAATTTCCTTCAGAGTCGGTAGAGGCACCGGAGTTTAGTCCTATCACCAATACATTGACAAATTCCAACGGCTCGCGTGTTCGTTTGTCTATCACACTACCTTGTATTTTGTAAGTCTGTGCTAGGGAAGGGAGCCAGGATATGAGAAGAATAAATAACAGAAGGAAGTAGTTCTTTTTCATAGTGAATCTTTTTTGCAAAGATACGAAAAAAGCCACCCCAAACGGTAAGGGATGGCTTTCATATATAGTAAGGAGGAAAAATTATTGGGCATTATCTGTCCATGCTTGCTGAATAGCTTGAACGATGGCTTTAAATTCTTCGTCGCTCAGTTTCAGTTTCGGATTAGAGAAGATCATATCCGACTCTTTTTGTATAGGAATCAGATGAATATGAGCATGTGGAACTTCAAGTCCGATGACAGCTTCGCCTACCTTTTTGCATGGAAATGCTTTTTGAATGGCTGCTGCAACATGTTTGGCAAAGATGTGCATAGCTGCAAGCTCTTCATCACTCAAGTCGAAAATATAGTCGACTTCTTTTTTAGGAACTACGAGTGTGTGTCCTTTTACCAGTGGATTGATATCCAAGAATGCGTAGAAATTTTCATTCTCTGCTACTTTGTAGCTGGGAATTTCACCTGCAATGATTTTACTGAATATTGTTGCCATAGTGGTATGGTATTAAAAAGGCAAGCCTGCATAAAGCAGACTTGCCTTTATTGATTAAAATGATATACCTGTAATTTCCAAGCTGATTTTACCCTGTGGAATAGTGATTTCTGCAATATCGCCTACTTTTTTGCCCAAAAGACCTTGTGCAATAGGAGTAGTAACAGAGATCTTACCCTGTTTAAGATTTGCTTCACTTTCTGATACGATAGTGTAAGCCATTTTCATGCCGGTCTTTACATTCTTCAACTCCACACGAGTCAGGATCTGTACAGTATCGGCTTTCAACTTGGAAGTATCGATGATTTTTGCGTCGCCGATAGTTGCTTTCAGCTGGTTGATTTTCATTTCCAATAAGCCTTGTGCTTCTTTTGCTGCATCGTATTCTGCATTTTCCGACAAGTCTCCTTTGTCACGAGCCTCGGCAATAGCAGCTACGATTTTCGGGCGCTCTACCGATTCTAAGTGTTTTAATTCGGCAACCAGTTTCTGGTAGCCTTCTTCTGACATGTAAGCCATAATTTTCTCCTTTTTTATTTGTTATTACTAATTTTTCTATCCTATAAACAAAAAAGAATCCCGACATGTAAACAATGCCGGAACCCTTTCTTATTTTGTATCTTTGACAAAGATAGGTCTTTTTATAATATCTGTCAAGTATATAATCGAGCTATTTTAGCATGCTTTTCAACATATTATAATAATTTCTTAATTGCTTCTTCCAAATTGGTTTTTTCGCCGATTCTTACACTTAACACATTCTCACGGTTCACAAGAAAAGCTGTTGGAAGCTGTGTTACTCCATATATGTTTGCATAAGTTGAGTATGGTCCTTGTGGGTCGCGTACGCAAATCCATGGCAGATTATCGGATGCTGTTTTCCAGAAGTGTTCGTCTGTATCCAATGAAACCTGATAGATTTCCAAGCCCTGTGAAGCATATTTCTGATACAATTCGCGAAGTGCCAAATTGTGTGCTCCCGATGCTGCGTTGGCATACACTGTAAAGTCTATCAGCACGACCTTTCCTTTTAAATCGGTCAGATGTCGGATATTTCCTTTTATGTCCATAAGAGGAATATCAATGATAGAGGCCTCCTGTATTTTGTCTTCAGGAATTTCCAGAGGTTTGGCTTGTGGAGTACGGGTATTTTTCATTCCCTTGATTACCATGTTATACAGATTGCGGGAACGGTCTGCATGAGGATACATGTTGTTCAGACTGGTAGCTACAGCAGCAAAGCATTTGATGTCTTCTTTGTCGTTCAACGGGTCGAAAATCATCAGTCCGTTGAGCTGCTGGAACAGGGCAAAGTAAGAATACGGTTTGTTAGGACCGATAAAGATGTAATTCTTCTTTACCTTTTCTTTATAGGCATTTACCATTTGTTGCAGGCTGTCCTGTACCACTCCGATAGGAAGTCCTGATTTTCCTAATTGATTGACTTTCTGCTGTAAGTCTGCTTGCAACAGGACCAGCTCTTTAATCTTTTCGTTATTTTCTGAATTCTCAATCTGATAATCGGTTGCGAATTTATTGAAGTCGGCATGAATAGTGACGGTTTCCGTAGAATCAACGGTAAAGTTGATTACCTGTTCTCCGATGCGTAAACGGTAAAAGTCGGGTGATTCGGGACGTGCACCTGAAAAAGAAAATGCACCTTTGTCATTAAGTTTAACGGAGTCGATGGTTACGATACCTTCCAGACCTGTTTGTTCAAAATACAACATTTTGTCTGTAGCTTGTGCTACTTCACCTTCTACTTTAAAAGCAGGTTCGTTGTTGCAGGCAACCAGCCCTGCCGACAGCAATGCGGCTGCGATATAAGCATTTTTCTTCATTATCAGTTCTCATTATATTCGATTTGCAAAGATACGGCTTTTCATGACTTCACAAAGTTTTTACTGTTTCTTCTTGCTTTTCTCCTCTGTTTTTGCCTTGAAAATCATCAATAAATATATAAAAACAGATTATAAATGAAAGTTTTATCTAATTCCCTCCTTTGTTAATATATAAATGCCTATCTTTGCGCGTATTTATGATGAATTTACATTAAAACATTTTTTATGATCAATCCTATTGTTAAGACGATCGAGTTGGGTGATGGAAGAACCATTACGCTCGAAACGGGAAAGCTAGCAAAACAGGCAGATGGTGCTGTTATGCTACGCATGGGTAACACCATGTTGCTGGCTACTGTTTGTGCAGCAAAAGATGCAGTTCCCGGTACAGATTTTATGCCGCTTCAGGTGGAGTATAAAGAGAAATATTCAGCGTTCGGACGTTTTCCTGGAGGTTTTACCAAACGTGAAGGAAAAGCTTCGGATTATGAAATTCTGACTTGCCGCCTTGTAGACCGTGCATTACGTCCGTTGTTCCCGGACAACTTCCATGCAGAAGTATATGTAACAATTAATATGTATTCGGCAGATGGAGTGGATATGCCGGATGCTTTGGCTGGTCTGGCTGCTTCTGCAGCTTTGGCTGTATCAGATATTCCATTCAACGGTCCGATTTCAGAAGTTCGTGTGGCACGTATCGACGGACAGTTCGTTATCAATCCTACTTTCGAAGCTTTGGAAAAAGCTGATATGGATTTGATGGTAGCCGCTACTTATGATAACATCATGATGGTAGAAGGTGAAATGAACGAAGTTTCTGAACAAGACCTGCTCGAAGCAATGCGTTTCGCACACGAAGCAATCAAAGTACACTGTAAAGCACAGATGGAACTGATGGAAGAAGTGGGCAAGACTGTAAAACGTGAATACTGCCACGAAGAAAACGACGAAGATTTGCGCAAGGCGGTTCACGAAGCTTGCTATGCAAAGGCATACGAAGTTGCAGCTTCTGGTAACAAGAACAAACACGAACGTCAGGATGCTTTCGATGCTATTTGTGAAGAATTCAAGGCTCAGTTTACTGAAGAAGAACTTGAAGAAAAAGAAGGCATGATAGACCGTTACTACCATGATGTAGAAAAAGAAGCAATGCGCCGCTGCATCTTGGACGAAGGCAAACGTCTTGACGGCCGTACTACTACAGAAATCCGTCCTATCTGGTGCGAAGTAAGTCCGCTGCCTGGTCCTCACGGATCTTCTATCTTTACACGTGGTGAAACTCAGTCTTTGAGTACTGTAACATTGGGTACTAAGTTGGACGAAAAGATTGTAGACGATGTACTCGATCAGCATAAGGAACGCTTCCTGTTGCACTATAACTTCCCTCCATTCTCTACAGGTGAAGCAAAAGCACAGCGCGGTGTAGGCCGTCGTGAAATCGGTCACGGTCATTTGGCTTGGCGTGCGCTGAAGGGACAGATTCCTGCAGATTATCCTTATAGTGTACGTGTGGTTTCCGATATCCTGGAATCAAACGGTTCTTCTTCTATGGCTACTGTATGTGCCGGAACATTGGCACTGATGGATGCCGGTGTACCTATCAAGAACCCGGTATCTGGTATTGCAATGGGATTGATCAAGAATGCTGGAGAAGAAAAATATGCCGTATTGTCTGATATCTTGGGCGATGAAGACCACTTGGGTGATATGGACTTTAAAGTAACCGGAACTAAGAATGGTATCACTGCTACTCAGATGGATATCAAGTGCGACGGGTTGACTTACGATATTTTGGAAAAAGCATTGCTTCAGGCTAAACAAGGTCGTGAATACATCTTGGGTAAACTGACTGAATGTATTGCTGAACCACGTGCAGAACTGAAACCGCATGCTCCACGTATTGAAACAATGACTATTCCGAAAGAATTTATCGGTGCTGTAATCGGCCCGGGCGGAAAGATCATTCAGGGTATGCAGGAAGAAACCGGTGCTACTATTACCATTGAAGAAGTAGATGGAGTAGGACGCATTGAAGTTTCTGGTAACAATAAACAGGCTATCGACGATGCAATGCGTTTGATTAAGGGTATCGTTGCAGTGCCTGAAATCGGTGAAGTATACAAAGGTAAGGTACGTTCTGTAATGCCTTACGGTGCATTTGTAGAATTCCTGCCGGGTAAAGATGGCTTGCTTCATATCTCTGAAATCGACTGGAAGCGTCTGGAAACAATCGAAGAATCTGGTCTGAAAGAAGGTGACGAAATTGATGTGAAGTTGCTGGATATCGATCCGAAGACCGGTAAATTCAAACTTTCTCATAAGGTGTTGTTACCTAAACCGGAAGGTATGAATGCGGGTGAAGGACAGCCTAAACGTGAAAGACGTCCTCAGCAGAACAAAGAGCAGAAATAAGCTTTTGTTTATATAGGTGTAGTAAAGATTCCCTGATCGGTATTCGATTAGGGAATCTTTTTTTGTTTCTATTGTCTCGGATAATTTTGCTTGTGAGCAATTTCAATGGTAGCTGATGAGTGTTATAATCGTCGTCGCCGATTTTACAAACGGCGGTGACGGCTGTATGGCCGATGTCGCTGAATTTGTAGCCGACGCCGCTGTTTATAGAATGCAAGCAATGCCGAATTATTTTATTCTTGTTTGTGCTGTATTTATGTAATAGGAGAAGGGGAAAGGTATAAAATAAAACAAGGCTGCTTTCGTATGAAAACAGCCTTGTTTCGTGGTATAATGCAATTTATTCTTCTACTACCTGGAAGTCTTCCTTGCCTACTCCGCAAACGGGGCATACCCAATCTTCTGGAATATCTTCGAATGCAGTTCCCGGTGCGATACCGCTTTCCGAGATCGGAAGAGCACACGTCTGAACTCCAGTCACACTTGAATCTCGTAT
>ENA-OVGC01001840-OVGC01001840.1-human-gut-metagenome-genome-assembly--contig:-NODE-1840-length-15424-cov-5.586570_pt1 | contig 15424 bp, 18 predicted proteins | sample MGYA00237768_ERZ505415 | MGnify/ENA primary metagenome ERZ505415 (study PRJEB26158, sample SAMN06016382) | human gut metagenome | biome: human gut; feature: ankylosing spondylitis patient; material...
ATATGTCATTTGATGAACCGGACAAGCAGGATCGCTCCTTGCACTACAAATGGCAGGTCAGAGTTGCTATATATAAGGTCCTGCTATACACCGCAGGTTTTGATTGTTCCTCAGATTACAAAATTTCTTTTCCCACTAATGTGGATGTTCGAAAAGTTGTGGACGAATCAGTTAGCAACACGAACAATTTAACTTTAGAGCAAGCAAAAGAATGGTTTTTGAAAGCCAGAGAGCATCGCAAGGAACTGTTTGGCAGTAACGGAAAACTCTGGCTCGAAGATGACAGCGTATCTATGTTGAATATGATTGCTTGCAAAAATAGCGATGACCGCTATTTTAATGGATACAAGGTTCTTTTAGGAGCAAAGATGTATCACACTAAAGACCGAACAATAGATGTATCCAATGAGATTTATGGGCACTTGTGCAATGGAAAAATTGTAATCCTGGACTTATCCGTTGGCAACGCAGCTTTACGAGATAAGTTGAGCAAGAAAATCGCAGCATATATTTTTAATTCGTCAATGGATTGTTTTACTCGTGGAGAAACGCCGCCGAATATCGTCTTATATATCGAGGAAGCGCATAACCTTATCGGCAAAGAAAATAAGTTGACAGATACTTGGCCCAGAATTGCAAAGGAAGGTGCAAAGTATAGAATTTCCTTGGTGTATGCGACTCAAGAGGTATCCTCTGTTCATCCTAACATTCTTGCAAACACAGAGAACTGGATTGTATCTCATATAAACAGTGAGCGAGAGGTCAGAGAGCTTGCAAAATTCTATGACTTTTCTGACTTTAGCAAATCCCTGCTCCGCTCCCAGGATGTTGGTTTTTCCAGAGTAAAAACATTGTCAAGCCCCTTTGTTGTTCCAATTCAGATTGACAAGTTTGATCCGGAGCGGATCAAGCGTGAAAGGACTTCTCAATGACGCATGATATGGCTGATAAAACAACACATATTGACATTGTTCAGAATCCGGATATCAAAAGCTTTCTGGATGAGTGCAATTATATGGTGCCGCCAACAGGGAATGAACTTGCTGAAATTGTGAGTAATTTTATTTCCGTTCCGTTTTGGGATAAGGCGTTGCCGACCAAAATAATAGCCATTGATGGGAGTAATTATGAAGCCACTGTAAATCCGCAGATTCCGTTTACAAGATTCGGCTTTGTAAAAATTGGGAATTTGTTGATTAATCGAGATAGCTTTAAGGGGTTGAATAGCGGAAAATTTATTGATCCCTTTGCCGTTGCGCGCCTCAGTGAGGACAATAGTTCTTTGCTCTTTTCATTTCCAAGTTCAAATATGACTTACAAAGAACAAAAGAGCGTAAGAAATAGTTTCCGTTTAGCTATGGATGAGGCTCTTTATAAACAGCGTTTTATTGAAAGCGACCCCCGAACCAGCGTTAGAACGACATTGTTTTATATTGCAGCCCATCGCACAGGCAAACTTCATAGTGATACCCCTAACAGACTTTTTTTGCACAAATGCCCCACTTGCGAAGCTGAAATGATTGAGGTATGGGATATTCCAGAGGTTCAGAAGTGTCCTCACTGTGGGGAGCGTGTATATCCTTCAGATTGTTTGCGGATTTGGGAAGAGGTTCATGATTCCGCATCGAATCAGCTGGCTTTGACGCGCTTTACGAATGTAATAATGCATATTTTAATCATACACTATATTCGCTATTTAAAAGAGCGATTTCCTAATTCATATTTAGGCGTTCTCAGTAATATGTGCTTCTTTGTTGACGGGCCCTTGGCTATAAATGGAACTGCGGCGTGGATTAAAAGCTGCATCCAAAAATGTATCTATGATGTTAATGTAGAGCTTAAAACAGCCAATATGTCGCCTATGATGGTTATTGGTTTACAAAAGTCTGGCAAACTGTATGATTACATTCATCTAATTGGAGGTTCTATACGCCCCAATTCCATCTACTGTGTAACAGATGATTTCCGGAACAGCTATGTTGATTTCGATAAGACGCCATCGAGTACAACATATGGCAATGAAACTTATTACGGCCAAGACTTCCTGTTGAAAACATCATCCGGAAAGTTGTTTGTGTTTAACGTTCCATATCCTTTTCCCAACAAAGACAATATTGCAGTCTTTAAGAAAGAAAAGGCGAACATTGAACACTACTTTAATATAGGGGCGTATGTACGACTAATTGAGGATTTTGAAAGCGATTTGTATGAGGGCGCAGTTGTCCCAATTGCTTTGGCGCAGAAATATACAGCTATTAGTTTACAGCCTGGTGGAAAAATTTTAGATATTTTAGCTCAAACTGCTATTCAGCAATAATTTTTTGCATCTATTTTACCATTCCAGATCCAGATAAGGAGCCACACTATAATGTTACATTCCGGGCTAGACTGACCGCTTTTTATGCGGTAGCAGCCCCAGAAAAACTCAAATGAGCAACATTTGTGAGGACAAACTATGCAGCTTCGAGAATACATACCTTCCGACTGCGCACAGTTGGCAGAACTCTTTTACCAGACCGTTCACAACGTGAACGCGAAGGATTATACGTAAGAGCAACAGGATGCGTGGGCGAGTGGCGAAGTGGATTTGAAAGCGTGGGATGCGTCTTTCCGTGCGCACAAAAGAATCATTGCAGTAAAAAATGGCGAAATTGTTGGTTTTGGGGACATGGATGAGACTGGTTATCTGGACAGGCTGTATGTCCACAAAGATTATCAGGGGCAAGGCGTTGCATCTGCGATCTGCGACGAATTGGAGCGCTTTGCAGCCGGAAAGACGATCACAAAGCACGCCTCCATTACGGCAAAGCCTTTTTTCCAGCATCGCGGATACCGCGTCGTGCGCAAGCAGGAAGTGATCCGGCGCGGCGTTGCGCTCACGAATCTTGTGATGGAAAAGCGGTCAGAAAGGACAAGATGATGAATATTCCGAACCCAAACGAGGTCTTTCCGAATGAATACAAAACCTCTTGCTTCATCAAGAACGTCGTCACCGCGCCGAATATCTCGGTCGGTGACTACACCTATTATGACGATGCGGTCGATCCGACGGGGTTTGAGCGGAACAATGTGCTGTTCAACGACCCGGAGTTCAGCGATCATCTTGTGATCGGCAAGTTCTGTCAAATCGCGTCCGGCACGAAGTTTATCATGGGTCCTGCGAACCACCGCATCAGCAGCGCCACGACGTATCCATTCAACGTTTTCGGCGGCGCCTGGACAGAAAACACGCCGCCGCACATGGCGCAGCTTCCGCACAAGGGCGACACGATCATTGGAAACGACGTGTGGATCGGGCGCGAGAGCATCATCATGCCCGGCGTGAAGATTAGCGACGGCGCGATCATCGCCGCCTATTCCGTGGTGGTGAAGGATGTTCCGGCGTACACTGTTTACGGCGGGAACCCGGCAAGGTTCATCAAGGAACGCTTTGACGCAGAGCTGAAAGACCTGCTGCTGCGCTATCAGTGGTGGAATCTGGAGCCAGAAAAGCTGGTGGAGATCCTGCCGGTGCTCTGCGATCCGGATTTGGAAAAACTCCGGCGCTTTCTGCGAGAGCAGCTTACAGATTGACAAAACGGAGGACGGCTGCCCGTCCTCCGTCAATTTTTCTGTGTCTACCGTGTCCAGAGCATCTGGATATCCGCTTCGTTTGTGTCCTCGTCAATGCTTTCCGACTGCACGATGAATTGCTCACGCCGGTAAAACGCAAGCGCCCGCTCGTTTTTCTGATAGACGCTCAGGTCCAAGCGCGGTTTGCGCGACTTCGCATAATCCAGCAGCGCTTTGCCAATGCCCTTGGAACGCGCAGCTTTTGCAACGAAAATCCCCTCAATGTGGTTCTCCGTCAGACCGATGAAGCCGTCGATTTGCCGGGGGGCCTCGTTTTCGTGGACATAGAGCTCCGCCTGCGGGAGCATATCGCGCACCATCTCAAAATGCGCTTCCCAAAAGCTCGCCGGGATAAACGCATGGGCGTCCAGATTGGCTTGCAGCCAGATCTGCATGACGGCGTCTAAATCCTGAGTTTCAAATTTTCGTATCATCTGCTTCCTTCCTGTTTGCTGGTTTCCTGCGAATTTTGGGCTTGGTCAGCTCATAGCTCACGTCCAACAGCAGCTCGATCGTTTTCGCCTGCACGCTGCCGTCCAGCGAGGCAGTGATCCAGCTTGCTTTGTTCATATGGTACGCCGGAAAAATGCCGGGCTCACCGCGCAGGGATGCAATCAGGATCGGATCGCACTTGAAATTGACGATATCGAGCTTCTCTGTTCCAGGAAGCCCAAGCTTCTCCCGCGGCACTTCCATCATCAGCGCAAACCATTTCCGGTTACTTGCATGACGGAACACAGCCGCGCGCGGTGTGTCCGCCCAAGGATAATCCGGTTCTGTGCTGTAGTGGTTCAGAATGTAGGCTTCTAATTCTTCACGATTCATTGCAGACCTCACAGCGCCTCAAAGTGATACCTCGGCTGACCGACGCTCTTTTTGCCGTACTCGATCGCTTCTTTTGGGCAGTAGCAGATGCACGCCATGCAGTGGGTGCAGTTCCTGCCCCAAACCGGCTTGCTGTCTTTGAGTGTGATGTTGTTCATCGGACAGCGCTTCGCGCACTGCCCGCAGCCGATGCAGGCGCTTGACGCGGTAAAGGCGTTCGCTTTGACGAAGAATTTGTAGAAAATCGGATTGACCGGGCCGCTCATAAAGCGGTCGTAGAGATTGTTCCGCGTCGGCGCGAACGGCTGATTGCTCTGAATCGCCGCAATTGCTCGGTCGATGCTGGGCTCGGCTTTGGCAACGATTTGCCGTGCTTTGTCTGCTTGCGGCGCGGAGAACATCGCAATGTAGTTCTCCGGCATGACGATCTGCGCCGTACCCATGCAGGAAATCGCCTTTTCCGCGCAGAGTTCGCGGTTATACTTGTCGGCATTGCCGATCTCGCTGCCGCAGGTCATGACGAACCATGACCGCTTTGCGCCGCGCAGTTCCGTTTTCCGAAGCCAGTCGCGCACGACGCGCGGAATGCGCCAGGCATAAGTTGGCGTGACGATAATAACCCGCTCGCCGGTTTCAACGAGCGAAGTGTCGGAAGCCTTGATGCGGTCGTTCAGATTCACAAGCGCATCGCCCAGCGCGTCTGCAATGCGTTTGGCAACATATTTGCTGTTTCCGGTGCCGGAAAAATACAAAATCATATCAAAATCCCCTCGCAATGGTCAATTTCATGCTGAATGATCTGCGCCGTCCAGCCGGTGAATGTCCGGATGCGCGTCTGGAACTGCTCGTTCTGCCACTGCACCTTGATGGTTTGAAACCGCTTCGTTTTCCGCGTGCCGGTCAGGGACAAACAGCCCTCCTCCGCGTCATACGGCGCGGATTTTTTGACGATCACGGGGTTAAACATGACCATGTACTCACCAATGTTGTCGAACGCAATACGATGATCACGGCTACCCGAAAACAAAGGCCGTCTTCGGCAAGAGCAAGCGCGAGTGCGCAGAAAAGCTGGCGGCGCTCAAAATGCAGCTCGGCGGCATTCCGTCGGACAAGCTGCGGCCGGAGATGCACTTTGCCGACTGGCTGGATTACTGGTATGAAACGCACTGCAAGCCGAACATTCGCACCTCGACGCAGTCCGGCTACGAAGATCGCATCCGCCTGCACATCAAGCCGGAGCTGGGCGAGATTCCGCTGAACAGGCTGACGCAGAACGACCTCCAGCAGTTTTACGCGCGGCTGAAAAAGAGCGGCCGCAAGACACGCACGGAGTATTATGGTGAGGGCCTGTCCGACCGCATGGTGCGGATGTGCCACGCGACCTGCCGCTCGGCGCTCCAAAGGGCTGTGCAGGATGGACTCATCCGCACGAACCCCGCCGAGGGCTGCAAGCTGCCGCCCAAAAAAGCGCGCGAGATGCAGGTGCTGGCGCGGGACGAATTGCAGCGGTTTCTTATTCAGGCGCAAGCCGAGGGTTACTATGAACTGTTCCTGCTGGATTTGGCGACAGGCCTGCGGCGCGGCGAGCTGCTGGCGCTGCAATGGGACGACCTCGATTTTGAAACGGGCGTCCTCACAATTAGCAAGCAGGTAAGCCTCGTTCGGGGCAAGATCGTGATGAGCGTACCGAAGACGAAAAGCTCCATCCGCAAGCTGGTGCTGCCGCCCGCCGTCATACAGGTGTTGAAAGAATACCGCGAAAGCGTCCACTCCCGCTGGATGTTCCCGTCGCCGGTGCTGGAGGATCTGCCGCTCAACCCCGGTTCGGTCTACGACCGATTGCAGCTGATTCTGGAGCACGCAAACTGCAAACAGGTGCGTTTTCACGATCTCAGACACACGTTCGCGACCTTGGCGCTGCAAAATGGGATGGACGTAAAAACGCTCTCCGCCATGCTGGGCCATGTGTCCGCAGCGACAACGCTGGACATTTACACGCACTCGACCTCTGATATGCAGCACACCGCCGCGCGGAAGATCGACTGCGGCATCGGCAAGGCTGAAATTCAGGACGAGCCTGCGCCGCAGGCGAATGCGCCTGCCATCGTCGACTTCCAGCCTTACATGGGCAAAGTCCGCAAGCCCGGAACGGGCTGCATCAGCCGGATCAATGACCACCTCTTTGAAGGCCGCTACTCCCCGACATGGATCGACGGCAAAAAGCACGCGAGGAATGTGTATGCGCATACGCGCGAGGAATGTGAGGAGAAGCTGAAGGCGTTGATCGAGGAGATGAAAGCGGAGCTGGCAGAATTGAAGCGGCAGAAGGGCGACAGGCATTGAACGAATGAACGGAACGCAGCCGTCCGGAATGCTCCGGATGGCTGCAATTGCGCTTTGACCGCGATTTTGCTATAATGAAACAAATCAGAGTTTGTGAGGATGATGGGAATGAAATGCGCGCTTGCAGCTGCCGGTTTTATCAATGGAGACATCGAATATAACAAGGCGGTTCTTGCCGATACACTTGGAAAATGTGCAGGCAAGGCAGATGCCGTGATCTTTGGAGAAGCCTTTCTTCAGGGCTTTGACAGTCTCAATTTTACAGCCGGACATGACATGGCGGTTGCTGTTTCCCGTGAGGGCCGTGTGATACACGAACTGTGCCAGCTGGCAAAAGAGCACGCCATTGCGATATCCTTCGGCTTCCTCGAGCAGGACTGCGGCGCGTTTTTCAGTTCCCAGCTGACCATCGATCAAACCGGCCGGATACTCGATTTATACCGCAGAGTATCTCCGGGCTGGAAGGAGCCGTCTGCGGGGAAGGAATACCGGGAGGGCAGCGGATTTCACACGTTTGACTTTCTCGGCAAAAAGGCCGCTGTCGGGTTGTGCGGCGACTTCTGGTATGAAGAAACTATCGCCCGGCTGAACGACTTGAAGCCGGATATTGTCTGGTGGCCGGTCTATACGGACTACAGCGCCTCGGAATGGAACCGCACCGCGAAGCTTGAATATGCAAAGCAAGCTGGGAAACTCAACGTCCCCGTTCTTTACGTCAATTCCGTATGTCTGGATCAAGCCGATGCTTGCGGGGCCGCCAGAGGCGGCGCCGCGCTATTTGAGAACGGCTTCATAAAAGAGGAATTACCGGCAGGGCAAGAAGGGATTTTGATTGTGGAAGCTTAGGTCATATCGGAGTTGACATTATGAGCGCATTTATTACAAATTTTCAATCACCTGTAGAAATGCAGGATTTAGAAGACCGATTCAGACGCGGCGGAATCAGCAATCTCAATATGCTTCTGCATTGGAGGCAGTTTCAGCCTCTTGAATGGACAGTGGATAAACAGGCTGTGGTGGGAGATACCGTCCTGTTCATGTGCGCAAAAACCTCTGTTGACCATATTGGACGTCTTTACACTCAAATCCGAAAAGCCGGGCAGAAAGACAGCGCTTTAGGGCGCTTTGCAGCAGCACAGCAGGCTTTATATAAAAAATATGCAGGCTGCATTGTTGCCTTTGGCCGCGTTGCAAAGGAACCTTTCCAAACCGAAGCGCCCGGGTGGGACGTTCCATATTGGCGAAGCCCTTGGTATGCCGAAATTGATCATATTCTCCTTTTGGATATGCCGATTCATATCAGCCAGTTCCGGGACTTTATCACAGTAAGCCGAACAGGGGCTATTACAAGATTAAATACAGAACAATGGGCCAAACTGCGAACTTTAATTGCTAACATGAGTTCTGTTTTATGAAATCTGCAATTCAAATTTCAAACCGCTTTCATCAGGAAACGAAGTCAATCACATGACAGATAAAATACAAACCGCTTACGAAGCGTCCAAAAACATCTATGACGATGTTCTCACGCAGGGGAATTTATTCAGCAGATTATACATCCGGCTGTTCTGGAGCGGCACGGACGACCGGAAGATTGCGCGAAGGGTCCTGTCCTATATTCCAGGCGATTTTTCGGGCACGCTTCTCGATGTTCCGGTCGGAACAGCTGTGTTCACGGAACGCAAATGGGCGCGGCTGAAAAACGCGCGCATTACCTGTCTGGATTACAGCATAGATATGCTGGCGCAGGCCGAGAAGCGGCTGCGCGGCTATTCGCATATTCAGTGCGTACAGGGCGATGTGGGGAAGCTGCAAATGGCCGGCGAAGCCTTTGATCTCGTCGTCAGCATGAACGGCTTCCACGCGTTCCCCGACAAGCAGAAAGCGTTTGGCGAAACATGGTGCGTTCTGAAGCCCGGCGGCACGTTCATCGCCTGCCTCTATATCTGGGGAAAGTCCAGACGGACGGACTGGCTTGTAAAAACATTCTCGCAAAAAAGGGCTGGTTCTCCCCGCCGTTCCAGACGGAGGACGAACTGCGGGCAATTTTGCAGAGCCTGTACCGGGAAACCGACGTTCACACTGACGGGTCGATGGTGTATTTTCGCTGCATGAAGTGATGCTTGCCACCACGGGGCAAATCTAGATTTACAGGTATGTAAAATGAAGAAAATCATCGTGATTGGCTGCGGCGGATTAGCGGTCTATCGGCTTCCGTAAAACGGATTTAATTGTAATACAGCCGCCCGAAGCGATTCGGACGAAACCAGAAATAATCTATGAGGACATGTATGATTGATAAAATGCTGATTCGTGGCGCAAAAGTCCACAACCTTAAAAACATTGATGTAGATATTCCGCTGGGTAAAATTGTGGGAATTGCGGGTGTGTCCGGCTCCGGCAAATCCTCGCTGGCACTGGGCGTACTGTACGCGGAAGGCTCGCGCCGGTATCTCGAAGCGCTGTCTACCTACACCCGCCGCAGAATGACGCAGGCGTCCAAAGCCAGCGTAGATGAGGTGCTGTATGTCCCCGCCGCGCTGGCGCTGCATCAGCGCCCCGGTGTGCCGGGTATCCGCAGCACGTTCGGCACGGGAACAGAGCTGTTCAACAGCCTGCGTCTGATGTATTCCCGCCTTGCAAGCCACCGCTGCCCGAACGGAGACTATTTGGAGCCGTCTTTGCTTGTCGCAGCCGGAAAGGAACTGGTCTGCCCGGCGTGCGGCGCACATTTTTATGCACCGTCGGCTGAGGAGTTGGCGTTCAATTCGCAGGGCGCGTGCGCAAAATGTGGCGGAACGGGAATGGTACACACCGTAGATATGGCGTCGCTGGTGCCGGATGATACGCTGACCATCGACGAGGGAGCCGTCGCCCCGTGGAACAGCCTGATGTGGTCGCTCATGACGGACATCTGCCGTGAAATGGGCGTGCGGACAAATATCCCGTTCCGGGATTTGACCGAGCAGGAAAAGGACATCGTATTCCACGGTCCGGCGGAGAAAAAGCACATTTTCTATCACAATCAAAATACCGGTCAGGCCGGAGATCTGGATTTTACCTATTTTAACGCCGTTTACACCGTCGAAAACGCGCTTTCCAAAGTCAAGGATGAGAAGGGCATGAAGCGCGTGGAAAAATTTCTGAAAGAGGATATCTGCCCGGATTGCCACGGTACGCGGCTGTCCAGCGCTGCCCGTGCGCCGAAGCTGCGAGGGATTTCGCTGGATGAAGCCTGCACGATGACACTGTCACAGCTGGTAGAGTGGGTACGGGGTGTTCCCGGCAGTCTGCCGGAGGAAATGCGCCCGATGGCCGAAAGCATCTGCGAGGCATTCCAGAGCCCCGCCAAACGGCTGATGGATCTGGGACTGGGCTACCTGACGCTTGACCGCTCCGCGTCCACGCTCTCCACCGGCGAGCGCCAGCGGATGCAGCTGGCCCGCGCTGTCCGCAATCGGACAACCGGCATTCTGTATGTGCTGGACGAGCCGTCCATCGGTCTGCACCCGTCCAATATTGTAGGCCTGACCGGGGTAATGCACGATTTAGTTGCAGACGGCAATTCCGTGATTCTGGTTGACCACGACACGCAGATTTTGAAGGAAGCCGACTGGATTATCGAAATGGGGCCGGAGGCGGGCGCAAAGGGCGGGCATGTGATTGCCGAGGGGACAATTCCCACCATAGAAGAAACCCCGGCCTCGCAGATCGGGCCGTTTCTTTCCGGCAAAGCCGAAACGAGGCTGCGCACTTGTGCCGCAAAGGACGCGCTGTTTGCAGGCGGCACGATTCATCTGTCCACCTCCCAAATTCACACGGTCAAACCGCTTGAGGTCAATATTCCGAAAGGACGGCTGACGGTTGTAACAGGCGTATCGGGTTCTGGCAAGACCACGATGATATTGGAAAGCCTCGTTCCCGCACTGGACGCTAATATCAACGGCAGTTCCCTGTCCGCACATATCCGTGCAATCAAAGCTGATGGTATCGCGCACGTCAAACTCATTGACGCAACACCCATTGGTATCAACGTCCGCTCAACGGTCGCCACCTACGCGGGTGTGCATGATGAACTGCGCAAACTCTATGCAAAATCCACTGACGCAAAAGAAAAGCGTTATAAGGCAAGCGATTTTTCCTACAACACCGGCTCACTCCGCTGCCCCGGCTGCGACGGAACGGGCGTAGTAAGCCTCGACGTGCAGTTCCTGCCGGACGTTGACATTCCCTGCCCGGACTGCCGTGGCTCGCGCTATACAAGGGCCGCCTATGATATAAGGCTCACAAACAAGGCAGGCGTATCCGCGTCTCTGCCGGAGTTGATGGATATGGATGTGAATTCTGCCATCGATTTCTGTAAGGACATGAAAACCGTCAGCCAAAGGCTGAACATTCTCAGGCAGCTTGGCCTTGGCTATCTCACGCTCGGCGAGGAAACGCCGAGCCTGTCCGGCGGCGAAGCGCAGCGGCTCAAGCTGGCAAGCGAGATCGGCAAAACGCAGACCGATTCTGTTTTCGTCTTCGACGAACCCTCCATCGGGCTGCACCCGCTGGACGTGCGGGTGCTGCTTGGCGTCTTTCAGGCGCTTCTGGACAATGGCGCGACGGTCATTGTCATTGAACATGATCTGGATGTAATCCGAAACGCCGACTATGTGATCGACATGGGGCCGGGCGGCGGCGACGCGGGCGGGCAGATCGTCGCCAGCGGCACGCCGCAGGAGATCCGGGAAAACAAAAACAGTATCACCGGCAGATATCTATGACGACGCAAACCGGCGGAGAAGGAAGTCCTTCTCCGCCGGTTGTTATTTCTTTGCGAGATAGAATATCACATGGGCTTCTTCATCCGCCAGCGGGATATTGACCCGCTCCGGATAGCCGTCCTGAAGATTTCCATAATCCGTGCTAAAGCACGGCAGCGAGGAAGCCCGAACCAGTTCGTCAAACACAGCATTATCTGTCTGCACCAAAAACTTGGATGCTGGCATTTTTTCGCGGCAGAGGGCATCCCAGAAGCCAAGCTCCGTGCGCAGCAGAAAATTGAAGCCGTTGATGTCTGCAAATGTCAGGGATTTGTGCGTCACAAGTTCATGATCTTTCGGGACGCAGACGAACAGGTTTTCCTGCATAAAAGGGCTTCCACCGTCAATCGGAAACGGCAGAACGGCAATGTCGCACGAGCCGTCCTGCCATGCGCGCAGGACCTCGTCATTCTGGCAGATGGCGGAAGCAACCATTTTTTCCGGCTGTGCGGCGTTGAGTGCTTTCAAAAGTTCCCAAAGCGGCGCAGGCGCGCAGGATTTCACAAGGATCGTCCGCTGCCGCTGATCGAAGGCGCGTACCTGCGCAACGGCCTGCTCCGCTTCAGCGAGGAGTTTTCGGGCATACTCCACCGCCGTGTTTCCCGTGTCATTCAGTTCAATTCTATTTTTCCCTCTGATAAACAGCGGCACGCCAAAAGCATCCTCCAGATGCTGCATGGAGCGCGTTACAGACGGTGTAGAAATGTGAAATTCTTTGGCGACCTTGCTCAATGTACCGAGATCAGCAAAGGCTGTAAGCTGCCGCAGTTCATACAGGTCAATCATCGTGTTACCTCTTGCATTTCATATTCTGAAACGTTCTTTGCAATATCGATAGTGTACAACATCTGAATTTCGGTGTAAAGTATCTAATCAGAAGGAAATCAGCTTTTCAGAAAAATGGAGGTATGATCATGGAATATGTAACTTTGAATAATGGAATCAAGATGCCCAAACTGGGCTATGGCGTGTATCAGACCCCGGCGGAGGATACCAGGCGCTGCGTGCTGGACGCCATCGACGTGGGCTATCGCAGCATTGATACGGCGCAGGCGTATTACAACGAGGAGGGTGTTGGCGAAGCGCTGGCAGAGTCCGGTCTGCCCCGCGAGGAATTTTTCCTGACCACCAAGGTCTGGATCACAAACGCAGGCTATGAAAAAGCGAAGGCTTCCATTGAGGAATCCATGCGCAAGCTGCGCACCGATTATCTCGATCTGCTGCTCATCCACCAGCCGTTCGGTGATTATTACGGTACCTATCGCGCAATGGAAGAATTGTACAAGGCTGGCAGGCTCCGCGCGATCGGCGTTTCCAACTTTGGCCCTGACCGGTATCTGGACATCCAGCACTTCGCGGAGGTCAAGCCGGCCGTCAACCAGATCGAAACACATGTGTTTCAGCAGCAGAAGACGGCCAAAGAATATCTCAAGAAATACGGCTGCCAGATCGAATCCTGGGGCCCGTTTGCGGAAGGCCGCAAGGATATGTTCACCAACCCCGTTCTGACCCAGATCGGCGAGAAGTACGGCAAAACCGCCGCACAGACCGCCCTGCGCTTCCTGCTCCAGAGTGATGTTGTCGTGATCCCCAAGTCCACGCACAAGGACCGGATGCAGCAGAACTTTGACCTCTTTGACTTCACACTGACGGCAGAGGATATGGCGGCGATCGAAGCCCTCGATGGCCGCGAGAGCCTGTTCTTCTCCCACTATGATCCGAAAACCGTGGAGTGGTTCATGTCTATCCTGTAACGCATAGAGTGGCAGAACTGTCATAAAAACAGTTCTGCCGCTTCTTCCATCAGTTTTCCTTATCCGAAAGGCGCAAAAGCGAAATTGATTACAGAAGCCGAACCGGCTACAATAAGCCCATAACATGAAGTGAAAAGGAGTTTTGACATGGCAGCATTGATCGCATACTATTCCCGTGCGGGAGAAAATTACTTTGGCGGTGCGTACCGCCGCATTGCCGTCGGCAATACAGAAAAAGCAGCCAACATGCTGGCCGAACTGACCGGCGGCGAACTTTATAAAATCGAACAGGAGCAGCCCTATTCCGAGGGCTACAAGACCTGCATTGCAGAGGCAAAGGCCGACCTGCAGAAGAAAGCCCGCCCGGAGGTTTTAAATCTGCCCGATGATCTGGATGCCTACGATGAGATTTATCTGGGTTACCCCAACTATTGTGGAACAATGCCGATGGCGGTCTACACCTTCCTCGAGCACTATGATTTCACCGGCAAGACGATTCACCCCTTCTGCACGCACGAAGGAAGCGGCCTTTCCCATACCGTACAGGACATTCAGAAAGCCGCGCCGCAAGCCCGCGTCACCAAGGGTCTTGCCATTCATGGAAGCAGCGTGGACGGAGCGAAAGCAGCGCTTGAAAACTGGATTCAGGAGGTTCACTGAATGGAATGTGAAGAAATTCGGGTCGATCTGCGTACCATCCCGCACAGCGCCGACCGGCAGCGTTCGGCGCAGCTGCTGTTCCGGCTGAACCACACGCTGCCGTTTTCGGAGGAATACAACGCCCTGCTCCGCGAGCTGCTGGGCAAGAATCTCGGCGAGGGCAGCACCATTGCACCGCCGCTCAGCGGCGCGGCGCTGGATATGCGGAAGATCGGCAGGGGCGTTTTTGTCAACTCCAATCTGCTGGCGATGGCGCGGGGCGGCATCACCATTGGCGATCATGCCCGCATTGCCGCCAACGTCCAGCTGCTTTCCAACAACCACGATCCCTATGATCTGGACGTTCTGACCTGCAAGCCGGTGGAGATCGGGGACTATGCGTGGATCGGCGCAGGCGCGACGGTGCTGCCCGGTGTGCGCGTGGAGCGGCACGCCGTCATAGGCGCGGCCTCCGTGGTCACGAAGGATGTGCCGGACTATGCCGTAGCGGTCGGGAACCCCGCGCGGGTTATCAAAATGCTGGACAAAGAAAAAATCGAGGACTGAGATAACCGCAGCCGCCCACACTTTGGGCGGCTGCATTATGTTTTGGACGCGGATTTGTTACCACGTCAGTAAAAACTCCACCAACTCCGGCGTTTCCGGCTTGCCGATCAGCGGTTCTTTTCTGTCCAACGCAGAAAGCTGCGCCATTTCGTCAGGCGTCAGTGTAAAATCGAACAGGGCAAAATTCTCCCGGATATGCTCCGGTTTGGTGCTTCTGGGAATGACGGCGATACCTTTTTGCGTCAGGAAGCGGAGCAGGATTTGCGCCGGAGTTTTGCCGTACTTCTCAGCGAGGGCACGCACGGCGAGGCCGCCGAACATTTCATTCCGGTTGCCCTGACCAAGCGGTGCATACGCCATGTGCGCCACGCTCTTTTTGTCCATCCAGCTACGCTCTAGGCTGCGCTGGCAGTAGAGATTCGTTTCAATCTGATTCACTGCCGGGACGACCTTAAAGCAGGCCATTTCAAAGATGACTGCTGAGGATCAAGGAGCGAGCAGCGGATCTTGAAGGCGAAGAGATGTATTTGACCTTTGGAGAGACCATGTACGATACTCCCCGACATGGATCGACGGCAAAAAGCACGCGCGGAATGTGTATGCGCATACGCGCGAGGAATGTGAGGAGAAGCTGAAGGTGCTGATCGCAGAGATGAAAGCGGAGCTGGCGGAGTTGAAACGGCAGAAAGGTGACAAGCATTGAACGGATGAACGGAACGCAGCCGTCCGGAATGCTCCGGATGGCTGCGATTGCGCTTTGGCAGATCGTTTGCTATAATGAAACTAATCGAAATTTATAAAGGAGAATATTGATGAAACTATTTTTATGTTCGCACTTTTCAAGTGTAGGAAGTCTGATAAAGGAAGAAATTGAAA
>ENA-OVGC01001863-OVGC01001863.1-human-gut-metagenome-genome-assembly--contig:-NODE-1863-length-15255-cov-8.826579_pt1 | contig 15255 bp, 13 predicted proteins | sample MGYA00237768_ERZ505415 | MGnify/ENA primary metagenome ERZ505415 (study PRJEB26158, sample SAMN06016382) | human gut metagenome | biome: human gut; feature: ankylosing spondylitis patient; material...
TCAAGACGCAGGGCCAGAATGCCGAAGGTGGTATAGGAGCCTGTTTCGGGGGTGGACAACTTTTGGCGGACGGCGCGGTAGATGTACACGATTTTCACCTGCTTTCTCTGAATTATTATACAATAAGCATAGGAAAAGATTGACAATAAATGGAAAAGAATGTAAAATGGTTACATCACCGGAAGATGCTGGAATATCAACTTTTTTCACTATACCACATTCCGGTGTACAAAGTACACAGCCAGTGACCGGGAAGTTTGGCGGTACATTATGTGCCGCCTGTCACAGGGCTCCCCGGCGGCGATTTGCGTTCAAAAGAAGGGGAGTTGGAAGGTATGGTCGAACATCGAATACGCGTGGCAGAGGCAATCGCTGCAGCGCGTCAGGACGCAGGGGTTTCGCAGCGTGAATTGGCGGAACGCCTCGGTCGGGACAGGCGCACGATCCAGAAATGGGAAAAGGGCGAAATGAAGATCACGCTTGAGGATTTTCTGGATATTTTCGATGCGCTGAAAATCCCGGTTGAGGCTTACTCCAAGTGGGTCCGCCACCCGGAGCTGTTCCCCCGGGGCCTCGATGATATTTGCGGCTTTTCCACTGACAAGAAGCGCAGTGCACTGGCAGACTACTACAAGCATCAGGCCTCGCCGCTTGAGGTCGAGCAGGAATACTACTTTCTGTTTGCCAACCACGGCAGCTGCTGCGACGGCATGTACCAGCAGTGGATGGCAAACCTGATGACGCCGCTGCGCGACCGCAAACGCATCTGCGGCCAGATCATCGACAACTACAACGAGGCTCTGGCCACCGGCACCATCACTGACCCGGACGCCCCGCAGCCCAACATGGAGATGCTGCGGGCCTGCTATGAGGCCAGCGCCCAGAGCGTGCAAAACGGCGACAACGGCTACACACTGCACGGCCTGAAAGAAGCGGAATAAAAACCGCGCCCTCTGCGTACAATCTGCGCAGGGGGCTTTTGTATGTCTGAACTTGTGCGCAGGGTGCGGGCGCGGGATAAATTCGGCGCGCTGCCCACCTTTGATGTACCGTTTCTTATTCTTTTGCTGCTGCTGCTCAGCTATGGGCTTATCATGCTGTTTTCAGCCGGGTATGCAGTTGCGCTCTACCGCCGCGGCGATGCCTACACCTACATCCGCCCGCAGCTGCTGTTTGCGGCGCTGGGGGTGGCGGCCATGTACGCGGCCAGTCTGGTGGACTACCATATCTGGCACCGGCTGGCCTGGCCGGTGCTGGCCCTGTCGCTGGCGCTGCTGACGGTCGTTCTCTTTATGCCGGAGTACAACGGCTGCAAGCGGTGGATCGTGCTGCCCGGGCTGGGCACGCTGCAGCCAAGCGAGATCGCAAAATTTGCGGTGGTGCTGGTGTTTTCCCACATTATATCGCTGAATCATGATCGAATGCGGTCGTTTTCCACCGGTGTGCTGCCGTTTGCGCTGATTCTGGGCGTTGTCACGGTGCTGATGCTGCTTGAGCCGCACCTCTCCGGTACGCTGCTCATCCTCGCAATCGGGGCGGTGCTTATGTTTGTGGGCGGTACGGGGCTGCGCTGGTTTGCGCTGGCGGGGGGCTTGGGGGCGGCGGCCATCGCGGCAGCGGTGGTGCTGCTGCCGCAGCTGGTGCCCTATGCCACTGACCGGCTGGCATCGTGGCGGGACCCCTTTGCCGACCCGCTGGGGGGGGGGCACCAGACCATCCAGAGCCTGTATGCCATCGGCTCCGGGGGCGCGGCGGGCCTTGGCCTTGGCAGCAGCCGCCAGAAGCACCTGTTCGTGCCCGAACCGCAGAACGACTTCATCTTTTCCATCCTGTGCGAGGAGCTTGGCTTTGTGGGAGCCTGCGCGGTGATCCTGCTGTTTGCGCTGCTGCTGTGGCGGGGCATCACGCTGGCGGCGCATGCACCGGATCGGTTCGGTGCGCTGCTGGTAGTGGGCTTTGTGGTGCAGGTGGCCCTGCAGGCAGTGCTGAATATGGCGGTAGTCACCAACACCATCCCCAATACCGGCATCAGCCTGCCGTTTTTTTCCTCCGGCGGCACCAGTCTGATGATGCTGCTGGGCGAAATGGGCATCGTGCTGTCGGTGTCCCGCGGGGAGACATAAAACCGGGCGTTCCCTGCCATAAAATGACAGCATCCGCTGCCGGCGCAGCTACAAATGACCGGACAAACAAATGACACAACTGCAGACAAAATAAACAAAAAGCCTTCGCGCCGCATAGCATGAGGTATCTTTTGCGGAACGGGGGCTTTTTGCATGGGCGGAGATCTTATCATCACAGGCGGCATGCCGCTGAACGGCACAGTACACATCCCGGCAGCCAAAAACAGCGTGCTGCCGCTGCTGGCAGCGGCCCTTTTGTGCAATGGCACGGTGCGTTTTCTGCAGGTGCCGCATCTTGCGGATGTGGACACCAGCGTGGAGCTTTTGCAGGGTGCGGGCTGCACGGCCCGCTGGCAGGGCAGCGACATCACGGTGCAGGGCGTGCCTTCCACCTGCCGCCTTGCGCCGGAAGCCGCCGCGCGGATGCGGGCATCCATTTTGTTCTGTGCACCGCTTCTGGCGCGGCTTGGCCGGGTGGAAACGGTGCTGCCCGGCGGGTGCCGCATTGGTGCAAGGCCGGTGGACCTGCATCTTTCCGGCCTTGCGCAGATGGGCGTGCACTGCCGGGAGGAGGGGGCAAGGCTGATCCTGACAGCGCCTGCCGGACTGCACGGTGCGGACATCACACTTGGGTTTCCCAGCGTGGGTGCTACCGAGACCCTGCTTCTGGCAGCAGCTGCGGCGCAGGGCGAGACGGTCCTGCGCGGGGCCGCACGAGAACCGGAGATCAGCGATCTGGCAGCATTCCTGAACCGCTGCGGCGGCTGTGTACAGGGCGCGGGCACCAGCACCATCCGGGTGCAGGGCAGACGAATGCTGTATAGCTGCAGCTTTGCGCCCATGGCCGACCGCATCGTGGCATCCACCCTTGCCTGTGCCTGCGCGGCGGCAGGAGGCCGGGTGGAACTGACCGGCTGCAGGCCGGAGACCTATGCACCGCTGCTGGAAATTCTGGCACAAATGGGCTGCAGGGTAGAAACAGGGCCGGAAAGTGCGGTCATTACCCGGCTGGGCGCGCTGCACGGCGCGGGCAGAGTGTTTACCGGGGTATACCCGGCACTGGCAACAGACGCAGCGCCACTGCTTGCTGCTGCCATGCTTGCCGCCGACAGCGCCAGCAGCATCGAGGATGTGGTGTTTGAGCGGAGATTCGGCTGTGCAGAGGGTTTTGCGGCTTTTGGAGCCGCTGTGCAGGTGCAGGGACGCACACTGGACATCCGGCCGGTGCGGCAGCTGCAGGGCGCGTGTGCACGGGCTGCGGACCTGCGCGGAGGCGCGGCACTGGTGGTGGCCGCGCTGGCGGCAAGGGGACAGAGCCGCATTACCGACACCGGTTACATCGACCGCGGATATGCCGGTTTTGCACAGATGCTGGCGGAACTTGGTGCCCAAATTGAGCGGGAAATGCCGCGGGAAAGCGCCAGCGAGAAAAAAACACCTTCAAAAAAGCAAAATTGACTTGCATTCAGGGCAAAAAGATGATACGATACAGTTATATAAGTGTAAGCAGATAATTTCTGTGCGCTATGCGCAGTTCTACGATAAAATCCGATGGAGGACAAAGTTATGGCACTCATGCTCGATGAAGAAATGGACGAAAATGTTACGACGATCAAGGTGATCGGCGTGGGCGGCGGCGGCGGCAACGCTGTCAACCGCATGGTCAGCGACGGCCTGCAGGGCGTCGAATTTATCGCAATGAACACCGACCAGCAGGCTCTGGCCAAGAACCACGCTGCCACCAAGGTGCAGCTGGGTTCCAAGCTGACCAAGGGCCGCGGTGCCGGTGCAGACCCCGAGATCGGCCAGCGCGCCGCTGAAGAGAGCAAGGACGAGATCGCAAATGCGCTCAAGGGTTCCCAGATGGTGTTTATCACTGCCGGTATGGGCGGCGGCACCGGCACCGGTGCAGCACCCGTTGTGGCTGAGGTGGCACATGATCTGGGCATCCTGACCGTTGGCATCGTCACCAAGCCCTTCTCCTTTGAGGGCAAGCGCAAGATGGGTCTGGCAGAGCAGGGCATTGCAAACCTGCTCATGCATGTGGACAGTCTGATCGTCATTCCCAATGAGCGCCTGAAGATGATCAGCCAGGAAAAGATCACCCTGATGAATGCCTTCCAGGCAGCCGATAACGTGCTGCGTCAGGGCGTTGAGTCCATTTCCGCTCTGATCAATGTGCCTGCCTTCATCAACCTGGACTTCGCCGACGTGCGCTCCATCATGAAGGATGCCGGCTACGCCCACATGGGCGTGGGCAGCGCCAAGGGTGCCGGCAAGGCCGAGAACGCCGCCAAGGCTGCCATTTCCAGCCCGTTGCTGGAGACCAGCATTGCCGGTGCACACGGCGTTATCATCAACATCACTTCCAGCCCCGACATCGGCCTGGAGGACGTGGAGACCGCAGCCGGCCTCATCACCCAGAGCGCTCATCCGGATGCGAACATCATCTGGGGTACTGCGTTTGACGAGAACCTGTCCGACGAGATGCGCGTGACCGTCGTTGCTACCGGCTTCGACAACAAGAGTGCCAGCGACCTGCGCAACAGCATCAACAACGCCATGGGCGGTGCCCAGTCGGTGCCGTCGGCAGTGTTCAGCAGCGATACCGGCAGCGCAGCCACTGCTGCTGCTCCTGCTGCTCCGGCAGCAGCCCCGGCCGCTCCGGCAGCTGCCGCAAAGCCCGTGGAAGAGGAAAGCAGCGACAACCGTTACTACGACGAGCTGCTGGCCATCCTGAACAAGCGGAAGTAAGGCTGGCAAATAATAAAAACGCATCGTGGCACAGCGCCCGTGAGGAGGGCGGGTCTCTTGCGCGCAAGCGGAGGGAGGCAATGCAATGCTGAAACAGGACGTTCCGCTGCGGACCGGATGGTTCGGGTACCGGAAACTGGATGTTGAAAATTGTATTGCGCACATCCGCGCAGCGTATGCGGCAGAACTCCGCCTTGCCCGGCAGACGCAGCAGGGAATGGAGGAGACCATGGCGCAACTCAGGCAGGAGAACAAAGCTCTGCGGCAGCGCTTTGCCCAGCAGGCGGCGGCGCAGGCCGCAGCATCGGTGCGGGCAGAGGGCAGCGACAAGCTGCAGCAGCTGACCCGCAAGCTGGAAGCGGCCCACGCCGAGATCCGCCGCTACCAGACCCGGCTGTTTGCCTGCGAGCGCCAGATGATCGCTCTGCGGCGGGAAAATGCCGACCTCGAAGCGGCCTGTGAGCAGGCCCGGGAGGAGCTGCAGATGGCCGTGGCCCGTGCCGAAAAGGCAGAGCAGCAGGCTGCCCAGACGCCTGCCTGTCCGGAAGTGCCGGTGCAGGCCCCGACGCCGGAACCGCCCGAAGAAGCTGTGGCCTGCTGTGCAGGATCGGCCGCACAGCCTGCGGCGCAGCCGGAACCCGTGTGGCAGCCGGAAACGGAGCTGGAAAAGCTTTCGGTGGAACTGCTGCGCCGGTTTGATGAAATGATGCAAGAATGATTCGACAAGCTGCTGCGCCGGCATGGGCTGGTGCAGCAGCTTTTTGTGTGAACAGGGGATTTTTGCTGCGGCAAGGCAGCACATTGCCAGATGGGGATGGCGAGGAGCAAGGCACATGAATGTGAAACAGAAGATCCTGATTGCAGACGATTCTGAGATCAACCGCGCGCTGCTGATGGAGATCCTGGGCGACGGGTATGAGTATCTGGAAGCGGAAAACGGTGTCCGGGCGGTGGAGCTTTTGCGCGAGCACACGGACATCGCACTGGTGCTGCTGGACATCATGATGCCGCAGATGGACGGCTTTGACGTGCTGAAGGTCATGCGCTGCTATTCCTGGCTGGACGAGATCCCGGTGATCATGATCTCGGCGGCAAAGGACACGGCCAATATCGAGCGTGCCTACGACCTGGGTGTGGCCGACTACATGCGCCGCCCCTTTGAGCGGGTCATGGTGCTGCGCCAGGTGCAGAACGTGCTCATGCTGTATGCCAAGCAGAAGCGCCTGACCCGGCTGGTGACCGATCAGGTGTACGAAAAAGAGCACAACAGCGTGCTGATGATCAGCATCCTGAGCCATGTGGTGGAGTTCCGCAACAGCGAGAGCGGCCTGCATGTGCTGCACATCCGCACCCTGACTGACCTATTGCTGCACCAGCTGGTGAACAAGACCGACCGCTACCAGCTGGACGAGAGCGACATTTCGCTCATCAGCACGGCATCGGCCCTGCACGACTTGGGCAAGATCGTGATCCCCACCGAGATCCTCAACAAGCCCGGCCGCCTGACCGCCGAAGAATACGCGATGATCAAGACCCACACGGTGAAGGGTGCCCGCATCCTGCGGGACCTGAGCAACACCATCGGCGAGGAAAACGAGCCCCTGTTGCAGGTAGCCTATGCCATCTGCCGCTGGCACCATGAGCGCTGGGACGGCGGCGGCTACCCGGACAAGCTGAAGGGCGATGCGATCCCCATCGCAGCACAGGTGGTGGCACTGGCAGATGTGTACGACGCCCTGACCAGCGACCGTTGCTATAAACCGGCCTACGACCACGACACGGCCCTGCGCATGATCCTGAACGGCGAGTGCGGGGCCTTCAACCCGCTGCTGCTGGAATGCCTGAATGAGTCGTCGGAGCTGCTGCGGCAGGAGCTGCAGCGCAACGAGTGGGACCGCAGCTTCCACCAGGACACCCACCGCTTGTCGGAGGAGATCCTGCACCGGGAAGCCCTCCCGCGGGAGGACCGCAGCCAGCGGCTGCTCAACCTGGAACGCGAGCGCACCCAGTTCTATGCGGACCAGTGCGGCGGCATCCAGTTCGACTACGACCTGCTCAGCGGCCGGGTGACGGTGACCAACCACTACGCCAGCGCCGCCGAGCGGACCCAGGTGCTGGACTTTGACCATGGCGAAGGGCTGAACTTCCTTTCCCTGAAGGACCGCCGCCGCCTGTTGGAAGCGCTGGAAAAGGCAACTCCGGAGATCCCGCAGGCCAGCTTCCCCGTGGAGGTGCAGACCGGCGGCGGATACCAGCCGCACCGGCTGGTGCTGCGCACCCAGTGGAGCCGCGGCGGGCAGCGCCGCTGTGTGAGCGTGGTGGGCCAGCTGCTGCCGGAGCAGACCGAGGATGCAAAGGCGCAGCCGGATGTGCTGCTGCACAGCTCCGGAGGCTCGATGGCAGCTGTCCTGCAGCAGCTGCAGGGCGTGTTTGACCTGGTGCGTCTGGTGGACCCGGAGCGGGCCAAGGTGCTCACCCTGCACCCGGACGGCACGCTGGAAGAGCAGGCCGGTCACTGCCATGTGGTGTGGAACAAGGCCGGCCGGTGCGAGAACTGCATCTCGGCCAAGGTGTTCACCAGCAAAAAGACCCTGAACAAGATCGAATTCAATGGCGAGGACGCCTATTTTGTGCTGTCGCGCTATGTGGAGAACAACGGCCGCGGCTGCGTGCTGGAAATGGTTTCCAAGCTGTCCAACGGACGCTGGCTGGACATGGGCGGCCGCCGCATGCTGCTGGACCGCAGCGAGGACTTGGACAACAGTGCCTTCATCGATCCGCTCACCGGGGCCTACTCCCGCCGGTACTTTGAAAAGTTCCTGGCCGACAGTGAGCAGATCAACGGTGTGGTGGTCATTGACGTGGACCGCTTCAAGGCCGTGAACGACAGCTACGGCCATCTGGTGGGCGACAAGGCGCTGGAGAGCATCTCTGCGGCGGTGCAGGCCTGCCTGCGGGAGAGCGACATTCTGGTGCGCTACGGCGGCGACGAATTCCTGCTGCTGATGCCGCAGCTGCGGCCGGAGGGGCTGCCGCTGGTGATGGACCGCATCCAGGAAGCGGTGCGGCAGGCCCGGGTGGAGAGCCACCCGGAGATCCGCCTGTCCATCAGCGTGGGCGGTGTGTGCGGCGTGCACCCGCTGCGGGAGGCCATCCGGCAGGCAGATGACCGGATGTACCAGAACAAGGCCCGCAACAAGGAATAAAAAACAGGACCCGGACACAGGGCAGGCACAAAAAGGTGCTGCCGGTATCCGGGTCTTTTTTGGTATCGGGATAAAATATGCTCAGTGCACGGCGCTGGTGCGGTGCTCCATAAGATAGGTGGCTTCCAGATCCGCGATGTGCAGTTTGACGGCAAGGGGGTACTTGTCGTAGGCTTCCGAGATGGCAAAGCAGCCGCCCCGGGCCGCATCGTCAAAGCCGCCCATGTGCCAGCGGATGGCCACGGCCTCTTCCACCTTGAGCTTCATGAAGCGCTCAATGAGGAACACGCTTTTTTCACCGTGGCCGTAGGGAAACAGGTCCTCCACGCTGTAGCTGGGCACCTTTTCCCACTGACCGGTGGTCTCGTTCTTCACGTTGCGGGTGCCGGCCTTGTAGTAGTTGGCCTTGCACAGATCGTGCAGCAATGCGCAGATGGCAAAGCTCTCCTCACTCTCGCCCTCGGTAAAAAAGGCGTCGTGCAGGGCGTGGTAGACGTTCAGGCTGTGCATGCACAGCCCGCCGGTGCAGGCACCGTGGAACCGGGTGGACGCCGGAGCCGAAAAGAAATCGGTCTTGTGATCCAGCCAGTCCAGCAGCTTTTCGCTGCCGGGGCGGGTGACATGCTGCCGGAAGATCTGCAAAAACTCCTCGCGGTCGGTCATGCTCACAGCTCCATATCTTCCAGGATGCCCTTGAGGATGGCCAGCTCGTCGTGGCTCAGGGAGATGCCCTTGCCCATGCGGGTGCCGTCCGGGGACCAGTCGCGGATGTCGTACTTGGGCTCGCCGTCGTTCCAGCTGATCAGGTTGAGCTGACGCTCCCAGCCGCGGGGACGCTGCGAGAGCACCGCGATGCGCTCGACGACTTCGTATTTGATCTCTGCCATAATGCAAAACCTGCCTTTATCTTTGTTTGCTACCATAATAAGGGAAGCGCGGCAAGATTTCAACAGGTAAAGCAAAAATTAACGGAAAATTTTTTGTGCGGCTCAGCCGTAAGGGGCGTTTTCGCGCCACTCCACAAGCTGCTGCACCGCATCGGCGTCCTCATCCGGGGCGGGGTGGGCCGAGTGCGTGTGCTGCAGGGTGCTGAACAGCTCCGGGGCATACTGCGCCATCACACCGGGCACCTTCCCGGCCAGAAATTCCTGCGCGTTTTTCTGGCGGCAGGCGGCGGGGGTGCCGTCGGTCATGGGCACACCGGCCTGCGGAGCGCTGCCCGGTTCCGGGTGCGGAGGATTGCCGGGCACTTCCGGCGGGGGCAGCTGGGTGCCGGGTGCCGAGGGGTCTCCGGGCGGCTGGGTCGGGTCCGGCTGTTTGCCCAGCGGCGGGCTGCACCGGCTGCAGTTGGCTTCCGGCGCGGAAGAAGGCCCGGGCCGGTCCGGAAGGGCATGATGGATGAACGGCGTGAGGGAATTCATAAAAGCGGTCACCTCCTGCCGTTAGGATGCCCGGCGGCGGGGCGTTTTACACCACCAGCTCCACGGTGGAGCCGCCGGTGCGGTTTTTGTGCACCACCACCTGCCGGTCGATGCGGTCCTTCAGAGCCCCCACATGGGAGATGATGCCCACCAGCCGGTCGCCCTCGGTCAGACCGGCCAGCACCCGGATGGCCTGTTCCAGCGATTCCTCGTCCAGGCTGCCGAAGCCCTCGTCCAGGAACAGGGTGTCCAGCCGGATGCCGCCGGCGGCGCTCTGCACTTCATCCGAAAGGCCCAGTGCCAGCGCCAGCGAGGCCTTGAAGCTCTCACCACCGGACAGGGTCTTGACACTGCGGCGGGTTCCGTTGTAGTGGTCGATGACGCCAAGGTCCAGGCCGGACTGGCTGCGCTGGTTCTCGGCCCCGATGCGCTCCAGCTCGTACTGGGCATCGGTCATCTGCATCAGGCGGAGGTTGGCGTGGCGCAGGATGCGGTCGAGGTAGTCCATCTGGATGTAGGCTTCCAGTTTGATCTTCTGTTTGCTGGTCAGAGTGCCGCCGGCGGTGGCGGCCAGCGCTCCCACCCACTGGGCGCGCTGCTCCAATGCGGCGTGCTGCGCGGCGGCGGTGCGGTACTGTTCCATGATGCGGCGGTTGGGCAGCAGGCGGGCGGCCAGCTGCTTTTCCTGCCCGCGGGCGGCATCCCGTGCGGCAGTCAGTTCAGCAGCCGCTTCCCGTAAGGTTTCCGGCGGCTGAGCAGGGGCGGAACTCTGGGCCGCTGCCTGCTGGCTGCGCAGGGCATCCACAGCGGCTTTGGCGGCCGCGTAGTTCTGCTGTGCCGTGCGCAGGGCAGCTTCGGCCTGTTCCATCCCGGCGCGCAGGGCGGTGCGGTCGGCTTCCAGCAGGTCCAGCGCGGCCTGCGCCTGCGCCCGCTGGGGGTAGGGCAGGGCTTTCTGTTTGGCAAGCACCTGCTGTTCCAGTGCCTGCACGCGGGCAGACTGAGCGGCAGCGGTGCGGTCAGCCTCCTGCACCTGCTGTTCCAGCGCCGGGCGCTGGCGGGTGTGGGCCTGCCGGTCGGCTTCCAGCTGCGCCTTGCGCTGACAGTCGGCTCCGGCCTGCCGCAGGCTGGCCGTGCAGTCGGTGCGGGCGGCCTGCAGGGCGGCAGTTTCCTCGGACAGGACGGTATTCATCAGGGCGAAGGTCAGCTGCACCGGAGGTTTGCCTTCCGGTGCGGCAAAGCGTTCCGGCAGCAGGGCCTCGGCGTCCCGGCGCAGGCTGCGGCGGGCTTCGTCTGCAGCGGCAAGGGCGCTCTGGGCGGCGGCGCTGGCCGTTTGCGCGGCACGGTCGGCTTCCTCGGCGGCCTGCCGGGCCTGCTCCACCTGTACCTGCGTGGGTGCGGTGCGGGGCAGGACGGCCCGGGCCGGGTGATGGGTGCTGCCGCACACCGGGCAGGGGGCACCCTCGGTCAGCTCCTGTGCCAGCAGACCAGCCTGCGCGTCCAGAAAGGCCCGGTCCAGTGCATCCCGCCGGGCGCGGGCTTCATCCTGCCGGGCAGCGGCGGCGCGGTAGGCGTCCTGTGCCCGGCGGGCCTGCCGGGCCTGTTTCTGGCTGTCGGCCAGCCGCTGGGCAAGGGCGTCCAGCGCGGTGCTGCGGGCTTCCAGCTGCGCAGCCTGATTCTGCAAAGCCAGCTGCCGGGTGGGGGCATCCACCAGCACGGCAAGGGCGGTGTCGGCCGCAGCAAGGCTGGCGTCCAGCGCTTCCAGCTGGGTGCGGCGCTTCGCGGCCAGTGCACCGGCCAGCTGCGCGGCATCCTGTGCCTGCTTCTGCTCCCGGCACAGCGCGTCCAGCTCGTCGTAGGCGGTCAGGGCGGTGCGGGCCTGGGTCACCTGTCCGGTCAGGGCATCCAGCCGGGCGGCGTCATCGGCGTGGCGGGCGCTCTCGGCTTTGGCGGCATCCAGTGCGGGCCGGGCGGCGTCCAGCGCGGCCTGTTGTTCGGCCAGCTGCCGGGCCAATTGCGCGGCCTGCCGGGCGGCTCCCAGCTGCTGCTGTATGGCATCCAGCCGGGCTTCGGTGTCGGCAAGGGATGCGGCGGCGGCCTCCTGTGCGGCCTGCTGGCGCTGCAGCAGCTCCTCCAATAAGGTCAGCGCGGTGGCAGGCTCGGTCTGGGCACAGAGGGCGTCCAGCGCGTCGGCGTCCGGGTCGTCGGGTGCGACCTGCAGCCCGGCCAGCAGGCTGTCCAGCTGGGTGTTCTGGGCCAGACGCTGCTGGTTCAGGCGGGAAGCTTCTTCCTGCAGACGGTCCTGCAATTTGGCGTACCGCTGGGTGCGGAACAGCTTGCGGAAAATGCGGCTGCGCTCCTCGGTGGAGGCATTCAGCAGCTTGGTGAACTGCCCCTGCGCGATCATGGCGATCTGGCAGAACTGGTTGTAGTCCAGCCCCAGAATGTCCAGCACGGCGGCGTTCACATCCCGTGCCTTGGTCACCGGCGGGCGGCCGTCGGCATAGGTGAGGGTGGCATCTGCTTTTTCGGTGGTAAAGCCCTCGCCCCGCGCCTTGGGGCGGGGGTATTCCGGATTGCGGCGCACTGTGTAGCGGGCATCCTTCACCTCAAATTCCAGCTCCACAAAGGTGGGCGTTTTGGGGTCGGCATATTGGCTGCGCAGCATGGCCCCCTCGCGCACACCGCCGCTGGAGTGGTCGTAGAGCGCGTAGGTGATGGCGTCGAACAGGGTGGTCTTGCCGGCACCGGTATCGCCGGTGACAAGGTACAGGCCGCCTTTGCCCAGCTTTTCCAGTTCCAGAGTGGTCTCGGCGGCATAGGGGCCAAAAGCCGACAGGGTCAGGCGGAGCGGTCTCATGCGTCCTCCCCCTCCTTCCAGATGTCCTCAATGAGCTGCTGGCAGAACGCGGCCTGCTCATCGGTCAGGGGCTGGTTGTTCTGCAGTTCGTAAAAGGCAGCAAGATGCTGCAAGGGTGTGAGGTTCTCCACCCGCTCTGGGGCGGTGATCTGCTGATCTTCGCGGGTGCGGCGGTTGTCGTAGTCCAGCCGCATCAGGTTGGGGTAGATCAGCCGCAGCTTGGCCAGTGCGTCCGGCACGTCCTGCTCATCGGTCAGGGTGATGTGCAGATAATCGTCGGTGGCGGTGCCCTCGTAGGTGCGGCGGTCGGTCAGTTCCAGATAGCTGCCCCGGACCTCCCGCAGGTCGTGCAGCGGGGTCAGGGGCGCGGTGGAAATGTCCACGCAGCCTTTTTCGCCCAGGTCCACAAAGGTGATGCTTTTATGCTGGTGCGCTTCCGAGAAGGAATACTTCAGCGGGGTGCCGCAGTAACGCAGGGTGTCGCGGCCCACCTTCTGGGGGCTGTGCAGGTGGCCCAGGGCCACATAGTCAAAGGCATCGAACAGGGCCGCGTCCACGCAGTCCAGCCCGCCCACGGAAGGCTCTTCACTCTCGCAGGCGGCGGCACCGGCCACGAACTGGTGGGCTACCAGCACGCTGCGCCGAGCCGGGTCCACCGGACAGTGCCGCAGCACGCAGGCAAGGGCGTCGTTGTAGCTCTCGATGGGCTCGTCCGGCCAGACATGCCGCACGGAAGCGGGCTTCAGAAAGGGCAGTAAGTACACATCCACCGGGCCATGCTCGTCCGCAAGGCAGATGGGCTGCGGCGCACCGGAGAACACCGGGCTGACGTATACCCGGCTGGTTTCCAGTAGGGCTGAACCAAAGGCCACACGGTCGGCGGAATCGTGGTTGCCGCTGATGGCAAACACCGGCAGGCCCCGGGCTGCCAGCTGGGTGAGGAACCAGTCCAGCAGGCGCACAGCCTCGGCCGGGGGAACGGGCTTGTCGTACAGGTCGCCTGCCAGCAGCACGCCGTCCACAGGGTGGGCATCCAGCAGGGCAAGAATCTGCTCCAGGATGTATTTCTGGTCCTCCAGCATGGAAAACTCGCACACCCGCTTGCCCAGATGCAGGTCGGAAAGATGCGCAAAACGCAAAAGCGAACACCGCCTTTCAAAAAACTGTTGCTCTTATTATATAGCAGGGCGGGCACTGGCCGCAACCCTCTCAGTCACGGCCTCTCCCCGTGAAAAAGGGCTTCCGGAAAATCCGCAGATTTTCCGGAAGCCCAGAATAAAAACTATTTTTTCCTCTGAATTTGCCCAGAGCAAAGCGGAGGGCATTTCCAATCGTTCTCTTATCGGTCAGAACAGCTTTTCCCAGGTGGCCTGACCGACGCTGCCGTCGGCGGCAAGGCCGTTGCGGCGCTGGAAGCGCTGCACGGCGGCTGCGGTGGCGGCTCCGTACCGGCCGTCTGCGTTCAGACGCTCACCCAGAGAGTTGAGCTTCTGCTGCACCAGCCGCACCGTCCCGCCGGATGCGCCGCTGCGCAGCACGATGCCGGGGTAGGGCACGTTCAGGCCGTGCTTTGCGGTGTAGCGGGTGTAGAGCACGTTCCAGGTGTTGGCACCCACCTTGCCGTCCACGTTCATTTTGTTTTTCAGCTGGAACTCCTTTACGGCGTTCTCGGTGGAAAGACCGAACCTTCCGTCCGCCTTCAGGGGGTCATGCCAGGTGCAGGCATCACGGACACCGTTGAGCCAGGTCTGCACCAGGGCCACATCCGGGCCGGAGGAGCCCCGATGGAGCAGGGAATAATAAGCAGGGATCGCCATAATGATCACACGCTCCTTTCCCTCCATGCTATGCGGCAGGGGAGGGCAGCGTCACCCGGCCAGCACCCGGGTGGTGCGGGAAGCAGTGTGCCGGTTCCACCAGTCCACGAAGCGCAGGCGCAGGATGTAGTCCCCGCACACCAGATCGTTTTCTTCCGGCAGGGCATAGCCGCCGCAGGCGGCACGGCACAGCCCGGGGTACAGCACGCACCACCAGTTCTGCCCGCTGCCGGAGCCGATGGTGATGCGCACCGCATCGTACCGCCCGGCGGGCAGGCAGCCGCCCGTATACTGCCGGGCCGGGAAGTACATGTTGACCAGCTGCACCTGCACCGGGGCATTCACCCCGCACCGGGCCAGCGCGTGCCGGGCGGCGAGCTGCAAAGTGAACAGGTTCCGGGCCGCCCAGCTGCGGGCGTCGGTCTGGTTCCCGGCGGGACAGGCAGCGTCCATACAGGCCAGCACGGCGTCCCGCACCCGGAGCTTGGCGCTCTGGTCGGCCACGGCATCGCTGGCAGCGCGGATGTGCAGCCGCAGGGTATCGGCACATACCGCATCGCCGGTGTGCAGCTGGGTGCGGCTCCAGGCCGCCGCCTGCCACAGGCTGCACAGCAAAAGTCCGAGCGCAAGGCAGATGCACAGGTGCTGCATCTGCCGCCGGGAAAGCATCTTACCCATAAAAAACAGACCCTTCTTCTGGAAATGATATCCAGAGGATGGGCCTATTGAAGCTGTTTTATACGGGTTTTCCTTAGTTCTTCAGCGACTGCATGGGAGCCGGCAGGCGGCCGCCGCGGTTGATGAACACCGAGGGGTCGTGACTGTTGACCGGCATGATGGGGCCGTAGCCCAGCAGGCCGCCGAAGTCCAGCACCTCGCCGGCCTTGCGGCCGATGGCGGGGATCACGCGCACAGCGGTGGTCTTGCTGTTCACCATGCCGATGGCGGCTTCGTCGGCGATCAGGGCACTGATCACGGCCGGGGTGGTGTCGCCGGGGATGATGACCATGTCGATGCCCACCGAGCAGACGGCGGTCATGGCTTCCAGCTTTTCAATGGTCAGGCAGCCGATCTCGG
>ENA-OVGC01001881-OVGC01001881.1-human-gut-metagenome-genome-assembly--contig:-NODE-1881-length-15126-cov-9.324663_pt1 | contig 15126 bp, 11 predicted proteins | sample MGYA00237768_ERZ505415 | MGnify/ENA primary metagenome ERZ505415 (study PRJEB26158, sample SAMN06016382) | human gut metagenome | biome: human gut; feature: ankylosing spondylitis patient; material...
GCCTGAGCTTGGCGTCCACTTCCTCGAACGTCCAGCTCAGGCGCTCGGAGTTCTGGCTCATTTCCAGCGCGGAGGTGGCGACGCCGCCGGCGTTGGAGGCCTTGCCGGGGCAGAACAGAACGCCGTGCTCCTGCAGGTAGGCGGTGGCGTCCAGAGAGGTGGGCATGTTCGCGCCCTCGGCCACGGCGAAGCAGCCGTTTGCCACCAGCGTCTTGGCGTCGTCCAGCAGAAGCTCATTCTGGGTGGCACAGGGCAGCGCCACGTCGCACTTCACCGTCCACACGCCCTTACCCTCATGGTAGACGGAGTTGGGACGCGCCTTGGCGTACTCGGTCAGGCGGGCGCGGCGCACCTGCTTGACGTCGATCAGCGTGGCCACGTCGATGCCGTCGGGATCGTAGATCCAGCCGGTGGAATCGGAACAGGTGACGGGCTTGGCGCCCAGCTGCCATGCCTTTTCGATGGCGTAGGTCGCCACGTTGCCCGCGCCGGAGACCACAACGGTCTTGCCCTCAAGGGACTTGCCGTTGCAGCGGAGCATTTCGTCCGTCAGGTACAGCAGACCGTAGCCGGTGGCCTGGGTACGGGCAAGGCTGCCGCCGTAGGAAAGACCCTTGCCGGTGAGCACGCCCTCGTACAGATTGCGGATGCGCTTGTACTGGCCGAACAGGTAGCCGATCTCCCGGCCGCCCACGCCGATGTCGCCGGCAGGCACGTCGGTGTCGGGGCCGATGTGGCGCTGGAGCTCGGTCATGAAGCTCTGGCAGAAACGCATGACCTCGGCGTCGGACTTGCCGGCGGGATCGAAGTCGGAACCGCCCTTGGCGCCGCCGATGGGCAGGCCGGTCAGGCTGTTCTTGAAGGTCTGCTCGAAGCCCAGGAACTTGATGATGCCCTCATACACGTTCTTCTGGAAGCGCAGGCCGCCCTTGTAGGGGCCGATCGCGCCGTTGAACTGGCAGCGCCAGCCGCGGTTGGTGTGCCACTGACCATTATCGTCGCACCACACAACGCGGAAGGTGAACATACGCTCGGGCTCGACCATACGGCCCAGCAGATCGACCTTCTCATACTCGGGGTGCTTCTCGATCACAGGCTCCAGAGAGGACAGAACTTCCTCAACGGTCTGGACGAATTCGGGCTCATTGCCGTGCTTGGTCTTGACGTTTTCCAGCACGCTTGCCAGATAAGCATTCATAATAATTTGCCTCCTCAAATTTTATTCCTCAGTTTTTTGGGGAACGTTTGACGGACCCTATTCCATCGCTTTTGATGATAACACGGATTCGGGGATTTCTCAAGAGGAAACGGACGAATTCTCCGGTAAGCGATAGTAAAAATTCAAGAGGAAAATTTGTGCAAAATGTCGTTTCATCATTTAAAGTGCAATACGGAGGCAGTATTTTTAACGGAGAGGGGGTGGTTTTTACTTATGGCATCTTGACATTTTTTGTCAATACCTTATAATGAGACTGTTGGCTGGAAGCCGAAAGCGATCGATTCAGGAAAAAGGAGATTATGATAATGACATATACCATGACCATTGCCGGGTTGAAGCGTGAGCTTCCCATCTGCAAGGTGAATGACGATCTTTATATCGGCGCGTTCATCTGCTTCGGCGACGCGGAAGTGACCGAGGCCGCCGCTGCCGCCATGCTCAAGAAGCTGGAGGGCATTGAATACGATTACCTCTTTACCGCCGAGGCCAAGTCCATCCCCCTCATCCACGAGATGGCCCGCCAGAGCGGCGCGAAAAAGTACTTCATCGCCCGCAAGGGCCCCAAGGTCTACATGCCCGACCCCATCTCTGTGGCCGACCAGTCCATCACCACGCTGGCCCAGCAGATGCTGTATCTGGGCAGCGACGACGCGGCGCTGATCAAGGGGAAGAAGATCGTCATCATGGACGACGTGATCTCCACCGGCGGCAGCCTGAAGGCCATGGAAGCGCTGGTGCATAAGGCCGGCGGCGAGGTGGTGGCCAAGATCGCCGTGCTGGCCGAGGGCGGTGCGGCAGACCGCAAGGACATTATGTTCCTGAGCAAGCTGCCTGTGTTCAACGCGGACGGCAGCGTCAAGGGATAAAATAACATCATACATTGTGAAAACCGTCCCGATCCATCGGGACGGTTTTTTGCCTCCCTCTGACGAGGGAGGTGGCAGCTACGGCGGCATAGCCGCCGAGATCGGGGCTAAAAACATGCCACCGGCATGTTTTCTTAACACCCCGACGGAGGGAGAGACGATAAACACAAGAGGTTCGGCAAAACGAATGTCTCTCCCCAGTCACCTTCGGTGACAGCCCCCTCGTCAGAGGGGGCCAAGGGCGATTGGCACCCCGCCGACATTGCCCGTGCGATGCCGTCCGTCATTATCCCTCCTTATCCTTTTCCAATTACTGCCGCAAATTTGAAATGGACATTTATGATAAATCGTGCTAATATGAGAAATCAATAAAATTTATTGCGATGGAGGTCATATTATGGCAGTCAAAGAGAGCTATGCCGGCAAGATCAACCGCAAGCTGAACAAGAAGCTGCACGTCATCGAGGTGGCGGCGGGCCGCCGCCCGGCCGATCTGGTGCTGAAAAACGCCACATACGTCAACGTGTTTTCCAATGAGCTGTGTCAGGCGGACATCGCCGTGGCCGAGGGCCTGATCGTGGGCATGGGCGAGTACCATGGCGACGTGGAGGTGGACGTTTCCGGCAAGATCGTGCTGCCGGGCTTTGTGGACGCCCACATCCATCTGGAAAGCTCGCTGGTGAGCCCCAGCGAATTCGCCCGTGCGGTGCTGCCCCACGGCACCACCACCGTCATCACCGACCCCCACGAGATCGCCAACGTCATGGGCACCGACGGCATTGAGTACATGCTGCAAGCCACCGAGGATCTGCCAGTGGATGTGCGGTTCATGCTGCCCTCCTGCGTACCCGCCACGCCCATGGACGAGTCCGGTGCCAATCTGGACTACCGGGCCATCGACTCCTTCTATGACCATGCCCGCGTACAGGGCTTGGCCGAGATGATGAACTCCTACGGCGTCATCCACAGCGATCCGGACGTGGTGTCCAAGATCGTGGCCAGTCAGGCCCACCACAAGAAGATCGACGGCCACGCCCCTGATCTGGTGGGCAACGACCTGAACGCCTATGTGGCGGCAGGCGTGTACTCCGACCACGAGTGCCACGATCTCAACGACGCCATCGCCAAGCTGCAGCGGGGCCAGTTCATCATGATCCGCGAGGGCACCGCCGCCCGCAATCTGGAGGCGCTGGTTCCTCTGCTGTGCGACAAGTATGTGGAGCGCTGCATGTTCTGCACCGACGACAAGCACCCGAGCGACCTGCTCGAAAAGGGCCACATTGACTATATCTGCCGCGAGGCCATCAACAAATACGGCGTCGATCCGATCATCGCCGTCAAGGCCGCCTGCCATCACGCCTCGCGCTACTTCCTGCTCAACAACCGCGGCGCCATCGCGCCCGGCTATCTGGCCGACTTCGCCATCATTGACAATTTCCAGGACTTCAACGTGGAAATGGTCTTTAAGAAGGGCGTGCTGTACTATGACCACGGCCAGCTGAAGGACTTCCCGAAGCCGCAGATCGAGGAGTATCTCGACCAGCGCGCCCACGACACCTTCCACGTCACGCCGCTGACGGAGGAGGACTTCCGCGACGTGCGTCCGCGCGCGGTCATCGGCATGGTCCCCGGCGAGATCGTCACGACCGACAACGGCTACGCCGACAAGGTGGACACGGAGAAGGACATTCTCAAGATCGCCGTCGTCGAGCGGCACAAGAATACGCACCATATCGGCCTCGGCTATATTCAGGGCTACGGCCTGAAATCCGGCGCGGTCGCGACCAGCATTTCGCATGACTCGCACAACATCATCGTCGTCGGCACGAACTCCGCCGATATGGCGTTCGCCGCGAATTACATCGTCGAGCACCACGGCGGCATCGTCGTGGTCGAAAACGGAACGGTAAAGGGTTCGGTCGTGCTGGAGATCGCGGGCATCATGTCCGACCGTCCGCTGACCGAGGTCAACGACCAGCTTGAGGCAGCCAAGGACGCAGCCTTCACGCTCGGCGTCAGCCGGGGCATCGACCCGTTCATGACGCTCAGCTTTATGGCCCTGCCCGTCATCCCCAAGCTCCGCATCACCACCAGAGGCGTCGTCGACGTCGACACCCAGCAGTACGTATAAAATACACAGAAATAAGTCAACCGGCCCGCAGGCGTGTCCTGCGGGCCGGTTCTGATTTTTATGACCGCCTCCGGCGGTATTCTGTCGGCAGCTCGCCGTATGTCTCCTTGAACGCGGCCGTGAACCGGCTCTGGCTCTCGTAGCCGACGGCCTGCGCGATGGCGGCAATGTCATTCTGCGTTTTTAACAGCAGGGACGCGGCCTGCTCCATGCGGTGCTTTTTCATGTGTGCGGCGATCGTCTCGCCGTAGACCTGCTTGAAGCAGCGCTTGAGCGTCGTCGTGTTCATCAGATACTTCCGCGACAGCTCCTCAATGGTGACGCGCTCGGCGAGATTGGCCGTCAGCTCGTTGTGGACATGGCGGATGATCTGCTCCTGCGAGTCCTGATAGTCGACGGCCTTTTCCGGGCAGGCGATCTGCATGACCTGCTCGACGATCTCGTGCAGGAGCTTGATCTGCATGGTGTCGCCCGCCTTGTAATAGACCTCCTTGCCGCACCGGCGGCTTTCGATCAGCCCGCTCTGCGCAAGTGAACGCAGATGGTGCGAAACGGCGGGGCTGGACATATCGAGCAGCGCCGCGATGTTGATGACGCACTCCTCCCGGTGGCTGAGCAGCCAGAAAATGCGCACGCGGGTCGGGTCGCTCAGCTGTTTGAAGATATCGCACACCGCGCCGAAGTGCTCCACGTTTTTCAGCTCCCGGTACAGATCCTCCGTGTGTCCGTGCGCGCCGTGGTCGTGCGGAAGAGAGAATTCCGGCATTTGTCCCATCTCCTTTGTCCGTTTTGGACATTCCGTTCGCCCGTTTGGAAGCAAGCGCCCGCAGGGGCTTGATTTCCGGCGTTTTTCTCAGTATACTGCGGATGTAATGATTAAGCAAGCGTTTAATTCAAAATTTCAAACGGAGGTCCTGACCATGAAAAAGACATACCAGATCGAAGTCGACTGCGCAAACTGCGCAAACCTGATGGAGGAAGCCGCGAAGAAGACCGAGGGCGTTGCGAACGCGACCGTCAACTTCATGACGCAGAAGATGATCGTGGAATTCGCCGAGGGCGCAGACGAGAAGAAGACCATGAAGGCCGTGCTCAAGGCCTGCAAAAAGGTCGAGCCTGACTGCGAGATCGAGCTTTAAGCTGCAATTGCTGCTCCGGCAGCGCGGAACGGAGTGTTTGCTATGACAAAGAAACAGAAAAAAATGCTCGTGCGCATCCTCATCACCGCCGTGATGCTCATTGCGCTGAAATTTATCCCCATCACCGGCATCCCGCAGCTGCTTGCCTATGTGGCCGCGTATCTGGTCATCGGCTATGACATTCTGCGCAAGGCCGGAAAGGGCATTCTCAACGGACGCGCGTTTGACGAAAACTTCCTCATGACGCTGGCCACGCTCGGCGCGTTCTTCCTCGCCATCTGGACGAAGAGCGGCGACTATGTCGAGGGCATCGCCGTTATGCTGTTCTACCAGATCGGCGAGCTGTTCCAGAGCTACGCCGTCGGCAGGAGCCGGAAGAATATCTCCGCACTGATGGATATCCGCCCGGACTACGCGAACATTGAGCAGGACGGTCAGCTGACGCAGGTCGACCCGGACGTGGTCGCGGTCGGCAGCATCATCGTCGTCCAGCCGGGCGAAAAGGTGCCGCTCGACGGCGTGGTCGTCGAGGGCACATCCAGTCTCAACACCAGCGCGCTGACCGGCGAAAGCCTGCCGCGCGACGTCAAGGCGGGCGACGAGATCATCAGCGGCTGCATCGATCTGTCCGGCGTGCTGAAGATCCGCACGACAAAGGCATTCGGCGAGTCCACCGTTTCGAAGATCCTCGATCTCGTCGAGAACGCAAGCTCTCGCAAGTCGCGCTCCGAAACGTTTATTTCCCGTTTTGCCAAGGTCTACACGCCTGCCGTGTGCGCCGCAGCGCTGGCGCTGGCCGTGCTGGTCCCGCTGGGCCGGATGCTTGCGGGGGCTGACGCGAACTGGACCGACTGGGTTTACCGCGCGCTGTCCTTCCTCGTCGTCAGCTGCCCGTGCGCGCTGGTCATCAGCATTCCCCTGAGCTTCTTCGCGGGCATCGGCGGTGCAAGCCGGGAGGGCGTGCTGATCAAGGGTTCAAACTATCTGGAGGCCCTGTCCGCAGCGAAGGTCGTCGTGTTCGACAAGACTGGGACGCTGACGCGCGGCGTGTTTGAGGTCACGGCTGTCCACCACAGTCCGCTGGCTGAGGAGCAGCTGCTGGAATACGCGGCGCTGGCCGAATGCGCCTCCTCGCACCCCATCAGCAAGAGTCTGCAGAAGGCCTATGGCAAGGAAATTGACCGCAGCCGCGTGACGGACATCGAAGAGCTCAGCGGCCACGGCATCACCGCCACAGTCGACGGGCACGCGGTCGCCGCAGGCAACAGCAAGCTGATGAAAAAGCTGGGCGTTCCATACTGCGACTGCCACAGCACCGGCACGATCATCCACATGGCCGTTGACGGCCAGTACGCGGGACACATCGTCATTTCCGACGTCGTCAAGCCGCACTCGAAGGAAGCCATCGAGCAGCTCAAGCGCGCGGGCGTCCAGAAGACCGTCATGCTGACGGGCGATGCAAAGCGCGTGGCCGACAACGTAGCCGCCGAGCTTGGCGTCGACGAGGTGCGCAGTGAGCTTCTGCCGGGCGACAAGGTCGCGGAGGTCGAGAAGCTGCTGGCCGCGAAGGGTAAAAACGATATGCTGGCCTTCGTTGGCGACGGTATCAACGACGCGCCAGTTCTCACACGGGCAGATATCGGCATTGCAATGGGCGCGATGGGTTCCGATGCAGCCATCGAGGCCGCCGACATCGTCCTCATGGACGACGACCCGCTGCAGATCGCAAAGGCCATCAAACTTTCCCGCAAGTGCATCGGCATCGTCCGGCAGAACATTGTGTTCTCTCTGGTCGTGAAGTTCGGCTGCCTCGCGCTCGTCGCCTTCGGCGTCGCGAATATGTGGGCCGCCATCTTCGCCGACGTCGGCGTGATGGTCCTCGCCGTCCTGAACGCGATCCGGGCGCTGAAATACAAGGACTGACGGATAAAAATGCAAAAAAGAACGGGGCTCCGCAGGCAGCGGAGTCCCGTTTTTGCCATATTGCGCAGCGCCGGTCAGCCCTCCGCCACGGACGGGCAGGTGCGGACGTATTCGTAGAACTGCGCGTTTGCCGCTTCCATGTACGGCGTGACCCAGAGCGTGCCGACGCCGAGGCACAAAGAGCCGACGATGATCCAGCCGAGGAAGCTCAGGTCAAGCACAAACTTTTCCCACTTGTGGCCGTCCATCATCTGACGGCTTGCGGTGATGCAGGCGTTCCAGCCGTAATCGGGGTGGTCGAGCTTGATATAGTACGCCATGGAATAGGAATAGGCCTTGACAATGCCGGGGATAACGAACAGCAGCGACCACAGGGCCGTGAACAGCGACGTCATAAGGCCGATGAGGAACGTTCCGCCGAAATCATCCTGAAAGCCGCGGAACATATCGCCCAGCTGCACGGGCTGATGGTCACGCGCCTGCTTGAGGAAGATATACGCCATGCCGTATTCCAGCGGGCCGACCACGAGCAGCGCGCCGATACCGGGGATGATCCCGGCGGCAGCCGACTCCAGCAGGCCGATCAGCAGGCACACGGCCAGACCCATCATCCAGAGATTCTGAAAAATACCGCCGCCGAGCTGCGCTCTTGCGCGGGCCTTTAATTCTGCACGATCCATAAATTACACAGTCCTTTCTGAATCCTCTTATTTCTTTCTTTTTCCCGGACACTCCCATTATACTGTATGCAGCCCGGCAATGCAAGATTCACAATTCCGGCACACCCGCGAGGCACAGCGGCAGCACCGCCGCCGTGATCAGCCCCTCGACCAGACCGATCGCCAGATGGATCGGCTGCATGAGCACCGCGAACGCGCCGAGCGGCAGCGCCGTGATGCCGGAGAGCGTCGTTTCCAGCACGACGGAGAATGCGCCGAGCTGCAGCGTTGCAACGCAGCCGAGCACCGACGCAAGCGTCAGGCGCAGCCGGGCCTTGCCCGCGGAAAGATTTCCGCGCATCAGGGGCCGGTAGATAAGGAAATATCCCACGAAGCAGCCGTAGAACGCCATGTTCCAGACATTCGCGCCCAGCGCAAGCAGCCCTCCGTCAGCAAAGAACAGCGCCTGAATGGCAAGAATGACGATCATGGACAAAAAGCCTGCCCACGGCCCCAGCATGGCGGACAGCAGCATACCGCCGCACAGATGCCCGGACGAGCCTGTGCCGGGGATGGTATAGTTGATCATCTGCCCGGCAAAGACGAGCGCGGACATGACCGCCATTGTCGGAAGCTTCTTTTTTGCCGTCTCCGGTGCGGCAAGCTCCTCCCTGCGCAGCTGCACGAGCGAAACGCCCGCCGCAGCAGCAGAGGCTGCGTACATCGTAACGGCGACAGCAGGAGATAAAAATGCGTCTGCCATATGCATGGTCTGTTCCTCCGAACTTTTTTTGCTTATTATTAAGAAACCAGACCGCCGCGCACAAGCTCCCCTGGGGGATATTTCGGATAAAAAAGTCCTTGTGCATCATGACAAATTGCGGCAAAGGAATTTGTGGAAGTCTACCGAAAAATTTAAAATCGCAAGATTGTCGGATAAAAAAAGCAAGTCTAACATTGAACAAACAGCCTGTTCCGCTATGATGGAGCTATCCGGAGGCGGCTTTCGGTAAAAGCCGCCCGCCCCTCAAGCACATATTTGTATGAAACCAGACAATTGATACAGGAGGATGCAGACATGGCAACATTCAGATTTACCGCAGGCCCGTGGAACGTCCACGAGGGCAACGAAACCTTTGGCCCCGGCCACCGCAAGAGCATTCCGCTGGAAGAGAAAATGAAGAAGTACGCCGAGATCGGTCTGGCCGGCATGCAGTTCCATGACGACGACGCCGTTCCCGACATGAACAACATGACCGAGAAGCAGATCATCGACTACGCGAAGGACGTCAAGGCGATGCTCGACAAATACGGCCTGTTCGCAGAGTTTGTCGCGCCGCGTCTGTGGTTCGACAAGCGCACGAATGACGGCGGCTTCACCGCCTCCCGCAAGGAAGACCGTGAATTTGCCCAGTGGCGCGCCCGCCGCTCCTGCGACATTGCCAAGGCGCTCGGCACCAAGAAGATCCAGCTGTGGCTGGCCCGCGAGGGCACGCTCTGCGCCGAGGGCAAGAACCCCGTCGAAATGACCCTCCAGCTGCGCGACGCGTTCAACGACATCCTGACCTACCGCGACGACGCGCTCATCCTTGTCGAGCCGAAGCCCAATGAACCCATCGACCGCTCCATCTGCGGCACTGCCGGTCACGCGCTGGCCGTCGGCGCATACACCGTCGATCCGAGCCGCGTCGGCCTGTGCATCGAATCCGCGCACTCCATCCTCGCCGGTCTTGATCCCGCGAACGACATGGGCTTCGCGCTGGCGCTCGATAAGCTGTGGGGCGTGCATCTGAACGACCAGAACGGCTGCCGCTACGACCAGGACAAGGCGTTCGGCGTCGACAACCTGCGCAACGCGTTCAACCAGGTCAAGGTCCTGTACGAGAACAACTTCGGCGACCGCGGCAACTTTGAATGCGTCGGCCTCGACGTCAAGGCCATGCGCACCCAGCCCGACGAGGACTGCTACCGCCATCTGATCAACTCCAAGAAGATCTTCGAGAAGCTGCTGGCCAAGGTCAAGAGATTCGACTACGAATTCCAGGCCGCCTGCGTCAAGGAGCAGAACTTCGAAAAGCTCGAAATGTACGTCATGGACCTGCTGATGGGCGACTGAAAAAAAACCGGGCCGCCGCGCACGGGAAGCGTCCCCAAAAGGTCAGGCAAAATTTCGAACAACAAAGAATCAAGCCGCCAAAAGGGCTTGCCGTCTGTGAATCGCAGGCGGCAGGCCCTTCAGTCGTTCCCGCAGCCAGCTTCCCGAACTCCGGTGTATTCTCCCTTGACATAGTGAACCCCCATTTCTTAGGGTGTATCTGAAAACTCATGATGTGACCGGCAGCGAGGGATTTTTGCGTTGCGCAAGACATTTTTTCGCAGGAATACTGACGTATTTCAAGGAAAAATGACGCGGCGCACCGCAAAAAGGCCCGCTGTCCGGGTGCGTTGGGAGTTTTCAGATACACCCTAGTATCAGGTTTTTCCCATACCTGGCTAACAAATGGGGGTTTTCACCGCGCCGGGCGGTTTTTCATGTGCGGTAATTCAGAATGTCGTTCGCGACCGGGGTGTAGAACAGGCGGTGGATCTGGGCGGGGGCCCTGGTCTGGCCGAGGATCCACATGAGCTTTCCCGTGATGGCCTCGGTCGTCATGTCGAACGCCTCAAGCACCTGCGGGCATTCGCGGATCTTGTGCCCGACCTGATAAACGCCGACGTTGCTGCCCTCGTTCTGCACCTGCGTGGTCAGAACGACGGTCTTGCCGCCCTGAATGCCCTCCTCCAGCACGGACAGGAAGTCATTCCCGTCATACGACGGGATGCCGCCCACGCCGAAGCTTTCCAGGATCAGCGCATCGTTGTGCCGGAGCATCCAGCCCGCAAGCTCCGCCCGCGCGCCGGGAATGAGCTTCAGGAGCGCAACGCGCTCGTCGAGCGTGTCATAGAAGACCGGCTCGGGCAGGCAGGCGTTTTCGATATACTGCAGAATGCAGCCGTCCTGCAAAACAGCCAGATACGGGTAATTGATGCTGGAGAAGGCCTCGTAGCTCTTTGTGCGCGTTTTGCAGGCGCGGGTGCCCTGAATGACCTTGCCGTTGAAGACGATCATGACGCCGTGCAGGGTGTCACTGCACGCGCATAAAAACGCGTCGGTCAGATTGACCTTGGAATCAGTCGAGTCAAAGCTGATGGGCTTCTGCGCGCCAGTCAGGATGATGGGCTTGCGCGCCCCCTGAATGAGATAGCTGAGGGCCGCAGCGGTATAGGCCATGGTGTCCGTGCCGTGGCTGATGACGAAGCCGTCGTAGCGGTCATACCGCTCACGGATGGCCTTCGCGATCAGCAGCCAGTGCGACGGGGCAAGATTCGTGCTGTCCAGCGACAAAAGCTGTAAGCATTCCGCCCGGCAAAGCGCCGATACCGCCGGGACGAAGGACAAAAGCTGTTCGCTCGTCAGCTCCGGCATGAGGCCCTCCGCCGTTTTCCCGGACGCAATGGTCCCGCCGGTGCCGATCATCAGGATTCGTTTCATGGGCGTATCCTCCCGCGTTTTTTCATTATTCTTCCGTCTGCGCCGTGTACGGCAGGAACCAGTCGAGGTAGCGTGTCGGCTCTGTTACGGCGCCGCGTGTGGTGTAGAGCGCATAGCTTTTGAACAGGATAGGCGTGATGTATCCGCGTTCGCACACGCGCTTGTAGAGATTATACGTGTTGCCGCTGTTGACGAGGGCCATGCTGCACAGGTTCATCATGGTGCTGTCGGACAGGTCGCCGTAGTTGAGTGTGCCGGTCGCGCCGAAGAACGGCGAGAGGTCAAAGTTCGGAGACAGGCGCACCTCGCCGTAGTACAGGTCGAAATTCCCCTGTAAAAGCGCCTGCTTGTACTCGGTATATTCCATGGACTTGACCGTGATGTTGAAGCCCAGAGAATTGAGCATTTTCGCGGCCTCGTTTGCCGCCTGCACGCGGATATAGCTCGACGAGCAGACGAGCATCGTGCCCTCGACCGGGACGGAATAGCCCTTGGAGGGGACGTAGAGGTCGAGGATGCCGTCGCCGGTCGCGTCCTCGACGGAGGCGCCGGCCAGCTGGTCGTAGTATGAGCCGGTGTCATAGGCGAAGCTGTTGGCCAGCTTCACGTCGTAATACCGGGAATTGGGTGAGCACGGCAGCGTCGACGCGACGGCAAAGCCGCCCAGCGTCTGCTCGACCAGCTGCTCGCGGTCGATGGCGAAGGTGATCGCGCCGCGCAGGCCGTAGTTGGAGAAGACGGGCGAGTTCATGTTGTAGCCGATGTACTGCATGATGGTCGTCTCCTCGTTCCACAGCTCGTAGTCGTTGTGGAAGCCTGCGAACGCGGAGGAGTTCGGGTCCGTCAGGACCATGTTGACCTTCTGATACTCAAAATTATCACGCACGTCGGCGGCAGTGGACGAGACGGTCAGCGCGATCTCGTCAAAATCGACCAGCGGCGCGGTATCGCGCCACCAGTTTTCACAGCGCGTGAGCTTCGTCCCGGCAAATTCATACGGGCCTGTGCCCGGCGGGCTGACCTCGTCCTTCGTGCCGGACTTGATGATGGGGATATCCAGCAGCAGCGGCAGGCACTCATATGCCTCGCTCGTCGAGAGCACGAGCGTCAGATCGTCCTGCGCCTCGGCGGAAGTGATGAAGCGCAGGCGCGAACCGTAATATTCCGAGCCTGCGGCGGATTCGATGGAATATGCCGCGTCCGCCGCGGTAAGGGCGCTGCCGTCGTGGAAGGTCACGCCGGAGCGGAGCTTCACCGTGGTCGTGCGTCCGTCGTCAGTGACAAAATAGCTCTCGGCGAGAATCGGTTCTGCCTCGTAGCTGCTTGTCACGGCGAACAGCGGCTCGTAGAGGAAGGAAAAGATGATGCGGTTGTTGAGACTCTGGCAGTTATAGGGCTGCAGGCCGTAATCCGGCTGGTAGGCCAGGCCGAAGGACTCAAGCGCCGTATACGTCTCGGTGACGACCTGCTTGACCTCCTGCTTATCCTCCGAGCCGTTGACCGAGCCGGTCTGCTGGGCGGCGACGGCCTCGTCGCCGACGGGGAAAAGATTCTGCATCCATTCGCTCGTTGCGATCGTCGTGCAGCCGCAAAGAAGGGCCAGACACAGCGCAAGCGCTGTGAGCATCAAAAGCTTTCGTTTCATGCCGGTGCGCCTCCTTTCAGCCGGATGATGGCGGCCTGCGACCCGCGGTTCCCGCCGGTCACGCGATGCGACCAGAAGCGCTCCGGCTGGCATTTGGTGCAGTCCGGGCAGATGTCGATCACCTGCACGCCCGCTCTTTCCAGCCAGATGCGGTTCAGGCGCTTCAGATCGACGTGCGCCTTTTCGCCGTGCAGTTCAATTGCCGCTTCCGCGTCCGGGCCGAGCGATCGCCGCATGGCCTCCGGCACCTCCGGCCCGACCTCAAAGCAGCAGCGGCCGATGCACGGGCCGATGGCCGCATGAATGTGCTCCGGCGCGCAGCCGAAGTCCGCCTGCATCCGAAGGACGGCCTTGTACGCGATGCCCTGCGCCGTTCCGCGCCACCCGGCGTGGACGGCGGCGATGGCCTGCCGCACGGGGTCAAACAGCAGCAGCGTCGTGCAGTCCGCACCGAAGCAGACGAGCGCCGCGCCGGGTTCGTCGGTCAGAAGCCCGTCGCAGACGGCGGTCTGCTCCCGCTCCAGCCCTGTGCCGCAGTCCTGCTTGCCGACGCGCAGCAGAAGATCGGTATGCTCCTGCCGGGTAAAGATCGTTTCCTCCGGCGAAAAGCCAACGGCGGTGCCGAGAATGCGGTAATTCTCCCGCACGTTTTCCGGCCTGTCTCCCCGGTGCGTGCCGAGATTGAGGGAGGACAGCGCCCCCTCGCTCACGCCGCCGAAGCGCGTGGAGAAGCAGTGCACGCTCCCGGAAAGCGCGTCGGCGGTCAGATATTCAAGTGTTCCGTGGTGAATGGTGTGAAACATGGGCTTAATTCGCGTTCTGGCCGCGTTCGGCGGCGAGATCCTTGTCGCGGCAGCATTTTTTGTATTTTTTTCCGCTGCCGCACGGGCACGGGTCGTTCGGGCCGACCTTGATCTTCTTGACGACGGGCTGACGCTTGACGGTCTTGTCGCCGCCAGCCCCCTCGCCGGTGACCTTCGCCACGCGCTGGCGCTTGATCTCCTCGTTCGTCTTGATCCGGACGAGGAAGACGCGGCGGACGATCTCTTCTTTAATTGCGTCGTTCATGGCCTCGAACATGTCAAAGCCCTCGCGCTTATACTCGATGACGGGGTCTGTCTGCGCGTAGGCGCGCAGGCGGATGCCCTGCCGCAGATCGTCCATGGCGTCGATGTGATCCATCCAGAATTCATCGACCACACGCAGCGTCACGACGCGCTCAATCTCGCGCATGACGGGAGACGTGAACTGCTCCTCCCGCTTGGCATAGGCGCGCTGCATGAGAGACAAAATCTTCTCTTCCGCCTGCTCCCGCGTGAGCGCGGCCAACTCCTCGTCGGAGAGAAGCCATGTGCCCGTGGGGAAGAAGATGGGCTCGAAATGCGTCATCATCTCGAAGAAATGCTGCTTGTCGGCCAGCTTCGGCTGCTCGCCGAAGGCGCTGGCAACGTAGGTATCCACATAGAACCGCATCATGGACTGGATGTTCTTCCGCAGATCCTCGCCGTCGAGCACCTGGCGGCGCTGCTCGTAAATGATCTTACGCTGGACATTCATCACGTCGTCGTATTCCAGCACGTTCTTTCTGGACTGGAAGTTGCGGCCCTCGACGGTCTTCTGCGCGTTTTCGATCGCGCCGGAGAGAATTTTGGCGTCGATGGGCGTATCCTCGTCGATGCCGAGCGTCTCCATCATGTTCATAATGCGCTCGGAGCCGAACAGGCGCATGATATCGTCCTGCATGGACAGATAAAACCGCGTCTCGCCGGGGTCGCCCTGGCGGCCGGAACGGCCGCGCAGCTGATTATCGATGCGGCGCGACTCGTGCCGCTCGGTGCCGATGATGAAAAGGCCTCCTGCCTGCCGGACAAGCTCTGCCTGCTTGTCCGTCTCGACCTTGAAGCGCTTATACGCTTCGGTATAGGCCGCGCGTGCGGCCAGAATTTCGGGATCCTCCGTCTCGGCGAAGGAATTGGACTCGGCGATCAGCTCGTCGGACAGGCCCTGCTTGC
>ENA-OVGC01001890-OVGC01001890.1-human-gut-metagenome-genome-assembly--contig:-NODE-1890-length-15077-cov-5.017175_pt1 | contig 15077 bp, 16 predicted proteins | sample MGYA00237768_ERZ505415 | MGnify/ENA primary metagenome ERZ505415 (study PRJEB26158, sample SAMN06016382) | human gut metagenome | biome: human gut; feature: ankylosing spondylitis patient; material...
AAAAATATTTTATAATAGTGTTGCGGAATTAAGGATATATTCTTTTCCCTACAACAATGGTGTTTGTCGCAGGATTGATTGAAAATATATTGGGGAAAAGAATTTTAAAATGTTTTTTCAAAAGAGTAAAAAAGGAGGATTGATCATCCTCCTTTTTTTTACATATTATAATTGATGAGTTAACTACTGTCGGCTTTTCAATCTTTAGGTGCCTTGGGGTATGCTGTTCAAACTCTTCTCGATGAACAAAGTATCATTGAACAGAAATTTTTATAGGAATGGGGGCTCATATATACGGGTACAATAAGAATAGGTTTCGAGAAAAATGCTGTTGTCTATAAGTGATATAATTTTTCTAAACTGTACTCATAATTCATTTTATAAGTAAGCCGGGCTATCAGTATAGCTCGGCTTACTTATTCAGAAGATCGATGTCGTTTATTCAACACATAGTTTGTCTAAAGTTTTTTATCTCCAAACTACACATAAGAACTACGGACGGTCTTTGGCGGTTCCCATTACAATGATATTCGTTTAAAGCATGCACTACCCATTTTCGGAAGGCGTTGGCCCGGGGAGTTCCGGTGCGGAAGCTCATGTAGATAATCGCCTCGAGTCCATACAGTGTTCCGAAGCCGCTCTGCCCGTTCCAGGAAGGATGGGTTACATCCCCTTCCCGTAATATTCCACTTCTGAATGCCGCCCGCAGATTGTTTCGCACCGTGGTCTCATACACGCCAAACAACCGTGCGATTTGGCTCTGTGTCATCCAGACATTGCCATCGACCAGCCGGACCGAGACCGTACAAGGCCCGTAGTCGTTCTCGGTTATCTCAATAGAACCGAGATCTTCTATCTGTTTTTTCATTGTCAGTTCTCTTTATCGGGTTATTCTATCGGAAACTTTTCAGCGATCTTCTGGTTCAGGGCATCCATGTCTCGGCCGATCTTGTCGTTGGTAATTTTGGCGTAAATCTGTGTGGTGGTGATGTGTTTGTGTCCGAGCATCTTGCTGACCGTCTCCAGCGGAACACCCTGCGAGAGGGTGACCGTGGTCGAGAAGGTGTGCCTTGCCTCATGCATCGTCGGATTGAACGACAACCCGGCATGGCGTGCCACATGCCGTAGGGACATATTCATCGAATCACGGTCTTTGACCGGGAATACTTTATTTCCGGGGAGCCTCAGTCGGCTGTAACGTTCTACGAGCCGTTTGGCCACCGGCAGCAGCTTGACCCGAAACTGCGTTCCTGTCTTTTGTCGATGGTCCACGATCCACAGATCACCCCGTTCATCCGTGTGAATATCGTCATGGGTGAGTTTCTTTACATCGGCATAGGCAAGCCCCGTGAAGCAGCAAAACACGAATATGTCCCGGACGATGGCTGTCTTGTAATTGGGGACATAGACCTTCATCACGGCCTGCAGTTCCGATTCGGAAAGAAACCGCCGGTCGCGGTAGGTGACGTTGATATGGAATCCTGCAAACGGATCGGAAGTGATCCAGCCGTTCTTGAAAGCAGTATAGCTCATCAACTTCAGTTTCTTGACCGGAGTATGGATACTGCCGGGAAGCATATGACGAACGGCCGAGAGATAAATCACATATTTCTCGATGAATTCACGCTTCAACTCCCGGAAAGGGATATCCTCCAGCTTGTATTCGTATTGCAGGAATGCGGCCAGATAACGGCGGGAACGGGTATAGTTCACAAGGGTTCCTTTTGCACGGTCTTTGCCGACGCGCTTCTCGGCGAACTCTTTCAGGTAATCATCGAAGGTTTGCAGCAGGAGTTGATACCCGTCCCCGAATCCCAGCCAGGCATTCCTGACCTTCTCGGCCGTGACGTAAGAATCCCGGTCGCAGATACGCTGGTACTGCTTGCCGATGTTGGTCTTGATGTTCTCCAGTTTCTCGTTGATCCGCTGGGCTACGATACTCTTACCCGATGCTCTGTTGGCTTTGGTGTCCCACAGTTTGGGAGGAACAGACATTTTGCAACTGAACTGCGAGATGGTCCCATTAATGGTGATGCGTCCCATGATGGGCGCTTTGCCGTTCTGTTCGGCCTGTCGTTTCAGATAGAACAGAACCTTGAAAGTGCTTCTTGCCATAACTCTAAAAACTTTATTGTTAATACGTTCGTTAGAGTTATTTGTTGCTGTGAAATCTGGTGCAAGAAACTGAAAAACAAGCCATTAAAAACGAAGCCCGGAAAAAGCTGCGGTAATGATCTGGTAACGCAACTCTTTCCGAACTTTGCCTTCTCATGCGGCTGAACCGCTTTCTTACCTCCGGAACAATCTCGCCAAAACACTATCTCCGTGCGTTTTATACGCTATTGCTCCTATTCTGTTTTTTTAAGGACGATCCCTTGGGTGTCCCGGCTACCCCGCTGGATACAAACGGGGCAGCTCAGTTTTTGGCTGCAGAGATGCAAGAGTTCGCCAACCGCCCGGATATTGTCGGACTGGGTGAAGTGATGTGCTATTACGACGTTGCCGAAAAACGGCCCGAAATCATGGACAAAATAGCCCTTTTCCGCTCCCGGCATAAGACCATCGACGGCCACACCTCCGGCATGCCGGATGAACTGCTCGAAGCCTATGTGACGGCCGGAGTCCAAAACGATCACGAATGTTGCGACTGCGAAGCCCTGCTGAAACGCTATCAACACGGAGTCCATATCTATATTCGTGAAGGCAGTGCTGCCCGTAATGCCCGGGAGCTGCTCAGCTGCGTCAAAACACACCAGCTCGACACCGCACGTTTTGCCTTTTGTACCGACGACAAACACCTTTCGGCAATCGCCTCCGAAGGGCATATCTCCTACATTGTCCGGATGGCTCGGACAATGGGGTTCAGCTGGGGCGATGTGGCTCGGATGGCCTCCTACAACCCCTGTCGATTCTACCATATGCCCCAACGTGGCAATATTCGGGAAGGATACAAAGCCGACATTGTGGTCACCGATGACCTGTGTAACACCATAAAATGGGTTCTCAAAGATGGACAAATCGTGGCTCAGGACAACAGACTGCTCCCAACCGCAAACACCGCTCAGAGTGCCCACCGAAAGTTCACCAATACCATCCGTTATCGTGAATTGAAGCCAGAAGACTTTACCCTGCCCGACAACCGCCGGCACACAGCACTCGCCTTGGTGGAAGGACAACTGCTGACCCGCAAGATTCACCCATCCCCGGCAGAACAACAGCACATGACCCTCCTGACCAATATCGAACGTCATGGTAAAAACGGCAATATCGCTCTCTGTCTGATGGACGGCTACGGAATCAAAAACGGAGCGGTGGCAACCAGTGTTTCACACGACTCCCACAACGTCATCTGCGCCGGAGACAACCCATCGGATATGGCCGTTGCATGCAACCGACTAAAAGAGATCGGCGGTGGGTATGTCGTCGCTTCCTGCGGGAAGATTCTCGGCGAAGTGGCCCTGCCGGCCTATGGACTGATGTCCGACCAAGACGCCTCAACAACCACCGAACAGATCCACCACCTGGAAACAATGCTCCACACCCTCGGTGTTCGCAAAACGATCGACCTCGTCAACTTAACATTTGTCGCTCTGCCGGTCATTCCCTCGATTCGGCTGCTCGACACAGGACTATATGATGTCGATGAAAGAAAATTTATCGATTAGCCCGCTATGCTGCCTCTGATCCGTCACCACAACAGCACTCACATGATTGGGCACAGCTTACGGTTCGGATCAACAACACGAAGGTTTTCTTATACCCCTAAGCCATAAATCCCCCCCAAAAAAAACAAAACACCTCGAATCCCGGATTGGGTATTCGAGGTGTCTATTTTTGAAAGGCTCCTGCACAAACACAGACTTCTGCACAAACAGGGGAACGTGTGTGCATTTCACCACTCGGAGCCGGTATATGCCCGCTTAACGGATCGTAATCATCTCTACCGGTTGCTGCTGTACAGCGTCGAGCGGCTCACTCTGATAAGATACCTTGCCAAAATCAATCGTTGACAAATCAATGCACCGCACCCCATTATTATACATCGTATTGTAGTAAATCAACCGGTGTGTCATATCCGTAACGGCCGTCCATTGTGTTGCACTCGGGATATTGGTCGGCTTTTGACCAGCCGCAAACTCAATGCCGATCGGAATCTCAAAACTGCTCAAAATACGGAAGGTCTGCATGACCGCCTCCCGAGAAGTAGGCAGAACGGGAGCCGTTGCCTGATAAAAAGCAGCTCGCACAAAACGTGAAGGAGGGGTCACATCACCCGGCAACCCCAAAAATCCACTGCCGGCCCCAAAAGGTGAAAGCTGTAAACTGTCAAGCTGCAACGGCGTAGCCCCTCCGGAACGGAGATTAACATAGTTATTCAGATTGGTCAACTGCCACTCAAAACCGGGCGAATTGGTCAGTACCCCCAACTTATTCTCGTAAAAATGGGGCTCACCGCCCACAATTTCCAACACGATCTGACGTCCCGACGGATCCGAAAAACGCCAATGTACCGTCGAAGCCCGGGGATCAATCGCAACAACTCGTACGCTGCGAATGGCCGGTTCCACCTCATCCACCGTGGCACACTGCCCCAGGATCCAGGAAACAACCTGCAAATCGGTAATGGTCTCGGATTTTTTCGACGGATCATAAGCGGAATATTCCCCGTATGCCGGGAAATAGAACAGACCTGCTGAAAGCCCCATTTCGTTGATTCCTTCTGCGACAAAAGCCTCATTCTCGACCGACAAACCGACATAACCGTATCGAGCTTTGAACATCATACCCTTCCCGCCATCGGGCAAAAAAGAGCTCTGCTCGTATCCTCGGGGAACAATAGCGTAACGGCTGTTCAGATTGGTTCCACCCCATTCGATCGTACGCCCTACGATACGGCTTCCATCGGCTGCCCGTTGAGCAATCCCCGTACAGGCCTGTCCGGAGGGAGCGGACCATAAAAGCGCTGCTGAAGCCAGCACGATCAGCATACATTGCCTCTTCATATTCATCTTGTTTAAATTAACACCCATTTACACTGTCAATTTTGCTGCCAAACCCTTTTCCGCCCCACAAAAACAGAAAAGATCTGAAACGCCTTTTATGGCAGAGCAGCTAATCTTGCAGATAATAAAGATAATGGAAATTTGACTTCAATTTATCTGTATAATAGCATTGACTTTCCAGTCACCGTATGAAATTATGGATCTCGTCACACTATAGCCCCATAGCAAATCCATCAAACACCTATCATTCAAAAACTTAAACACAACACTCAATCAACGATAGACATAAGGTAAATTACTATTTTCCACTGTAACATGATCAGTAAACGCATATTTTTGCAACTTCTTGTGTATCGAGGAGACACATAATTCCTGATCCTCTCTGGGCCCAATAATAATTTGCTAACACACGACAAAAGAATATTAACCCGTTGGCGGAATTAAATTAGCGCATATTTAACTCTACCAATGGGTCTCTCATTTTTATAGTTAATATACTGCAGGATTGTAAGTGCGCTAATCTTCCCGACAATCCGGGCAAACAATCCGTCTGTATCTTTCGCATAATTTCTTATACTCATAAGCTGGTCACACAATTGCGAAAATAGAGTTTCAATTCTTTTTCTCGCTTTGGCAAAAGCCGGATATGTCGGCTTCCACACTTTTTGGTTAGTTCTGTATGGTACTTCCAGTCTGATATTGGCCGTTTCAAACAGATCCAATTGTACTTGAGCACTTATATATCCTCTATCACCTATGACAGTACAGTTACTTATAGTCTACCTTCACATCCTTCAGGTAATGAATGTCATGCACACTTGCCTTGGTGAGGTCAAACGAATGGATGACTCCACTTAATCCACAGACCGCGTGGAGCTTATATCCGTAATAACACACACCTTGTGATGCACAATATCCGATTGAGGGTGCTTTCTCAAAATTCTTCTTCCCCATACCGCAACGTTTGGAACGGGAAAAACGACAGACCTCTATTGGTTTTGAGTCAATACAGAAATAGTCTTCACCTCCATCTATCTCCTTCACAATCCTCTCCCTGACCGCATTGCACAGAGATGAGGTTATTTCACGTCTGTCATTATATTGTCTGCGGGAGATAAGATTGGGTATTTCTTTTCTATATTCCTGCAATTTGGCAAACAGCAAGAATTCACTGTCAATGCCTATTGCTTCTGAAGTCATATTCAACGCGATTACTTCTAGATCGGAAAATCGTGGAACGACACCTCTTCTTGGAATATTACCTGATTTATTCACCAAATTACCTGCCTCTTGCTTGCATATGCTCAGAAATTTTGCGAATATTACATACTCAGTTGTGCATACAATATTTGTCTATTAAAAGTTTTGTCACATTTAATTTGCTAAATATCAATAATATACACAACTTTCATTCATAAATCTTGTATCGTTCTAATTCCGCAAACTGGTTAAGAAAGAAAAGCGTTACCTTTGCACACACATTTTACATATTATTATAGAAATAAGAAAGCCGTATGAACTGGATTATTCTGATTGTTGCCGGATTCTTTGAATCCGGCTTTGCTTTTTGTTTGGGGAAGATGAAAGAAGTGTCAGGCACCGAATGGTATCTTTGGGGTGTCGGGTTCCTTGCCAGCCTTGCGCTCAGCATGACGCTGCTTGCCAAGGCGGTGTAGACGTTGCCTATCGGCACAGCCTATCCCGTGTGGACAGGTATCGGTGCGGTAGGTACGGTAGTGCTCGGTATCGTGTTTTTCCACGAGCCTGCATCGTTCCTCCGCTTGTTCTTCATCACCACGTTGATTGCTTCGATTGTAGGATTGAAAATGGTATCACATTAAACCTTGTTGCGTATGGATTGGATAATCTTGATTATTGCCGGATTGTTTGAAACTGCTTTCGCTTTCTGCCTGGCAAGATGAAGGGCAAGAAAGGCAGGACATACCGCCTGTGGGCTGGAGGTTTTGTGGGATGTCTCATTGTCAGCATGTGGCTGCTTGCCGTGGCGGTGCAGACGTTGCCCATCGGCACAGCCTATCCCGTGTGGACAGGCATAGGAGCGGTAGGTACGGTTCTGCTTAGCATTGTATGCTTCCATGAGCGGGTTTCCTTTGCCCGTATATTCTTCATGGTCACGCTAATTGCATCTATTATTGGTCTGAAAATGGATTAAAACGACAAAGCGATATGTTTAGAGAAATGCGCCGTAAGCGGCAATTGTTGCCAACCGAGGAAAGCTTCGCCATCCTCAAACGGATGACGAACGGGACGTTGGCTCTTCACGGGGACGATGGCTATCCGCATGCCGTTCCCGTCAGTTATGTGTATGTCAAAGGTAAGATATACTTCCAAACTGCTGTAAAAGGGCATAAAGTGTATGCCATCCAGCGGAACGCTAAGGTCTCGTTCTGCGTGGTGGAGCAGGATGACATCAAGCCAGCCGAGTTCACAACTTACTTTCGCAGCGTAATAGCCTTTGGCAAAGCACGAATTCTGATAGATGAAGACGAAAAACGGCTTGCTTTGCGCTTATTGGCTGACAAGTATTCGCACGGTGAGGTGGGTATGGAAGCTGAAATAGCCAAAGGGGGCAATCATTTGCTGATGGTGGAAATCACGGTTGAGCATCTGACGGGCAAAGAGTCCATTGAACTGGTCAGGGAAAGAAACAAATGCTCTTAACATGGACAAATGACCAACGGGAGTGTTGCAAACGGTTTTGAGCATACCAAAACACAAACTTGCTATCCTTTCGTTGGCATTGTTTATAATCCCATGCCCTTGCCTCTCCTAAGCGGCTCAATCGTCCTTTTAACGGACGAGAACAGCCTGCCAAACTGCTCCTTGAACCATTCGCCAATCAGTTTTCCGTTGATGGCAAGTGCGAGTTTAGACCTGTCTTTCGGGTCTTTCACCACTTGGAAGCCAGCCCTTTCGGTCGTGAATTTTCGCTTATGCTCCTCCGAATAGAGTTCACCCTCATAGAACAGCGGCTTGCCGCTGATGAGCGTGGAGGTCTGCCGCTCATCGAAGCCGACTTTTTGGCAAAACCTCTCCATGTACACCAACTCTTGGAACTGCGGAAACCATTGCTTTGCTTTTTGGATAATGGATTTTAGGAATGACACTTTCTTTTGGTGTGCCGATTCCCTGTCCGACAATTCCCTGCGGTGCTTGGCTTGCAGTTCCATAAGCTGACGGTGGTGTTCCTCCTGCTGCCTGCCGTGCGGATACGGTGGCTTATCGCTTCGGTGCGGTTTGCCACGCCGTAGGGAAACTCCACCAGCTCACGGTTGAGATGGGTACGTGTCGGGTCTGCGTTCTTGGGTCTGCTCTTGCGTTCGATGTGGTCGGATGCGCCCGTGTCAGCCGACCCTTTCGCCTTGTTGATTTGGATGCTTATGTATCCCATATTCGTTTCTTGTTTTTAGGTTCTACAAACTTGTTTGTCGGTGTCCGTCTGCCTGCGGTCGTGCCGCACGGAACAAACGGGGGTGTCCAGAGGGGTGTAACCCCGTTGGCTCATTAGGGTGTTTTTAGCATGAGCTTCAGCGGTGCGTGAAGAAAACGCCCTAATGAACTATGGCTTTTTGTTCCCAAAAGCCTGCGGCGGTGTCGGCGATGATGTCAAGCAGCAGTTCCACCATCTCTATCTCCAACCGGTTGCGGTTGCTTCGGATTATCTTCCGCAGGGCTTCCGTTTCCAGCAGCTTCGGGCTGAACCACATGCGGCTCTCCTTCTCGGTGGATAACTTTCGGTTGGCAAGGAAATGCAGGAAAACGGATATCTCCGATTTCAGTTTTTGCAGGAAGTCGGTATCGTCATTCTGTAACGGCACAATCTTCCGCACCCAATATCGTGTCTCCCCTGCGTCGATGATGACGGGCAGGTGCTCGTTGTTGGAACAAAGCACGAACTTGGCAAAAAAGCCTATCTCGTCACGGTCTTTGCCTTTCGCCTCCACCTTGTAGGATAGCGTGGTGCTTAAGTTCTTCAATCTTTCACTGTCCTCACGACGGTTGAGCAGCACCTCATCCACCATGATGAGCAGCTTGCCTGCCCAATCGGAGTTGAACTGGCTGCGGAAGTCCTCGTTGGTGTTGAACGTCACGTTGTTTTGGAATATGGCTTTCAGGAAGTTCAGGAAGGTACTTTTTCCCGTGTTCCTCTCTTCGGACACGAGCAGCAGAATGGGCAGCTTCTGAATGGGGTAAAGGTAGAGTAACTGCAAATAGTCCATGCCCAACTCATATTGTTCGCCGAAGATGTGTTCCACCAACGAACGGATGCAAGGGAAATCCCCCTCCTGCGGTCGGTGGCTTATCGGTTCGTAGAGGTTGAGGAACTTGCCGACTACGGGCTTGTAGCCCACATGGTCGGGTACGGTGCAGAAGCCGTCATACTTGGGGATGCCAGCCATGTAGTCCTTGCCGTAGTCCTGCCGCAAGGTCTCGGAGTTCCATGCGATGCGTTTCCTCACATAGCCGCCGTCAATTCGGGGCTGGTCCACAATCTTGTAGAGCGTTGTGCCTACTCTAATGAATTCTTCTTTTTTCTCCATGTTTTCAATAAGATTTTAGTGCCGCCAACATATTGTCGGCAAGCGGATTAAACATGGTTGCAAAGCTACGGCAGGACGGCTAAAACCTTGATACGTAAAACGATGCAGAACGGCGCAAAAGAAACCGACGGATAAGAAAATGCAGCGGAACAGGTAATATTAGCCATCGAAAGGCGAAAAGAAAAAGCCCGAAGAAGCAAAATTGCACTTCTTCGGGCTGAAAATGTATGGATATGTGACCGCATGGGCGTATTAATGAATGGATGCATTGACGAATAATCGCACCCATTAACATTTACACGGCTGTCTGTTGCTTAACGATACCCATAGCATTTGCCTTTCTTTTCGCAAGCACAACCTTTCCAGTAGGGCATTGCGTACACTTGACGCACTCGGTGTATCAATTCGGAAAGCAAGTGCCACAACCATTGGTAGGGCATACACTTCCGTATAATAGCCGTTGAGTAACCTGATGTGCCTTTCAACCTCGCAAGGTTGCAACACTCCACTCCTGTACACGGCTCGGATAGCGGCACGGAGTGTCGGGGCGATTACATCGAAAAGTTCCACCAATTCCATTTCGCTCATCCACACGCTGGCGGTATCGAACGGTACGGCAACCCTGCCGTACTCGTCCATCGTGATTGTTGTCCGTTTCATACTCTGTGAGTTTATATGGCGAAACGTCCGTTTACCTTGCTCTCGAAAGCGGATATGTCGTTTTCAAGTTTCGTGTTCGTCACCTTCGCGTAAATTTGCGTGGTGGTGATGTTCGTGTGTCCAAGAATCTTGCTCACGCTCTCTATCGGCATACCGTAATTCAATGCCAAAACAGCGAAGGAGTGACGGCTGCAATGGAATGAAATCGGTTTTTCTATTCCGCATTTCTTTGCCACGGACTTGATGCGCTTGTTCACCATGTCAAGCGAGCCGATATTGAAAAGCCGCTTGTCAGTCCTGAACGGCTCATAACGCTTGATTATCTGCATGGGAATGTCTATCAGTTTGATTTGGAACGGCACCCGTCTTTGGCGTTTCGACACAATCCAAGGTGCGCCGTTCATCTCAACGATGTTGTCGGTGGTCAGGTTCTTGATGTCCGTGAACGATATGCCCGTCCAACAACCGAACAGGAACAGGTCTCTTGCCAATGCAAAGTTGGGATTGTCCAGCTTGATTGTGCCCAACGCTTGGATTACATCTTCTGTGAGAAAGCCACGCTCCTTATGGTCGGGGTCAACATGATACATCGCAAACGGGTTTCTTGGTATCTTGCCGTTGTAGTGCGCCGTGGTGACGATGTGTTTCAACGGTATGGAGTATATCCACACGGACGATTGCGCCAGCCCCACTGCGTTGCGCAGGTACAGGCAATAGTTACGGATGAAGTCCTCCGTCAGTTCGTTCATCGCCATATCCGTCCGTTTATACTGCCGCTTGATGAACTCCGCAACATATCTCCTGACAATGACATGTTTCTGATATGTACGTATGGAGCGGTCTTTGCCCACCCGCTTGGCAAACACCTCGTTCTCCTTGTCAAAAGCTCTGAGCAGTGTTTCATACTCCGTGCCGATGCCCTGATAGGCGTTGCGTACCATTTCAGCAGTAACAAACGCCTCACGGTCGGAAAGCCGCTGGTAGTGCTTCGTTATCTGCGCCTTGATGTTGTCAAGCGCATAGTTCACCACCACCGCCTCACGGCTCTTGCCTTTCGCCCTGTTGCCTTTGGCATCCCACAAATCCTTGGAGATGCACCGCTTACAACTGAACTGCGCAATAGTCCCGTTGATTGTAACCCGTCCCATGATGGGGACAATCCCGTTCTTTTCCTTGCTTCCGTTTACATAAAAAACGGTCTTGAATGTACTCCTCATAATCCTTGCTTTTTGTTTGGTGCAAAATTAGTTTACGGGAGTTGTAAAGGCAGAATGTAAACCTACGCAGAACGCAAAAATAGAGACCGTTAGTGAAATGTGCATCAGGTGTCGGGTAATGATTTGGAAGTGCATCTATTTCTGCAATCCGCCCAAATCTGTTTTCCCGACCTTATGCCGTTCTGTGCCACTCAAAGCCAAACTCTCTGACCGCCAACGAGAATGCTCAAATTTTCCTTATTCTGCGTTTTATCCTAATTATTTTTACAGAAAAACCGACATTGACGTAAACTTTATCAATGACGGGCAACTTACTATCTTTTGATTTTATATCGAATTCACATTAAACAACTTAAAGGCCAGACTCCTGCAAATGAATTATGATACGTTTTTTCATTGAATGCTCAATGTGCCTTGCGTCGGTTTTAAACTTTGTCCTTTTTATCGTTCTAAACTTTAGAAGAGGAAAACCAATTGATAGATTCCAGCAGCTAATAATCCACTGACCGGAATGGTCAATATCCAAGCAATTATCAGGTTTTTAGTCACACCCCATCGTACGGCCGAAAGACGTTTGGTAGCCCCCACGCCAATGATGGCTCCTGTAATGGTATGAGTAGTGCTTACAGGAATTTTCAAGAATTCGGTCAGATAGAGGGTAAAGGCTCCTGCCGTTTCGGCAATAACACCTTCCAATGGCGTAACCTTCGTAATACGGGTTCCCATAGTTTTGACAATTTTCCAGCCTCCAGACATCGTCCCTAACGAAATAACAGTAAAGCAGGCAAAAGCCACCCAACTCGGCAGGTCATCAATACTGTTGATACCCATACCGATACCTTCGGAATGAGCAGCGATCATGGCTGCCGCAATAATACCCATGACTTTTTGTGAGTCATTCAAACCGTGTCCGATACTGAAAAGAGCCGATGAGAAGAGTTGCAGTTTCTTGAACCATATTTCGGCGATCTGAGGACGGGCCCGTCTGCATGTATATAATACCAACAACGTAAACCCCAAGGCAACCATCATGCCAATAAGCGGAGCCAAAAAGATAAAGGCCGCAATTTTCAGGATGATACTCGACTGAATGGCATCGAATCCATGGGCCATGATGGCAGATCCGGCAAATCCGCCGATCAAAGTATGAGAGGAAGATGAAGGAATACCCTTCCACCACGTAAACAAGTTCCACATGATAGCGGCGATGAGACCTGCCAGAATGATGGGCAAGCTAATGTAGTCTTCTATCACCGTTTTCGATACCGTGTTAGCGATTCCAAACCCTCCAATGATATACTTGGCGATGAAAAAAGCGACGAAATTGAAAACCGCAGCCCACAATACGGCTTGGAACGGTGTTAGGACTTTCGTAGAAACGATAGTGGCGATCGAGTTGGCTGCATCGTGAAAGCCGTTAATATAGTCGAACAGCAAAGCCAGTATGATAATAACAACCAATAGTTCCATGTAACAGTTTTGCTTTTACGCATATTTAACAATCAGACTTCTCAATATTTTCCCGACATGTTCAGCAGCATCTGTAGTTCTCTCCAGTTCCTGCATGATCTCTTTAACCTTGATTAATTCAATGCAGTCCGTCTCCTCTTCGAACAGCTTTTTGACAAAGAGTTCATATACATCATCAGCCTGATTCTCGATTTCGTGCAGTTTTGCACAGCATTCTCGCAAATTCGAAGATTTTTGGCGGAAAATTTCGAGTTCATCCATCGCTTTTTCGATACAGAGAGCAGCCTGATGAATAAGGTTACACAGTTTTTTTCCACTTTCTGAAATCGGATGCGGATTATAGACAGCAATGCGTTTGGCACAACTGTTGATTCCGTCGATAACGTCATCTATTGTTGAAGCTAAATTATGGATATCTTCACGGTCGAAAGGCGTAATAAATGTTTTTCCCAGTTCGTCAAAAATCAAATGTGCCTGCGTATCGCCGTCCCGCTCCTCCTCTTTAATGCGTTTATAATATGCCTCTCGCTTCTCTAGCGTGTCGTAGTCCACACTCTCCACCAGCAGATCGGAAGAAATGACCAAACTTTTGGACAATTTCTTCAACATCGCAAAAAACTTAGGTTCTTGTGGAGCAAATTGACTAAAAAAAGAATTTTTCATAAAGTATGGTTTTAGTTATAGCATTCACGTGAATTGTCAGGCTTTGGAAGTAGTCTTTATCCTGAATCTCATCCGGAGTATTTCAACGACCGCCGGTAGGATGGAAATAACGATGATGGCTACAATCAGCAGTTTCAGATTGTCTTGTACGACAGGCATATCTCCGAAGAAATAGCCGGCATAGCAGAATAAGGCAATCCACAAGGCTCCACCTATTATATTGTATATCATAAAGGAACGGTAGTGCATCTTCCCCATACCGGCTGCAAAAGGTGCGAATGTACGAACGATAGGCACAAAACGGGCAATGATGATAGTTTTTCCTCCGTATTTTCGATAAAACTCGTGGGTCTTATCCAAGTACTTCTGTTTAAAAAAAATGGAATGATTTCTATTGCATAGTATCTTTCCAAAAGAACGACCGATCATGTAATTACACGAATCACCAAGTACAGCAGCCATTAATAGAATCAAGGTCAGTAGGTTGATCTCCAGTGGCATGTCAGGAAGTGCCGTGATGGCACCAGCAATAAACAAGAGTGAATCTCCGGGAAGGAAAGGGGTCATTACCAAACCTGTCTCACAGAAGATGATAAAAAACAAAATAATATATGCCCATGTGTGATATGTCTGTATTATATTGATTAGGTATAGGTCAATGTGTAAAATAAAATCGAGAAGAAATTCCATATAAATTGATCACTAGTGTCCCGTTAAGGGGCTGTTAACAGTTTATAATTATTTTATTTTCAGTTAATTACATTTTCTTGTACACAACATGAACCGTAACTTTGGACTGACCATTTTATCTGTCAGCTTATGTTTACAGGAAAAACCGTATTTGCTCAACTTATGTTCATATCTTGCAGAGATTTCAATACATGTGTCGCCAGATACAAAGGAGATTATCGTTCCAGGAACCCTTCCTGCTACGATCAGTTTCTCGTGATGTGCCTTGCGCAATATGCTTCGAAGAACAGCCTTTGCGACATTGAGGCCAACCTCATTGCTGTCGAGCATAAATTGTATCATAGCGGTATCTGTTACGCTGTTCCAAGAAACACTCATGCCAAAGGACAGGCGTATCTACCGTGACTTTGGACAAGCTCTTATCAAGAGAGTCCGTCCTTTGTATGCGGAAGATCCATTCAGGCTCGATATTGACAATATGGTCTATGCTTTTGACAGCAGCACTATAAATCTCTGTCTGAAGCTCTGTCAGTGGGCTAGATTCCGAACGACTAAGGCTGGTGTCAAGATACATACGCTCCTTGATCTCAGGGGGGATCTTCCGGTCTATATCCACCTGACAGATGCTTCTGTGCACGATGTCAAGGCTCTGGACAATCTCTGTGTCGAGTTGGGAGCTATCTATCTTTTGGACAAAGGTTATGTTGATTTCATCAGACTCTTCAACCTCATCCACAAGAACGGAGCGTTCTTCGTCACAAGGGCAAAGGACAACATGCTGTACGAAGTTGTTGAGTCCAGAGGATGTGACC
>ENA-OVGC01001900-OVGC01001900.1-human-gut-metagenome-genome-assembly--contig:-NODE-1900-length-15032-cov-13.287040_pt1 | contig 15032 bp, 13 predicted proteins | sample MGYA00237768_ERZ505415 | MGnify/ENA primary metagenome ERZ505415 (study PRJEB26158, sample SAMN06016382) | human gut metagenome | biome: human gut; feature: ankylosing spondylitis patient; material...
AGTGCATCACCCACTGCCCGACGGCGGCGCTGCGCGAGCGCGACGACACGGGTCTCGTCTTCGACGCGATCGACGATCCGAATATCGTCACCGTGGCGCAGGTCGCGCCCGCGGTGCGCGCGGCATGGGCCGAGCAGTTCGGGCTCGACAGCGAGTTCGCAACGCCCAAGCGCATGGTCGCGGCGCTGCGCGAGCTGGGCTTCAACTATGTGTTCGACACCGACTTTGCCGCCGACCTCACGATCATGGAGGAGGGCAGCGAGTTTATCGAGCGCTTCACCCACAAGGATCAGTATCAGTGGCCGATGTTCACGTCCTGCTGCCCGGGCTGGGTTCGCTTTGTGAAGTCCCAGTACCCCGAACTGACGGACAATCTCTCCACGGCCAAGTCGCCCCAGCAGATGTTCGGTGCGGTGGCGAAGAGCTACTTTGCCGAAAAGGTCGGTATCGACCCCAAGCGCCTTTTCGTCGTCTCGATCATGCCGTGCGTGTCGAAAAAGAGCGAATGCGCGCTGCCGACGATGAAAAACGACGCGGGCGACCCCGATGTCGACGTGAGCATCACGACGCGCGAGCTGAACATTATGATGCGCGCGAATCACATTGAACCCAAGTACCTGCCCGAGGAGGAGTTCGACAGCCCGCTCGGCTCCGCGACCGGCGCGGCGGTCGTCTTCGGCACGACCGGCGGCGTGATGGACGCGGCGCTGCGTTCGGCGTACTTCCTCATCACGGGCAAGAATCCTGACCCTGACGCTTTCACCGCCGTGCGCGGCACGGACGGGTGGAAGGAGGCGACGTTCAACATCCCCGGCGCGGGCGACGTGCGCGTCGCGGTCGTGAGCTCGCTCGGGAAAGCCCGCAAGCTCATTGAGGCTGTCAAGCGCGGCGACGCAGCGTATGACTTTGTCGAGGTCATGACCTGTCCCGGCGGCTGCGCGGGCGGCGGCGGCCAGCCCATCCACGACGGTACCGAGCTTGCCGAGGATCGCGGCAACGTGCTCTGGCGGCTCGATCAGGGTGAGCTTCTGCGTTTCTCACACGAGAATCCGGATGTCAAGGCGCTCTACAAGGACTACCTCGGCGCGCCGCTTGGCGAAAAGTCGCACCACCTGCTGCACACCGACCACAACGCGTGGCAGATGCCGCAGAAAATGCTGTAAGGACGCAAAAAAACTCCGTATGAGATTTCTCATACGGAGTTTTTTATTGCTGAATTTTATCGGGTGTACGCGCCGTACTCGCTGATGATGGCGCAGAGTTGACTGAACGCCTGCTGCGCGTCGCCGTCGATCTTGTAGGCGACGGCGGGGTGGGCGTCGTCGTAGATGAAGCCCTCGTCCCAGTTGAGGTACAGGTCATGCTTCTGTCCGTCTTCGGGGATCCACCAGACGGTGACATAGTTCTCGTTCTGCGTGAAGCGGGAGAGGAGCGACGTGGGCAAACGATAATAGCGCTGCACCGAAATTTCAGACATAGCGCTGCGCAGAGCCGCGGCGGCCTCGCTGTCCGGATAGCCCTCTACCCGGCAGTCGCCGGTGTCGAACGTGCCGTAGCCGTCCGGCGTGGGAACAATGGTCGAAATGCAGAAGAGTCCGTCGACGCGGGCGGTCTCAGGCGCGGGGATCAGCTCGCCGAGCGGCTGCGAACGGCGCGGCAGCAAAAAGATAGCCACGACGAGCAGCATCGCGGCGACGGCGATGAGCACGGTTTTTCTCTTTTTATCCATGGGGTTCTCCTTTCCAACATCAAGCTTGCTTTTTGCCGTTCAACAGGGGAGAGGGGAATCGCTTTTCGATAGTTTACCTGAGAAAGAGCTTTTTGGCAAGCCCTTCTTCGGGCGTGACATAGAGTGTGCGGTAATTGTCGTAGGTCACCATGCCGGGGCGTGCGCCCGCGGGCTTTTTGACGAACTTCACGGGGCAGTAGTCGACGGGGACGCTGCTGCTCTCCTTCGCCTGCGAGAAGTAGGATGCGAGCATTGCGGCCTCGCGCAGATCATCGTCGCTCGGCGTGAGTCCCGCGCAGCGCAGGATGACGTGCGAGCCGTGGATGTGCTGGGTGTGGAACCAGTAGTCGCGCTTGTCGGCCTTTTTTGTCAGCTGGTCGTTCTGCACGTTGCTGCGGCCGACGAGGACCTCGAGCCCACTCGAGGTTTTGAATGTGCGCGGGGCGAAGGTGCGCTTGAGCTCCTTTTTGCCGCTCGACTTTCGGATATAGTTCGTCTCCTGCAATTCGCGGCGAATTTCGTTGAATTCCTGCTCAGTCTCCGCCTGCGAAAGCTCCTGCAGGACGCTTTCCAAGTACGCGCGTTCGTTTTCCGCCTTTTCGATCTGCTCGCGCAGGTGGAATTCGGCGGTCTTGAGCTTGTTGTACTGCTTGTAGTTTTTCGCGGCGTTCTGCTGGGGGGAGAGCAGCGGGTCGAGCGGGATGTCGATGGTCGGGCAGCCGTCCTCATAGTAGTTTTCCGCATGCAAGACTTTTTCTCCGCTCTTCATGCGGTACAGGTTTGCGGTGATGAGGTCGCCGCGCAGGCGGAATTCGTCGCGCTTCTGCGTCGCGGCGTAGTCGTGCTTTAAGTTCTCGGCCTTGCGCGCCATGCGGTCGCGCGCGACCGTGACCGCGTGCGTCAGCTCGCGGCCGCGGCGGGCGGAGAGCTCCTGCCGCTCACGCGCGTCGTAGAACTCGTCGAGCATTTGCGAGAAGCTCTCACGCGTCTCGACCTGCGTTTCCGCGCCGTACTGCGCGATGGAACGGTAGGTGAAATCCACGGGCTTGCCGTCGCGGTAGAGGATGACGGGCATATAGTTATCTTCCTTTACAGCGTTGGCTGTATCGGAAAATTCCTGCACCAGCGCCCCGCGCTGCGTATCATTCAGCGCGCCGAAGCGCACGTCGGTCTCGCGTCCCGCGCGGAAGGCGAATTCGCGCGCGATCAGCGGCGAAATGCCGGTGTAATGGTCGAGCACCCACTTGTCGACAGCCTGCTCCGCGTCGCCGCCGCGCTGCGCGAGGGCGAGGGAGTCCTCCTCCTGCGAAAGGAGCGACAGCTTGTCGAGCGGTGTCGGCAGATGGTAAAAAAGGCCGGGCAGCAGTTGGCGCGTGGCGGAAAGGTCTGCATCCACGCGGCGCAGACATTCGACGATACGCCCCTGCGCGTCGAGCAGGACGAGGTTCGACCGCCGCCCCATGCACTCGAGCACGAGCTGCTTTTGGCTGATCTCTCCGAATTCGTCCGTGCACTGGAGCGTCAGGATCACCATGCGCTCAAGATCCGGCTGCTCGATGGACAGCACGCGCGCGCCGACTAAGTGCTTGCGCAGCAGCATGCAGAACATCGGCGGCTGGGCAGGGTTGTCGCGCAGAATGTTCGTGAGCTGGATGCGCGGTTGGTTTGCGCCCGCGTTGAGCAGCAGGCGCAGATTGCCGCGCAGCAGCAGAACGATTTGGTCGCGCGCGGGCTGCTGCACCTTGTCGATGCGCGCGCCGATGAGCTGAGGTCTCAGCTCGTGTAAAACTGCCCGCAGGCAGATCGCGTCAAGTGGCATTGTCGTCCTCCATCATCCGGTTGAAAAGCTCGTTGATGCGCGCGTGATCGTCGCGCAGATACAGCCAGCCGAACAGCGCCTCGAGGCCTGTGGCCTTCTGATAGTCCGCGCGGTCGGCGTGGTGGGGGATGGAATGGACATTCGCGTTGCGCCCGCGGCGGAACACAGAGGCCTCTTCCTCCGTCAAAAGGGGTAAGAGGTTTTCGGCAAAGCGCGCCTGCTGCGGCGCGCAGACGAGCTCGACCGTCGCGCGGTGAAGGCCCTTGCCCGTCGCCTTGCCGTGCACGCACAGATATGTGCGCACAAGCAGCTCATACACCGCGTCGCCCAGATGGGCGAGGCCGATGGAGCTGATGGCGCGGATGACGTCGTCGTTCATTTTGGCTTGTGTATAATCGTACATAAAAACTCCTGAGGTTTGAAAGTACACATATTCTATAACCTTGTCGGAATTCTGTCAATCGGCGCGCGCTGCCGCGCGCGAAAAGCCGTTGCGCTTTTGCAAAAATCCGCTATAATGGCAGAAAAGACAAGACCTTTGAGATCGGAGAAGAGAAGCCTATGAAAAAACTGACCACCGCGCTGCTCACGGCGCTTTTGCTGCTGAACCTTGCCGCCTGCGGCGAAAAGGAGCCGGACGACACCCCGTCCGGCTACGACGATTCGCTCATTTCCGAGCTTTACAGCGAGGAGGGCGAGTACACGGACGCCGAGAACAACACGCTCGCATACAGCTACCATGTGCCAAGAATCATGTCGGAAACGGCGGTCGCCGCCGCGCTGAACGACGAGATCGCCGATCAATTCGGCGCGCTCGTGCAGGAGCAGAAGAACATGATGGCCTCCCGCGTTTCGCTCACATGCCTTTCCGTCACGTGGACGAGCTACTGGAACGACAGCCTGCTCTGCCTTGTGGTGCGCGCGGAGATGGACGGCGACACGAGCATGACGGAGACGTACAGCTACGACTTTTTCGGCGGCAAACGCCTCATGAGCGAGGACCTGCTGGCGCGCTGCGAGCTTTCAACGCAGGACTTCATCACGGCGGCGCGCCGCACCGCGGCAAACTACTTTGATGAGACGTACCGAGATGCACTCAGCGGCAGCATGGGCGGCGCGGGCTTCATCGCGTCCTATGCCGAGCGCCGCGCGTGGACGCTCTCGGACGAGAACATCAACGCGGAGATGCGGCTCTATCTCGACAGCGGCGCGCTGCATATGATCGTGCCCGTCGGCTCGTTTGCCGGGGCGGAGAGCTACGACGCTGACCTCGCGCTCGACCTCTCCGCGCGCGAGACGGTCGAGAAGACGGCGCAGGACAGCTTTGTCAAGGCCGCGCTCTCGGGCGGCGATTTGACCGTCAGCTTTGAAAAGACGGCGGACTCCGCGTGGTACGCGGAGAATTTCCGCTTTGACTACGAGACCATCTACCCCGTGGAAGGCCTGTATTCCGACTACACGGATGTGTTCGTCGGCTCGGTGGGGCAGGGGTACTTCCCGTACATCTTCCTGCTGACGAGCGAGGGCACGGTGGAGTACGTGAACCTGCTCGAGGGCCTGACGGCGGGCTTCCTCTGCGACGGCGGACCGCTCGGCGGCGTGAAGGGCATTGTTTCGTTCAAGTCCGGCGAGGTCGAGGAGGACTACGGCACGTATCAGACGGTGTTCGCCGTCGACGCATCAAGGGAGAAACACGACCTCTCCGGCGCGGTCAGCGACGCGGACTACACGATCCCGTCGGAATTTTTCGGCGAGTGGACGGCGACCGTGACGCACGACACCGCCGAGCAGGGCAGCTATGACAGCGATTATATTCTGACGCTCACGGATGGCGGCGGCCTCACGGTGCAGGACATCAACAGCGAGGTTGGGATTTACTTTGAGTACACCGGCCAGCTCAACTACCTCGGCACGAACGGCGAGGGCATGGTCTTTGGCTATCACTTGAACGAGAATGCGGGCACGGTGCGCTACGGCGCGTTCACGCTGCTGCGCGGCAGCGACGGCCTGCACGTCAAATCCGTCGCAGGCGAAAACTTCTTCGACGCGCCGAGCGGACGCTACACCGTGTTTGCGAGAGGGTAAAAAGAAAAGCAGGGCCTTTTTTGAGCGCGGAAGGGCCCTGCTTTTTTGCGGCTTTGATGCGCTAAGCAAAATTAGAGGGGGGGACCGCTTTGACCGCGCTCCTGATCCATGCGGTCACACCCCCCCTTGGCATCTGACGGAAGAAAGAGGCTTTGGCGGCATCCGGAGACCAAGGAGAAAGCCTCTCAAATCGGGGGAAATGCTCTAGTGAAAGGAGAACCTTTCAAAAAAACAAAGATTTCTTCAAAAAAGTGTTGACAGGTTCTACTCTCTGTGCTATATTATCACTTGTTCCGAGCCGAACGGAACAGTAAAAACAAAACGGCATGGGGGTATAGCTCAGCTGGGAGCCCGGTTGAAGCGGTAAACAACCCCCGCACTAATTGAATAAGAAATTACTCAGCGCACCCCTTATACGGGGGTATAGCTCAGCTGGGAGCGCAAGCAACCGGGTGTGCTCCCCCGCAACGGAGAGTAAAGTCAAAAAATTGAATAGCTCAGAAATCCAGCAAAATCAAGGGTTTCTGGCAACATGGGGGTATAGCTCAGCTGGGAGCCCGATACAATCGTGTACCAGCACCCCACACAAAACTGAATAAGAAATACCCAGCGCATCCTCTTATATGGGGGTATAGCTCAGCTGGGAGAGCGCTTGAATGGCATTCAAGAGGTCAGCGGTTCGATCCCGCTTATCTCCACCATAGGATGCGCTGGGTATTCTTAGATAACTTGTCTTGCTTCAAGGCAAGTTTTTTCTTTTGCCTATTCCCTGCCGGGAATGGGCTTTTGTTTTTATGCCGCGATTTCCACAATGTCCAGCCCCAGGCTGAACTGTGCAAAGTCAATGTTGAAATCAATGTGCAGCTTGTAGTCCCGATAGACCTCCACCCGACGGATCAGGCAGTTGACAATCATTTTCTTTGCCTCCAGGCTGGCCGTGTCGTAAAGAGCTGCCCAGGAGATTACATTGTCGTACTGCTCCTCCAGGGAGTGCAGAACAGTTTGCCCTTCCTCATAGGCGGCCTGCGCGTCCTCAAACTGCTTTCGCAGCTTGGCGCATTTTGCTTCGGCCTCGGACACCATAGAGCCCAGCAGGTCTTTGGAAAAGGTGCTTTCCCCTCGCAGGGCCTTGATGACTTCCGCTTTGAGCATATCCAGTTCATCGGCTGCCTTGGTGTAGTCGGCCCGAATGGAGTGGAGCAGCTTTTTTCGTTCTTCCATCTTTTCTCGGTAGCGAGCGTTGACAATCTCGCTTTTCGGTATTGCCTTCATGCGCTCAAAGATTTGCCGCACCAGCTTATCAATGATACCGTCCAGAATATGTGCCGTATAGCCCGTCTGCCCGTCGCAGTCGGTCTGCTTGCGGGTTTTGCCATAGCAGATGTACCGCACCCGCTTGATTACTCGGTGGGGATCATCCTTACAGGGGTACGCCTTGCCGCTGGTGGTGAGGTTGAGCCGAGCCCCACAATGGCCGCAGTACACATTCCCGGACAAGAGCGACTGGCCCGCGATGTTGCGGGGAACGGTACGCTCCGTTTCATTGGCCCGGTTGGTACGAATCCGCTGGGCCTCCTCAAACAGTTCCGGCTCGATGATTTGCAGGTGGGGCAGCACCGGGGAGCGGCTTTCCCCGCTGCGGAGTACGCCGGTATAGGTCAGGTTACAGATAATGCCCCGGATAGTGGCGTGGTGCCACATCTTGCCGCTCCGGGCCCGGCAGCCCAGTTTGTTTAAGTAGGTGGCGATCCGCTGGGCCCCATAGCCCTCATGCACATACTTGTCAAAGACAATGCGGACAACAGCGGCCTCGGTTTCATTGAGCGCCAGCTCGTAAACCTCATGCTTGCGCTTATTCACGCGCCCGCTTTTCACAAGGTCATAGCCATAGGGCGCAACGCCGCCCTTGAAACCTCCATCCTCCACGAGCTGCCCCAGGGCGGTTTTGGTGCGGATGGAGGTTTTTTCGCTTTCGCCGTCCGCTTGCCAGAACCGGATGTAGTTGGTGAGTTTGTCGGTGTGGTTGTCAAACCGCTGCTCACCCTCCTGGGTACTCCAGACCCGGACGCCGTTCTTGACGAACCATTCCACCACAAAGGGCGTTTCGTCTGCAATCCGCCCGATGCGGTCAAACATGAACACCAGCAGAATATCAAACTTGCCCTGCCGGGCCCGTTCCTTGATAATTTGCAGTTTGTCCCGGTTTTCGGCTCTTACCTTGTGACCGGAAACGCCGTCCTCCTGTTCTTCGTGAACAATCGTCCAGCCCATTTTCTCACAAAAGGCGTGGCAGGCTTTCCGCTGCATGGGAATGTCGGCCCGGTTTTTATCGTTGTGATCCACCTGCTTATCGGTAGACACCCGGTATAAACAATCAACGCGAGTGCCAGTTATCATATGATTTTCCATGTATAAGCCATCCTTTCAAATGTCATTTAGGCAGGTGAAAAGAGGCTTTTTGTACGCAGAATTTTGAACTTGTCAAGGTGCATAGGGACTACCCCCACCATTATTATCCCTCTGTTCCGAGGGCTTGACAAGGATGACTCCGGGCCGGGGGGATGAGGTCTGCGCCACAAAGGACGAGAGCAAAATCTGCTTGACCTGCCCGATGGCCGCTGCGTTTTGTGACTCGGCAAAGGTGGCGGATATTTCAAACCCATCAATGGCAAAAACGGCATTTGCCTTTGGCATATACGGCCTCCTCTCTCATGGACGGACTGACACGAACAAACTCCCCCTTGTCCCGTGGGGAGACGAACAGGGCCAGCACCGTTTCCGATGCTGGCCCTGTTCTTTGCCTGACTTCTGGACAAAGTGTCCAGAAGTCAGTAAGGGCTTTCCTCAAAATGCTGCTGGGCCTCTTCCAGACTGCGGATGTCGAAAACTTCATAGAGTTCCGCCACCACGCGCCGAATGTCATTAGGGGAAAACCCGCAGTTCTCCATCGCGTAGATGACATAGCCACGGCAAGCGTTGTTGCTCCACGACTGGGACAGCATAGCAGCCAACATAGGATCATAGCCCATCCTGTTATCCCTCACTTTCATAAATGGCGGGGAGCGCCGCGCTCATTTTCTTGCCCCGTCATAAGACAGCCATACTCGGCAGCGGCGCTCCCCCACAAAGGGGGCGGCGGCCTGCGGCCCCCGCGCCTCCTTTGCGGAGAGAAAACTTCCTCTCACATACCACCAGAAAAAAGGGGCAAATGGAGACTGTAAATCAAAAATTTTCCCGCAAATATTTTTTCATCTGCTCTTTCCCACGTTCTACCGAGCGACGAATGGAGCTCTTGTCCACGCCCTCCTCGCGGGCGATCTGACGGTAGCTCTTTCCCAGGATCAAATGAGCGTCTACCCGGCGGCCCTGGATCTCTGGCAGGGAGTTAAGGGCGTTCCACAGCCGGAAAAACAGCTCCTTGCGATCCATGAGCTCCTGAGGGCTGGGCTCGTGCAGGCAGGCCGAGTATTCAATCCCATCGTCGCAATCCAGGGAGTAGAACGCCTTGTTGTAGCGCATCCGTTCCGCATGGGCAGCTTCGCGCCGCTTGCTGGCTATGAGTTCCTCGGCTACTTCGTCAGAAACCTCTATGTATTCATTGTGGGTGTACCACGGATAAAAGTCTTTCAGATTGATGGTCGTCATTTGTAATTCCTCCGTTCAGATTGTTAGGGTTTGAATGGCGATCTGAACGGAGCAACGGCGGGGATCGGCAGCCGGGTTTATGATCGGATTTATTTCTTAACCTGTATCGGAATACAGGTTCAAAGACGCACTGGCTTAAAAGAAAACATTGAAATTCATGTTCAGCGCATCATACTTGAACCATTCACTCCGCTTCAAGGCGCATCTCCTTTCACCGGAAATCTGTATTATGATTCGGCTTCAAGGTGTAGCACAGTGGATTAAAACGAAATGAGGTGTATTGTAGAATATATCTGGGGTGAATTGAGATGCAAGAATGTTCTCAGCGGTTAGCTGATACGGTTAAAAAGGCTCGGAGAGAACTTGGACTTACGCAAGAGCAGACGGCGGAAAAAAGCTGTACAGATGTGCGAACCATTATCAATATGGAGCAAGGCAGGGGAAACCCTAAATTTGAAACCCTGTTCGCATTGATCCATGCGCTTAAAATGGATGCTAGAGAGATTTTCGATGAAACCGCAAAACTGGATGCTCCATCCATTCGACATTTGCGCCTGCTGGTCGATGAGTGCAGCGAAGAAGAAGCTGCTACATTACTCCCGGTGATGGAGGCTGTTTTAACCGCTTTGCGATCCGCTCAGGCCGTGGAGATCAATAAAGATACATAAACAGAAAGAGCCTGCTGCCCTTGTGATTGGGTAGCAGGCTCTGCGCTTTATACGTCCGGCTCTTGACTAAAAACCATTTTCAGTTTTACCACATCAATCCGAATCTCTTTCTTGCACTTCGGACAATAGAGGGGAAATTTTACTAGGACAGTATCTTCATACACCTTTGTTCGCGTCTTTCCATCGCAGATTGGGCAGTGAATCCACAGTGACCCTTGTTTCTGATTAACCATTTCCGCCGTCCTCTCGCTGTCATGCCTCTGCGTCAAGCGCCTGGTTTTGCACAAATCAGGAGGGGTAGGCCCTCAGCTTGACAATTATCTATTATTTCCCGCTATTGGGGTAACATCACTTTTCGAGGAAACAGTTAAATTTGTTCTTTAATTATTTAACGCTAATGCGTATTTCACGCGTGGAATCATTGTAAATTGGCTGAATGAGCAGTTCTTTTTCTGCTGTGCTCCCATCTTTCAACTTAGCATTGACGGTGATGCTGATTTCTTTCGCTGTCCATTGACCATTGACACTATCAATTCTGTACTCAAGGTAAATTTCCGAAGAATTTTGATCATTATAATTAATGGTATAGGTATTTCCTACATAAGAATATGCGTAAGTGCCATCAGACGAACGCCGCGTGGCGTACACCGGAAATTCATTAAGCGCCGTGTTTTCTGTTACTGACTGAGTAGCAAACCAAGCATTATTTTGGCTTAACTCAGCCATATTTGTTGCATTTGTCTCGTTGTTAATCGTATAGGAGATAGTATCTATATTTTCATTTTCACAGACAATGTGGAACAAAAAACCTGATCTTCCATGCCCGGTGCCATCGTCATAAGTAGTATAAGAGCCAGAACTAACTTCCATATTATCCAAAATGGTAACAGGCGTATCTCCAAGTTCATACCCTGTCCCATCCGCAGCATAGGCAGTCATCACAAGGGAAAATGCTGGCTCTTGATTTAACTGGAATACTCCAACCAAGGCTAAGCATAGACACGCTGCAATAACACCCCATCTCACACCGCGGCGATTTGATTTTGAACTTTTGGAAGGTGCCGCTTCTGCAATATATTCCTCATTTACTTGACCGAGCAGATGCAAAACTCTTTTTTCTTTCATAGGACAATACCTTCTTTCTCTAAAATGTTACGGAGTTCATTTCTTGAGCGCATTAAGGACATTTTAACTTTGCTTTCACTAATTGAATAGCTCGAAGCAATTTCCTTTATAGAACAAAAATACCAGTACCGACGCATAAAAATAATTCGTCTTTCCTTAGATAGTCCTCCGAGAAACCGATTGAGGACTTCTACCAATGCAAGATCGTCAACAATGTTTTCTGTATTATCTGCACTCGGAATACACTCTTGCAATTCTGCTAAAGCAAATATTGTTTGACCCGAACCTCGCTTTTCAGCATTGAGATGTTCCCACTTATTCAAGGCAAGATTGCGAGTAATCTTGCCAAGAAATGTAGACAACCGTGTTGGCCGATGTGTCGGTATAGCACCCCATATTTTGAGGTATGTGTCATTAACACACTCTTCAGTGTCTTCGTAGTTGTGCAGAATATTGTAAGCAATTTTTGTGCAATAATTTCCATATTTGTGGGCAACTGCGGTTATTGCAGTTTCGGATCGTTGCCAAAACAAATCCACTATTTGTTTATCGTCCATGTGTACCTCCTTTCCTCTGTGGTAAGGCCTTTCACTTAAATACACAGAATAACTGCCTATCTGGTCACATTAAATTATAAAAATTATTATCGTATAAATTGGACTGAGATAGCAATTATAAATCCCTCTTAATGGTAGTAGCTGATTTTGGGCAACGCACCAACGGGCAAGCAATTCGGGTGTGGCCACACTCCGAAATTTTCACAGACCGCAGGCCCGTGAAAATGCTTGTTGGGGAGCTCCCCAAACCCGCGGGACTTCTGGACACTTTGTCCAGAAGTCCCGACGCAAGCGCCTGTTGTCGGCGGCCCGGAGCTAACGCTCCTGGGCCTTATTTTTTTGCTCGTCCGTGTGGCCGAGCAGATGATCGATGTTTGCCTTGACTGCCACGGCCTGCCGCATATCCGCCTGGGCCTTGCGGTATTCCGCGTAAAGGGCTTTTTTCTTTTCGGAGAGCTCCCGGCGCTGCTTTTTCAGCGTGTCCATTTTTGGGAGCTTTGCCCCGTCCAAAAGCTCACTCATAGCCGCCTTTGCCGCCCGATAGTCTGCCAACTCCGCCTCGTGCTGGGCCAAATACTTTTTAGAATACCGGGCCGCCTTGTAGCCGTCAAACACGGGCCGCGTCTTTGCGTACTGCACCACCGCGCCCATGAGCTCGGAGGTTTTGGCAAGGGCCGCCTCCGTGTCCCGCAGCTCCCCGGCCAGCTTGTGAGCCCGATCCACCGCCGCCTCGGTGCTTGTCGCAAGAGCCTCGTAATCGGAAAGCCCATGCTCCCGGAGATACAGGAGCGCGGCGGCCATCTGCTTTATGTTATAGACTTTGGCCCACCGCTCATAGGCCGGGCCCTTGCCCTGGGCCATGCGTTCTTGAATGTCGATGATCAGATTGACGCGCCGGGCCGGGGCCGGGCTGTCCTGGGGAAGCTCCGGGATGGGCCGCTCCCCGGCAATCGCCGCCCGGATGTCATCGGGATCAAAACCGGGGCCCAGGGTAGAAGCCCGCAGGCGGGTGTACTTATCCTGCCCAGGGGCCAGGAACGAGATCGCGCCGCCCCGCCCATGCTTTACTTGAAAGCCGGACTCCTCCATAAGCCGTAGGAACGCCGGGAAGTCGGCGGGCTTTTGCTCCAGAGCCGCCACGATTCCCAGCCGCACCCGCTGTTGGGCCGAGGGTGGCTTTTCACCGATCCATTGTCCATAATGGAGAAAGCGGCCCTTGCTGTGCTGCTTCGGATTTTGAATAACAGACAGCTCGTGCTCAATGCACACCCGGTCAGAGAGCCGCCGCACCGCAAAGCTGGAGCCGATAAAGTTATGGAATTTCCGGGAACAGTCCTGGGCGGTGGAGTTGTAATAAATGTGATTGTGAATGTGGCCCTTGTCAATGTGGGTGCAGACGAAGAACTGATACTTGCCCTTTGTCCAGCGCATGGCTGTTTCATAGCCGATTTTATTTGCCTCCTCCGGCGTGACCTCGCCGGGCAAGAACGCCTGCCGGAGCTGAAAGAACAGGGCCCCGCGCTCCACGGCCCGGCCCGTTTCCGCCTGGTACTGGCTTTTCAGCAGCAGGAACTCAGCGGGGGCGGATGCAGGATCACAGAGATAGGCAGACACGGCCCCCAACTTTTTCGGATTGAGCCCATAAGCAAACCGCTCCTCCATCGTCTGGATGGCCGTTTTCCCAGCCGCTACCTTGTAGGGCCGGATGTAGGTTGTAGCGATAGTCGCACCTCCTTTCCCAGCAGAAAAAACGGGCGGCGGTCTGTTCCACCCGCCGCCCGGAACTTCTGGACAAAGTGTCCAGAAGTATCAGCTTGCCATAAAATCCATCGCCGCATACTTCACACCATACAGGCGCTCCACCAGCCAGCCGCCCAGGGCCGGGAGCCCAAAGGGAGAAACCAGGAACGCCAGCACGAACATGGCGATGCAGCCTGTGGTCTGCCCAGCCAGCAGGCAAAAGAACGCCAGCAGGGACAGGCCCACACACGCCACAACGCACACAGCGCCCGCCACGCAGGACAGGAACGAGAGCACCGCCACGGCGAGGATCAGGGCCAGAATAAAGGGGGCCGCGATAATTTTTAAGATCGTCCGCATGGTTCATACCTCCTACAAAAGTTTGATATTTGCCTCTATATGTATATTATAACTCTGCGGGAGGGGGCCAACAAGGATGCCTCGGTTATCCCCACCTCTGGACGAAGTGTCCAGAGGTGGGGATAGCCGTACGATAGCCGATTGTTTTAATATTTGTTCAATGAAATTTTTAATTTCCCGTTTAGCAAGATGGATTATTGACTTGAAGCAGGTTCAGCATTAAATTATTATTGAAACATAATAAATAAAGATGGAGAGATAGAGATGAACAAAGATGCCGTGTATGAATTTTTGCAAAATATAAATAGAGAAAGCTTTGCAGACCTACTGAAAACATCCGATTACGAATCTGATAACCTCGACTTTAAGGAAACATGGATAAAGAAAGGGGCGTTAGCAAAGGAACTTTTGGCAATGGCCAACAGTGGGGGCGGAATCATTGTTTTTGGCGTTAAAGAAATAGAAAACACTCAGTTTGATCCTTGTGGTCTTGAAGAAACGCTTGATCCCGCGGAAATTCAAAATAGTATAGAAAAGTTTATTCCATCTAACTTAGAATATCGAGTTGAGAGCTTTAGTTTTGATCGAAGTGAATACGAGAAACTACAGGGAAAAAGTTTTCAAATTGTAATTGTTGAGAATTGCCCTCAATATCTTCCGTATATTTCCAAGAACGAAACCGATGGATTGAAAAAAGCAACTATTTATGTGAGACGGGGGACAGAATGTACCGTTGCAGATAAAGACGATATTGAAGGTTTAATCAACAAGAGGCTTGCTACTGGTTATAAGTCCAAGTTGGAATTTGAAGACCATATTCGTCAACTCCAGATCCTATATCGCTATACACAACCAACATTAACATCAGCAACATCAGTTATAGCTGCACTTAAAAAATTAGCTTTTAGTGCAAGTGATGAAAATCCATCCGAATTTTACACTTATATAGATGGACTGATAGAAAGAAAAAAGAAGATAATTGAAATGGATTTGGGCCTTTATTAAACAGCTGATATAATAGGATAAATGGAGCGAAATTAGTCGCTCCATTTATCTTATTTATAATTGAACTATGGCGGAGAGCTTTTCCAGAAGATCGGACAGGGGCCGCCACAGCTTTTCATAGTCCCGCTGCAACGCCTTGATCTCCTCCGGGTAAATACCGCCGTAGGTGTTCGCTTGGATCGCCACCTGGTTTAAGTTGTTGGAGCACCGCCGCTGGAGCGACACCAGCTCCTGGACGGGTGACAGGTCAACATGGAGCACATAGCCATTGAGGGCCATTTTCCGCATATAGGCCCCCA
>ENA-OVGC01001924-OVGC01001924.1-human-gut-metagenome-genome-assembly--contig:-NODE-1924-length-14957-cov-13.261978_pt1 | contig 14957 bp, 14 predicted proteins | sample MGYA00237768_ERZ505415 | MGnify/ENA primary metagenome ERZ505415 (study PRJEB26158, sample SAMN06016382) | human gut metagenome | biome: human gut; feature: ankylosing spondylitis patient; material...
TTCATGTCCTTGCGGCGGGTGATGAACATCGGGACCTTCGTGCCGTCCTTCGAGGGGTAGAAGACCTGCTCGGTGACGAAGAGCGAGGGGTCGAAAGCCACCTCGGGCGCCTTGTAGAGGGTCGACTCACCCGTAGCGATGTCGTAGCGGTAGAGCGTCGAGGGCGAGGTGTAGCTCGTCAGCGCATAGTAGAGCTCCTTGTCCTCCTCCTTGCCCGAGAAGCCGCCAACCGTTCCGATGGCGGGGAGTTCGACCTCGCGCACGAGTTTGCCGTCGTAGTCGTACTGGGCGATGCGGCTCTGGGCATCCTGCAGATAGGAGGCGAAAAGATAGCCGCCTGCCGTGCCGACCCCTTCGAGCAGGTTCTTCTCATGCTCGGGAATCACCGTCTCGACCTTCGAGGGATTGTTGAGCGAAAGGCTCTTGAGGGCAAAGTTCGAGGCCCCGTCGTTGGTCACGAAGTAGAGTTTGTCCTCCTTGCAGTCAACGGGCGCATAATCGTGGGCAAAGCCCTCGAGCAGCGTGCGGAAGCGCGTCTCGGAGCTCTTGCGGTAGAGCACTTCGGTGCCTGAGGTACCCTCCGAAGCGATGACGAAGAGCCACTTGCCGTCCTCCGAAGGCCATGCCGAGAAGTAGCGCAGCGGATGCTCGCGGTCCTCGTAGATGAGGCGGTCGGCCGACTGGGGCTTGCCCAGCTCGTGGTAGTAGACCTTCTGGAACTGGTTCTGCGACGAGTAGATACCCTCCTTCGGAGCGTCGTAGGCGCTGTAGTAGAAGCCCTTCGAGTCGGGCGACCAGGTGGCGCCCGAGAACTTCACCCAGTTGATGCAGTCGGCGGTCAGCTCGCCCGTCTCGGTATCCTTCACGCGGATTTCGACCCAGTCGGAACCCGACGCGGCCGCAGCATAGGCGAAGTAGCGGCCATCCTCCGAGAACGAAGCCGCCGCAAGGGCCACCGTACCGTCCTCCGAGAGGGTGTTGGGGTCGAGGAAGACCTCGCCTGCCTGACCGGGGGTCTGCGTGCGGTAGAGCACCGACTGGTTCTGCAGGCCGTCGTTATAATAATAGTACCACCAGTTGCCGTGCTTGACGGGTGCACCCTCCTTGGGGTAGTTCCACAACTCGGTGAGCCGTTCGCGGATGGCTCCGCGGAAGGGAATCTGTGCGAGGTAATCCTCCGTCACGGCATTTTCGGCCGCAACCCAGGCGGCCGTAGCCTCCGAATTGTCGTCCTCGAGCCAGCGGTAGGGGTCGGGGACCTCCACGCCGAAATAGTTGTCCACCACGTCGCCTCGTTCTGTGGCAGGATAGGGTAAGTGCTTGATGTTCATTTTGCTTCCACAACTTGCCAGCATCGCCGCTGCGCCGAGCAGCAACACCGCTCCGGAGAAATGTTTCCTCATAATCGACGGATTAAGGTTAATATCGGTACAAAGTTAGGAAAAAGTTGAGAGACTCGGACGCCGGAGTCGAAGATTTTGCATAACTTTGGGCTTCCGAAACAACGAACAAAGAGCATGTACAGCGAACTGAAACGAATCATCGAGCAGGCGTGGGAAGAGCGCGCACTGCTCAGCGAGGAGTCCGTCCGCGACGCCGTGCGTCAGACGGTCGAACTGGTGGACAAGGGGCTTCTGCGCACGGCCGAACCGGTCGATGCGGAGCGGAGCCTCTGGCAGGTGAACGAATGGGTCAAGAAGGCCGTCATCCTCTACTTCCCGCTCCAGCCCATGCGCAAGATGCAGGCCGGCGAACTGGAGTGGTACGACAAGATGGAGCTCAAGCACGGATACGAGGAGCTGGGCGTGCGCGTGGTGCCCCACGCCGTGGCGCGCTACGGCGCCTACATCGCCCCGGGGGCCATCCTGATGCCTTCGTACGTCAACATCGGCGCCTATGTCGACACCGGGACGATGGTCGACACGTGGGCCACGGTAGGCTCCTGCGCCCAAATCGGCAAGCACGTCCATCTGTCGGGCGGCGTGGGCATCGGCGGCGTGCTGGAGCCCGTGCAGGCGGCACCGGTCATCATCGAGGACCACTGCTTCATCGGTTCGCGCTCGATTGTGGTCGAGGGGGCCCACGTCTGCCGCGAGGCGGTGCTCGGCTCGAACACGGTCATCACAGGCTCGACCCACATCATCGACGTCACGGGGCCGGAGCCCGTCACCTACAAGGGCTATGTACCGCCCCGTTCGGTGGTCGTCCCGGGCAGCTACCGCAAGCAGTTCCCGGCGGGCGAATACAGTGTCTCGTGCGCCCTCATCATCGGCCGCCGCAAGGAGTCGACCGACAAGAAGACCTCGCTCAACGACGCGCTGCGCGACTTCGGCGTCAGCGCCTGACCCGCCCCGCAGCCAAACAATCCCAACCCGACACGACCAAACGCATGATTTACCACATACAGCAGACCACCTCGACCAACGACGAAGCCCGCGATGCGCGCTACCGCCACGGCGACGTGGTGTGGGCCGAATGGCAGAGCGCCGGCCGGGGACAGCGCGGCCACTCGTGGCTCTGCCCCGAGGGGCTCAACGTCACCTACTCGGCCATTCTCGAACCTACGTTCCTGCCCGCTACGGAGCAGTTCCTCTTCACCGAGGTGGCGGCCCTGTCGGTCGTCGACACCCTCGGCGAATACGGCATCGAAGCCCGCATCAAGTGGACGAACGACATCTATGTCGGCGACCGCAAGTGCGCGGGCATGCTCATCGAACACGACCTGCGCGGGGCGAACCTCGCCCGCAGCATCGCCGGCATCGGCGTGAACATCAACCAGACGGAGTTCGACCCGTCGCTGCCCAACCCCACCTCGATGGCGCTGGCCTCCGGCCGCACGTTCGACCGCCGCGAGGTGCTGGAGCGCCTGGTCGACCGCCTCATGGCCCGCTACGCGCAACTCGAAGCGGGAGAGCGGGAGACCCTGCAGCGCGACTACCACGGACGCATGTACCGCCTCGGGACATGCCACCCCTTCCGCCTTGCGGACGGGAGCATCGTCCGGGCGACCGTCGAAGGGGTGCGCCCCACGGGCGAGCTGCAGCTGCGCCACGACGACGGCACGCTGCACGAATACCTCTTCCGCCAGGTCGAATTCCTCATCGAGGGACGCGACACGCCCGCCGGTACGCCGGCGCGCTGACGGGAGCGCTTCGGGAGCGGGTCACCGGAGTGCGCCGCGCCGAAGCGCCGCCCCGAAAAGCAGATTTCGAAGTGTGCCACGCCGACGGGAGTGCTTCGGGAGCGGGTCACCGAAGCACGCCGCGCCGAAGCGCCGCCTCCGGAGTGTGAAAAAAATAACAAAACATTTGCCCATCCCGAAATAACTGCTATATTTGCAGACGGAAAATTCACAACACAAAGCTGATACTACCATGAATGTACCTGCCAATCTGAAATACTCGAACGACCACGAGTGGTGCCGCGTCGAGGGTGACATTGCCGTTATCGGCATCACGGATTTCGCACAGAGCCAGCTGGGCGACATCGTCTTCGTCGATGTTCCGACCGTGGGCGAGACGCTCGCCGCCGGCGAGGTGTTCGGCTCGATTGAGGCGGTGAAGACCGTCAGCGACGCCTTCATCCCCGTTTCGGGCGAGGTGCTCGAATTCAACGAGGCCGTCGACGCCGACCCCTCCATCGTCAACAAGGACGCCTTCGGCGAGGGTTGGCTCATCAAGGTGCGCATGTCGGCTCCCGAGGAGTACGATGCGCTGCTCACGCCGGCCCAGTACGAAGAGCTGATTGGTTAAGCAGCAGCCCGGCCGCGATGCGGCCGGGAGCTCTTCTCCGTCCCTCCGCACAAGTTTCACGACCTGCACAGGCGCTCCCAGCCGGGAGTGCCGGGGAGGTGACACCCCCGACTCAAGGCAGGCCGGCAATCCACAGGCCGGGCGACGCTGAACGGGCGACGCTGAACGGGCGACGCTGAACGGGCGACGCTGAACGGGCAACGCCGGGAATAAGGGACAGTGCAGCAAGGAAATAAGCCCTGCAAGGGACTGCACCGCAAGAAAAAGGGGCAGCCGGCCGGAGAAGGGAGCGGAATACGTCGACGCAAAACCGTACCAACCTAAAAAAACAAAGTTATGTCAAAAGTAACAGTCGTGGGTGCAGGTGCCGTGGGTGCAACCTGCGCGAACGTGATGGCTTGCCGCGAGGTGGCGAGCGAAGTGGTTCTCATCGACATCAAGGAGGGCCTCTCGGAGGGCAAGATGCTCGACATGTATCAGACCTCGACGCTGATGGATTTCGACACGAAACTCGTCGGCGCGACCAACGACTACCGCCTGAGCGCAGGCTCCGACGTGGTGGTCATCACCTCGGGTATTCCCCGCAAGCCGGGCATGACGCGCGAAGAGCTCATCGGCACCAACGCCAACATCATGAAGGGGGTTATCGGCAACGTCATCAAGTATTCGCCCCGCGCCATCATCATCGTGGTGGCCAACCCGATGGACACGCTCACCTACCTGGCGCTCAAGTCGTCGGGGCTGCCCAAGAACCGCATCATCGGCATGGGCGGCGCGCTCGACTCGTCGCGCTTCAAGTGCTACCTGGCCAAGGCTACGGGCGCCAACATCAACAACATCGACGGCATGGTCATCGGCGGCCACGGCGACACGACGATGATTCCGCTGCTCTCGAAGGCTACGGTCAACGGCGTGCCCGTGACGCAGTTCGCCTCGAAGAAGAAGCTGGCCGAGGCCGTTGCCAGCACGATGGTCGGCGGCGCCACGCTGACCAAACTCATCGGCACGTCGGCCTGGTATGCTCCGGGCGCTGCCGCCGCCATGATGGTCGAGGCCATCCTCAACGACCAGAAGAAGATGATTCCCTGCTCGTGCTACCTCGAAGGCGAATACGGCGAGTCGGACATCTGCATCGGCGTTCCCGCCATCATCGGCCGCAAGGGTATCGAGAAGATTGTGAAAATCGAGCTCACGAAGGAGGAGGCCGAGAAGTTCGCCGCTTCGGCAGCCGCCGTGCGCAAGACCAACCAGGTGCTGCACGAAATCAACGCGCTCTAAATCCTGCAACAGAAGCTCCCGGCCGCCTGCGGGCATCCGGGAGCCTCATCCATAACTTCGGGAACCGCACCCCTTCGCCGGGTGCGGTTTTTTCGTTCCCGGCCCGGGGCATGCCGCCCTCCGCACCACGCGCCTGCCCCGTCACACGGGGGGGGGCAGGGGCAGCCCCCCTGCCGGACCCATGCGGGCAACAAAAAAGGGCCGCTCGCGAGCGACCCTGCAGCATCCTCCTCCGCACGGAGGAGAAAATATGTATCGTCCGGGCCGAAGCACCGGTCACCGGCGGTCCCTTGCGGACAAGCGCCCCGAGGGGTCAGATGCTGATGTCGAGAATCTCGAAACGAATCGTGCCGGCAGGTACGACCACCTCGACCGTCTCACCCTTCTTGTGGCCGAGCAGCGCCTTGGCAATCGGCGTCCCGATGGCGAGCTTGCCTTCGCGCAGATTGGCCTCGTGCTCGGCGACAATCGTATAGACGACCTGCTTGCCGTTGTTGTGGTTCAGAAGCGTCACCTTGCTCAGAATCTGCACCTTGCTCTTGTCGATTTTCGACTCGTCGATGACACGCGCATTGGCCAGCGTATCCTCCAGCTTGGCAATCCGCATCTCCAGCAGACCCTGAGCCTCACGCGCCGCATCGTACTCCGCATTCTCCGAAAGGTCGCCCTTGTCGCGCGCTTCGGCAATCGCTGCCGAAATCGCCGGACGCTCGACGGAACGCATGTGGTCAAGCTCGTCCTTGAGCTTCTTGTACCCTTCCGCCGTCAGATAGATAATCTCTTTAGCCATATACGAAATCCAATAAAAAACAAGAATCCCGGCCTCGAAAGGCCAGAACCCCTATACTTAACCGAAACAAAGATAGGAAGTAATTTCCGATTTTCCAAAATTATTTCGCAGAACTTCGCTCCGCCGTACAGGCCGCCGCAGACGGAACCGACTGTGTGAAGCCGCCGTCACCGCAACCCGAGGCTCTTCCCTGCACACGTCCGCCGCCGGGACGCAACCGCCACACGGCGAGCCGCTCGCGGGACGGACGGACGCAATATTTTTTTTGGCGTTTCGTTAATTTATGCGTAACTTTGCGCGTTAAAGCGCCGTAAACGAACTTTCGATGAAGCACTCACTCTCACTCTTTGCCGCCTCGCTGCTGCTGACGCCCCTTCTGACGGGTTGCGCCGGCGTGAGCTCGATTCTCAAGAGCGGAAAGCCCGACGTCATGTACGCCAAGGCGCTCGAATTCTACGAAAAGGAGAAGTGGTCGCGCGCCTCGACCCTCTTCGAGGGGGCGCAGCCCTACTACTCGGGAACCACGCGCGAAGACAGCATCTCGTTCTTCAACGCCCGCTGCAAATACAAGAACCGCGACTACGAAACGGCCTCGCTGCTGTTCGACGACTTCCGCCGCAAGTTCGGACGAAGCGCCTTCATCGAGGATGCCGAGGGTATGTTCGCCCTCTGCTACTACTACCTCTCGCCCGGGCCCTCGCGCGACCAGACGATGACCAGCCAGGCCATCATCGCCGTCAACGAGTTCATGTCGCGCTACCCCGAGAGCGACCAGATGGAGAATTTCAAGAGCATCAACGAGGAGCTCACGCAGCGCCTCCACGACAAAGCCTACCTGAATGCCTATACCTATTACAAAATCGGCAAGTACAACTCGGCCATTGTCGCGCTGAAGAACGCACTGAAGAAGTATCCCGAAAGCACGCACCGCGAAGAAATCATGTACCTGATTGTCGACGCGAGCTACCGCTACGCCAGCAATTCGATTGAGGAGAAGCAGACCGACCGCTATCTGTCGATGCTCGACTCCTACCTCTCGTTCAAGGAGGAGTATCCCGAATCGAAGCACATCCGCGAACTGGAGCGCATGGCCAAGCATGCCAAGGATTATCTGGACCGGAACAAGAAAGACAACAACATATAGTCATGGAGATTAAGAAAAACATTCCCAACAACACCATCACGAGGAAACTGGTGGACTTCGACCGCGAAACGGGCAACGTTTACGAGTCGATTAACATCATCGCCCGCCGCGCCAATCAGATTTCGACCGAGCTCAAGAACGAGCTCAGCCGCAAGCTGGCCGACTTCTCCTCGCCGACGGATACCATGGAGGAGACGTTCGAAAACCGCGAGCAAATCGAAATCTCCCGCTACTACGAGCGGCTGCCCAAACCGGCCATCATCGCCACCGAAGAGTTCCTCGACGGCGAGCTCTACTACAAGATGGGCGGCAGCAAGGATTCGAAAGAGGCCTGACGCAGCCACTCGTCCGATGGATTCGCAGCACACGAAGTGCCCCTCGCTGCAGGGGCGCCACATATTGCTGGGCATTACGGGAAGCATAGCTGCCTACAAGGCGGCTGTGCTCTGTCGTTTATTGAAGACAGCCGGAGCCGAGGTCCGCGTAGTGATGACGCCGCTGGCCAAGCAGTTCATCACCCCGCTGACGATGGCCACGCTCTCGAAGAACCCGATTCTGGTCGAGTTCTTCGACCCCGAGAACGGAGCGTGGAACTCGCACATCTCGCTGGGCGAGTGGGCCGACTGCTACCTCATCGCGCCGGCCACGGCCAACACGCTGGCCAAAATGGCTACGGGTGTGGCCGACAACCTGCTGCTGACGACCTACCTTTCGGCCCGCTGTCCCGTGGTCGTCGCCCCGGCCATGGACCTCGACATGTTCGCCCATGCGGCCACGCAGGCCAACCTTGCGACGCTGCGCAGCCGCGGCGTACGGGTAGTCGAGCCCGAGGCCGGCGAACTGGCGAGCGGACTTGAGGGCAAGGGGCGTCTGGCCGAGCCCGCCCACATCGTCGAGGCGGTCGCCCGGCTGCTCACCCCCGCAGAGAAGAGCCTCGCGGGACGGCGCTTCCTCGTTACGGCGGGAGCCACCATCGAGGCCATCGACCCGGTGCGTTTCATCTCGAACCACTCGTCGGGCAAGATGGGCTACGCCATTGCCGGCGAACTGGCCGCACGGGGCGCCGAGGTGACGCTCATCAGCGGCCGTACGTCGCTCGACTGCCCCGAAGGGGTGCGCCGCGTCGACGTACTCTCGGCCGAGGAGATGTACCGCGCCGCAACGGAGGCCTTCGGGGCGGCGGACGGCGCCGTGATGTGCGCCGCCGTGGCCGACTATACCCCCGAGGAGGTTGCGACGACCAAACTCAAGAAGGGCGACGGCGAGCTGGTCATCCGGCTGCGCCGCACCCACGACATCGCCGCCGAACTGGGCGCCCGCAAGGAGGGCCGCCTGCTGGTGGGCTTCGCACTGGAGACCGACGACGAGGAGGCGCATGCCGAGGAGAAGCTCGCACGCAAGCACTTCGACTTCATCGTACTCAACTCGCTGCGCGACGCCGGAGCCGGCTTCCGCGGCGACACCAACAAGGTGACCTTCATCGACGGCTCGGGACGCGAACCGCTGCCGCTGCTCTCGAAACACGAGGTGGCAGTCCGCATCGTCGACCGAATCGAAAAATTGCTGAAATAGGCGGGCGGCCCCTTCGCATGAAGGGGCCGTCGCTGCCCCGGGCCCAGGGAGGCCCCACACGACAAACGTCATAAACACCCCAACCGCCATGTTACGCCGACTTTCGGTCGAGAACTACGCGCTCATCGAGAAGCTCGAACTCGAGCTGGACCCGCATCTGAACATCATCACCGGCGAAACGGGCGCCGGAAAGTCGATACTGCTCGGCGCTCTGGGGCTGCTGCTCGGCGCCCGGAGCGACAGCGCAGCCATCAAGGATGCGACCCGCAACTGCCGGGTCGAGGGGCTCTTCGACCTCTCGGGCCGCGACCTGCGCCCCTTCTTCGAGCAGAACGAGCTCGACTACGAGGAGCAGTGCACGCTGACGCGCATCATCACGCCGGCGGGCAAGAGCCGCGCCTTCGTCAACGACGTACCCGTACAGCTCGCCCAGCTGCGCGAACTGGGGACGCAGCTCATCGACATCCACTCGCAGCACCAGAACCTGATTCTTTCGTCGGAAGAGTTCCGCACCTCGGCACTCGACACCGTGGCGGGCAACGCCGCGCTGCTGACCGAGTACGGCGCCGCCTACGCCCGTCAGGCGGAGCTGCGCCGCCGGCTGGCCGCACTCGAAAGCGCCGCAGCCGAAGGCCGCCGCGACGAAGAGTGGCTCCGCTTCCAGGCCGGGGAGCTCACGGCGGCCAACCTGCGCGAGGGCGAACAGGCCGAGCTGGAGGAGCAGCTCGCCGTACTGGAGCATGCCGACCAGATTGGCGAGACGCTCACCACGCTGCGCAACCGCTTCGACGACGACGAGACGGGGGTGCTCGCCCAGCTCAAGAATACCGAGAGCGAACTCAACCGCCTGCGCGACCACTACCCCCAGGCGGGCGACTACGCCGACCGGCTCCGCTCGGTGCTGGAGGAGTTGAAGGACATCGACGCCTCGGCGGCGGACGAGAGCGAACGGCTCGACACCGACCCCGAGCGGCTGCAGCAGCTCTCCGCGCGCCTCGACACGCTCTACTCGCTCACGCAGAAGCACCATGCCGCCACGGTCGAGGAGCTCATCACCATCCGCGACGGCTACCTGGCCCGTCTGGCGGCCATCGACCACGGCGACGAGGAGCTCACGTCCTGCCGCGAGGAGCTCGCCCGGGCCGCGGAGCAGGCCACAAGGCTGGCCGAGCGGCTCCACAAGGCCCGCGAGAAGGCCGCACCGGCCTTCGGCAAGGAGATTTGCGCGACGCTCGCGCGGCTCGGCATGCCCGACACCACCTTCCGCGTGGCGCTGGAGCAGACGCAGGAGCTCACCCCCTCGGGGCGCGACACGGTGACCTATCTCTTCTCGGCCAACCGCGCCATGACGCCCCAGGCCGTCGAGCGCATCGCCTCGGGCGGTGAACTTTCGCGCGTCATGCTGGCCCTCAAGGCAATGCTGGCACGGCGCATGCAGCTGCCGACCATCATCTTCGACGAAATCGACACGGGTGTCTCGGGACGCATCGCCGACGCGATGGGCGAAATCATCGCCTCGCTGGCCGAGACGATGCAGGTGGTCGACATCACCCACCTGCCGCAGGTTGCCTCGAAGGGCGAAGCGCACTTCGTGGTCTACAAGCGCGACGGCCGCACCTCCATCACGCGGCTGACGGCCGAGGAGCGGACGACCGAAATCGCCAAGATGCTCTCGGGCAGCCGCATCACCGACGCGGCCCTCTCGCAGGCCCGCATCCTGCTCGGACAGCCCGAGCGTCCGGCACGGCAGCACGACGACAAAAGCCAGACACTCTTCTGACACACCGCCGGCCGGGACGGAAAGCAGCGCCCCTCCCGTCGGCAGCCACACCCCGCAAAGGTCTCCGAGGCAGCAGCTTCGGAGACCTTTTTCTTCGGGGCGGCCGGGTGGCTGCGAAGGCCGGGGCTGCCCCGCGAAGAACGGAGGCAGCCGTTGCGGAAGGGGGGGGCGCGGAAAAGGAGCGGACCGCGCTGGAACGGCGGCACCGGAGAGGCCTGCACCCAAAGGAACAAGGATTGGCGGAAATGAAGGCCGGACAGGCCGCAAAACGGAGGAGCGGGCAGCGCAAAAAAGAAACGGCGGCGCAAAATAAGGCGGGGCAGCGGCGGCACACGGCCGATGGAACCGTTTTTTTCGGCCGGCAATTCGTCTTTTGCCGCATTTCGGCGTCTTATAAGTGAACGCGCGTTCGAACACGAAAAAAACACAAAACAATGAACATGACCCCAACCTTCACCGAAGAGGAGCGGATGGCGCTGCTCGAGGATGCCGCGGAGCGCTGGAGCGAGGCGCTCTTCCGCTTCGCGGCACTGAGGTGCGCCTCCCGCAGCGACGCCGAGGATGTCGTTCAGGAGGCCTTTCTCCGATTCGCCACCGCCACGACGCCCGTCCGCAACGCCAAAGCCTACCTCTTCCGCATGGTGGCCAACGGCTGCAACGACCTGCTGCGCCGGCGCCGACCCACCGAGCCGCTCTCCCCGACGCTCGAAGACGACCCGAGCGAGGAGCACATGCTCGAAGCCGAAGCCCGGCGGCTCGGCTCCCTGCTCGACCGCCTGCCGGCCGAACAGGCCGAGGTCATCCGCCTGCACACCTTCGCCTCGATGCGCTTCACCGAAATCGCCGAGACGCTCGAGCTGCCCGCTTCGACCGTCAAGTCGCGCTTCCACTACGGCATCGAGCGACTGAAAACCCTCCTGTAAAACCCTCCCCAAAAAATCCGAAAACCATGAAAACCGATAAGACCATGACGTGCCGCCGCTTCCGCGAGCAGCTGGACGAACTGCTCGCCGGCACCCTCTCCGACGCCTCGCGCCGCAGCATGGAGGAGCACGCAGCCGCGTGCGAGGCCTGTGCCGCCGCCCTCCGCGACGCCCGACGGGCGCTCGACGCCGCAACCCCCCACATCGAAATTACCCCGCCCGCAGGTCTCCGCGAACGGATTCTGGAGGCCGCCCGCCGCCGACTGGCGGAGCAGGGAAGCGAACCCGGACAGGCCGCATCCGCCATCGCCGGGCCCGCCGCGGCAGCCGACCGCAATAAGGCCGCCGCCCCCGGCCAGCCCCGGCGCCGCCCCGTACGCCGCATCGTCGGCATCCTCTCGGGGGCGATGGCCGCCGCGGTCCTCGTCATCGCAGCCCTCACCTTCGGCTTCAACACCCCGGCACGCGCCGCGCGCAACAACTTCGCACAGGCCATCGTCGCGATGAACGGCGTGCGGAGCATCCGCATCGAGCTGCACATCCGCACCGACGCCGACGAGAACTTCGACTACACCAACCCGCTCGACGAGCCGGTGCCCCACACCATTGAGGCGATATACTCCCCGCAGCTGCTCTGGCGCATCGAGAAGCCGGGCCGCAAGGCGCTCTACGACGGGAAGCACACCTACCTCTGGTTCGACGCACTGGGCGAGGGCGAGGTGCTTCCCTACTCGCCCGGCGTTGCGGGGATGCTCTTCCAGCTCATCGACCCCGGCCAGCTGCTCTCGTTCGAGGAGCAGCTCACCCGCTCGCACGACGGCTCGCGCTATACGCTGCGCCGCGAAGGGGAGACCCTCCGCCTGACGGTTCTCAGCCCGGCACAGGGCGATTTCAGCCAGAGCGGCTACATGCGCAACTCCTCCGTCGCCGAGAGCGACACGCGCCGCGAATACCGCTTCGACGCCGCCAGCGGACGGCTGCTGGGTGGAAGCATCACCTTCCTCTCCGCCGACGGAAGGGAACGGACGCTGCTCGAGATTGACCGCATCGAGTACGACGCCCCGCTCGACGCTGCAACGCTCACCGCACTTCCCGAGGGCATCACCTGGAGGGAGCTGACCCAAACCGAGGCGGCGGCCTCCCGCCTTGCGGGCATCGACGCCGGCCGGGCGGCACGGCTGATTCTCGACGCCTTCGCAACGTGGAACACCGAGATTCTCGACGAAGCGCTCTCGGCATACGGAGCCCGGGCCCGCCAGCTGCTTCGCAACCGCTACGCCGGAGCTACGGTCGTGGAGTGCTCGGCTCCGGTCCGCTCGGGCAACTACCCCGGCCTCTTCATCCCCTGCCGGCTGCGGATGGCCGACGGCTCTACCGAGGAGCTCCACCTGGCGCTGCGCAACGACAACCCGCAGCGGAGCTGGGTCGTCGACGGAGGACTCTGAGACGGCACGGCACCGGCCGGACACAAAAAAAAGAACCGGGACACCCGCTGGGATGTCCCGGTTCTTCGTATATGAGCTGCATCGGAGCAGCTGTCGGCTGTTACATCATGCCGCCCATACCGCCTGCGGGCATGGCAGGCATGGCGGGTTGCTCGGACTTCTTCTCGGCCAGCACGCACTCCGTGGTGAGGAACATCGACGCAATCGATGCGGCGTTCTCCAGAGCCACGCGCGATACCTTCGTCGGGTCGATGATACCGGCCTTGAGCATATCCTCGTAGCGGTCGTCACGGGCATTGTAGCCGAAGGCTCCCTCGCCCTCACGCACCTTGTTGACAACCACCGAGCCTTCGCCGCCGGCGTTGGCGACAATCTGGCGCAGCGGCTCCTCGATGGCACGCTTTACGATGTTGATACCGGTCGTCTGGTCCTCGTTATCGCCCTTCATGCCCTCGAGAGCGGCCGTAGCGCGGATGTAGGCAACGCCGCCACCCGGAACGATACCCTCCTCGACAGCGGCACGCGTAGCGGCCAGCGCATCGTCGACGCGGTCCTTCTTCTCCTTCATCTCGACCTCGGTTGCGGCACCTACATAGAGGACGGCCACACCGCCGGCGAGCTTGGCAAGGCGCTCCTGGAGCTTCTCCTTGTCGTAGTCCGACGTAGCCTTCTCAATCGAGGCGCGAATCTGAGCCACGCGGGCGGCAATGGCCTCCTTCTGGCCGGCACCGTCGACGATGGTGGTGTTCTCCTTGTTGAGCGTCACCTTGTCGGCCGTACCCAGCATTGCGAGGCCGGCATCCTCGATTTTCATGCCCTTGTCGGTCGAGATGACCGTGGCACCCGTCAGAACGGCGATATCCTCGAGCATCTCCTTGCGGCGGTCGCCGAAGCCCGGAGCCTTGCAGGCGGCAATCTTCAGCGTGCCGCGCAGCTTGTTGACAACCAGAGCCGACAGAGCCTCGCCGTCGACATCCTCGGCAATGATGAGCAGCGAACGTCCGCTCTGAGCCACCGGCTCGAGAACGCCCATGAGCTCCTTCATCGTCGAAATCTTCTTGTCGGTAATCAGGATGTAGGGCTTTTCGAGCTGAGCCTCCATCTTTTCGGGATCGGTGATGAAGTAGGCCGAGATGTAACCGCGGTCGAACTGCATACCCTCGACCACCTCGACATGGGTCTCGGTGCCCTTGGCCTCCTCGACGGTGATGACACCCTCCTTGTTGACCTTGGCCATCGCCTCGGCAATCAGCTTGCCGATGTTGTGGTCGTTGTTGGCCGAGATGGTGGCCACCTGCTCAATCTTGGCGATGTCGGTGCCGACCGTCTGGCTCTGCTTGCGCAGCGAGTCCACGACAACGCCGACGGCCTTGTCGATACCGCGCTTGAGGTCCATCGGGTTGGCGCCGGCGGTAACGTTCTTCAGACCCACGCCGATGATGGCCTGAGCCAGCACCGTAGCGGTGGTCGTACCGTCACCCGCGTCGTCGTTGGTCTTCGAAGCGACCTCGCGGACCATCTGGGCGCCCATGTTGGCGAATGCATCCTCGAGCTCCACCTCCTTGGCCACCGTCACGCCGTCCTTGGTAATCTGCGGCGCACCGAACTTCTTGTCGATAATCACGTTGCGACCCTTCGGGCCCAGCGTCACCTTCACGGCGTTCGACAGCGCGTCGACACCCTCCTTGAGGAGCTCGCGCGCCTCTACGTTATATTTGATTTCCTTTGCCATAATCTTAGATAATCGCTAAAATGTCGTTCTGTTTCATCATGAGGTAGTCGACGCCGTCAATCTGAATCTCCTGACCGGCGTACTTGCCGTAGAGGACCTGGTCACCGACCTTGACCTCCATCTGCACGTCCTTCGTACCGGGGCCAACGGCCACGACCTTGCCTGCCAGCGGTTTCTCCTTTGCCGTGTCGGGAATGATGAGTCCACCTGCCGTCTTCTCCTCCGCGGGATTCGGGAGAACCAGCACACGGTCCGATAATGGTTTTACGTTCATAGCTTTTATTTTTAATATTGATTGTTCGTGCAACGTTTGCGACCTTATCTCCAACAAGAGCTGTGCCAACCCGCTTTTGGCAGGCCGCGGGTGACAAAGCTACAGTCCGGACTGCCATTTTGTCACGGGCGATTATTTTTTTCGCACTTTTGTTGCACGGACCGAAAAAACATATTACATTTGCACTCCGAAAGACCGGAAGACGGTCACACGGTGGATGTAGCTCAGTTGGTTAGAGCGTCGGATTGTGGTTCCGAAGGTCGAGGG
>ENA-OVGC01001931-OVGC01001931.1-human-gut-metagenome-genome-assembly--contig:-NODE-1931-length-14918-cov-66.710153_pt1 | contig 14918 bp, 8 predicted proteins | sample MGYA00237768_ERZ505415 | MGnify/ENA primary metagenome ERZ505415 (study PRJEB26158, sample SAMN06016382) | human gut metagenome | biome: human gut; feature: ankylosing spondylitis patient; material...
GTATGACCACCCTGAAGGACAATTACAAAATGGCTTTGCCAAACTTGACGACCAAGAGTGTATGCAAAAGCATACGTAGCTTATATCGCAGGAAACAAGGCTTGCAAGATTTTTGAAAAGAAATGAGAAAGGTATATTTAGCCATAGCCCTTGGCTTCTGCTGCCAGGGCATTCTGGCACAGCAGACCTCCTACCGCTGGAAGGTGGAGGCAGAAGCTGGTGTCAGTTGCAGTGTGCTCGATACGGATGTATCGGGCTTGTCGGAGACTTATTATAAGGTGCGACCGGGTTTCACGGCTGCCATCGGTGCTGAATACAATATCGTAGATCAGCTGGCGGTAGGGACGGGCATCCGCTTCGTTCAGCGCGACTACCTGTATCAGAACCTCGGCGGTGATTCCTGGAACACCCGATACAACAACAACTTCATCAGCATCCCGCTCCATGTGGGCTACTATCTCCTCCATAATCCTTACCACGAGAAGGGATTGTGGATCAAGCCGCAGGTGGGCGTCTATTACGAGTACTTCACCTCCATGCATACCAAGGGTATGTATCCGATGAACATCATGGAGGGGTACAAGGGCGAAGGCACCTACATCCGCTATAACACCACCTACGATTTCAGGAAGAATGAGAACCATCTCCGCCGCAGTCTCTTTGGCGGAGAAGCAGGCATCAAGATAGGTTATTCCTTCGGCAAGATAGATGCCAGCGTGGGCTATCAGTTCCAGTACGGCTTCTCGCATATCTACCAGGAAAAAGCCAGCACCAGCAAGACTGCCCGGCGCAACTCCAACCTCATCACAGCCTCGGCTGCCTATAAGTTCTAAGAAATCATTTTAAAATATGAGAACCCCTATATATATAAAAGGTGGAATGCGATGCCTCTTCGCCTTCCTCCTGGCGACAACCACTACCGGAATGTCGCTTACCAGTTGTGTGGCAGACAATGATGCCAACGAGAAATCGATTTTCGATTATTCCGATACCGATGTCAAGTCGTATGGCGATCTGTTCCAGGTTTTCTGGAGCGTGATGAACCAGCGCTACTGCACCCTCAATGAGCAGTCTGCCGTATCTTCGCAGACCTGGGACCAGGTGTACAAGGAATACAAGCCCAAGTTTGATGCCCTGAAGACCTTCCAGCATACCTCCGCTTTCACCCAGCAGGAGATTCAGGAGGATAACGCCAAGGCGAAGCAGTATTTCCAGGAAATCATCGACAAGATCATCGACCAGCATTTCTATGTCAAGATTACCCTACCCGTCTCCCACTCTTCTACGGAAACGGTGAGATTCAACAGCACGCTCCGCAACAAGACCGAGTATTTCCCGCTGAATGCTCACTGGAACCATACCCGCGACCAGCTCAACCTGGATGGCACAGCCTTCGGCGAGATTACCTCGGATGGTTTCTGCATCATGGGCGGTTACCTGAAGGAGCAGCCGGGCACCTATTATCTCGGCTTCAACAAGTTTGCGCTCTACGAAAACTGTTTCCACGAGTATCAGAAGTCCTATCTCCCTGTCAATGCTGCCAGCACCTATCATCTGGATGCTTCCACGATATCAGCCAAGGCGAAAGCACTGATTGCTGATGCCGGAAAGCGAGAGAAGGCTGAGCAGCAGGCAGCACAGTTGCTTGCCGATATGGATAGCTATCTGGCTTCGGATGATGCAGCCAAAGCCTGCGAGAAGATGGCGGCCTACAGCAACCAGGGAGATTATTCCGGTCTCTATGCTCTCGCCAGCGAGGCTTACGAGAAGTCGCCGAATCTCCTCAAGCTGTTGCCTATTACTTCTGATGCAAGCGGCATGGGCGAGCAGATCCGACAGAAGCTGCAGGGCGATGCCCATTACCAGCAGATGCTTTCAGCCTCCGGTTTTGCCAGCTGGTATTGCCAGGCACTTGCCGATTACCTCTGGCACGAGCGTGAGCTCTACGCTTACTGGAGCGACCTGAAATTTACCTATAATCATCTCTGCGTAGAAGGTTACCGCCGCCTGTTCCTGGAGCCGCTGGCTAAGGGCGAGATCCAGAAACTGATTCTCGATTTCCGTGGCAACGGTGGTGGCAGCGTGATAGATACCCGTCTGCTTACCGACTATCTCATCACCCAGACAGCCGTCTATGCCTACGTACGCAAAAAAGAGGACAACAATCCATACAGTTATACGCCTTGGATTCCGCAGAAGATTACGGTAACGCCGAAGAGCCTGGGCAGAAACATCCCTACCGCCATCCTGCTCGACAACTACAGTGCGAGCATGTCGGAGGTGACAACCCTCATTCTGAAGAGTCAGGGTGACCACGTAAAGACAATAGGCAGAAACAGTTACGGAGCGCAGGCGATGCTCACTTCCGACAACGAAGCCAGCAATGGCGGATGGATAGGAAATGTAACGAGCTACCTCTACTTCTACATGCCGTTCTCGCTTACCAAGGATGCACAGGGCAACCTGCTGGAAAGTGTGGGAATCACCCCCGATTATCTGACCGACGAGATGACCCAAGAGGAAAAGGAGAAGCTCTACCAGAACGATCCTTCGGCTGTGGATAGAGGTCTGAAAAAGGCGATGGAAGTTCTGAAATAGTCCCCCAAAAGCCGGATTTCCCCGTCTTCAGATTCTCAAATCACAAAAAAGAATTTCATCAAGAAACAACATTTCATAAGCGAAGGTGTGCAACTTACACCTTCGCTTTTAATTTTCTATATATCAACCCTTTACAATATATTCGCAATTTTGTGCTCCCACACATTTTGCATAGCTATGCAAACGTTTGCATTTAATTTTACGAGATTTTCATCATTTTTTTACCCCCCCCTAAAGAAAATTTTCATATATTTGCAACCGAAAAGGAAACCCGGTGGCATCCATCATGTTACAAGGGTAAGCCTGTAGTTATAATTAAATGACAATAACAAGAATAGGACAACTAACAGTATCCTTAAGAAAGAAATCAACAGAGTAAAAAGTATGATAAAGAAGCAGAGTTTGTTCAAACGAACACTAATGTTATTGCTGCTGATTCTCTCAACAGTAGTAACCCGAGCGCAAGAGGTAGCGCTGAAGACCAACCTGCTTGGTCTGGCAACCACCTCGCTCAATGCTGGTCTAGAAATAGGCACGGGCAGGAAGAGCACTTTTCAGCTTTTCGGTGCCCTGAATCCCTGGAAGTTCTCAGGCGACAAGAAATTGCGCTACTGGAACGTAATGCCAGAGTACCGCTGGTACACCTGCCAGAAATTTGGAGGCCACTTCTTCGGCATCCATGCCCTAGGAGGTGAATACAACGTAAAAAATGTGGACCTGCCTTTCGGCATCTTGCCAAAGACAGAGAAAGGAAGACATTACGAAGGCTGGTATGTCGGCGGTGGTCTCACCTACGGATACCAATGGCTGCTGTCGGAGCATCTCAATCTCGAAGGATCCATCGGATTAGGATACATCTACAGCCCATACAAGCTCTACGGAAGATGTGACAAATGTCTTGACAAGGACCACCGCAACTATGTAGGTCCTACTAAAGCTGCCCTCTCCCTGATATACGCATTCTAGGAACGATATCACCGAGATAGCAAAAACCAAAATCAAACCCTCTTTTACAAGATGAAGAATATGAAGAAAATGAAGCTTTATGCGGTCATCTCGCCCCTTTGCATCCTTTTTGCACAGAGCGCATTGACTGTCCAAGCCCAGAAGATAGATGATTCGCAGCTACGGTTGGCTGGTGGCAAGATACTGATAGACAGTGTCTTGACGCAGAAGAAAAGCGACAGTCTCAAGGTTGCTTTCCGCCTCCATCTCGATAGTTTGCAGCTCAAATCAGAGCAACAGCTGGTTTTCACTCCGCTTATCGCCGGAGAAGATACCATCGCCCTGAATCCCATCATCATCAATGGCAAAAACCAGAGCATCAGATACCTGCGCAAAAGCAGCAGTCTGAAAAACAGCCAGGCATTGGTTGTGAGACGCAAGAATGATACCGAGCAACAGGTGCTCTTCTCCCAGACCCTTCCCTACAAGAAGTGGATGAAGGCTTTCAACCTCTCCATGACGGAAGACCTCTGCGGATGCGGCAACCTGATGGATCAGGATACCACGCTGATGGCTAACATCCAGCCGACACCGAGAATCAGTCGCGACCATTACGTGAAGCCAAAGGCTGAAGCCATCAAGGTGAGAGCCGAAAAGGGTGAAGCTTACCTGAGCTTCAAGCTCAACAAGAGCGATATCCTTGCCGACTTCCGTGAGAATGCAACTGAGTTGGGAAAGATTACATCCACCATCGACCTCGTGAAGAACGACAAGGATGTGAGCATCACCAATATCGATATTCATGGCTATGCGTCGCCAGACGGTCCTTACGACAACAACGTGCGACTCGCCAACAATCGTGCGGCTGCCCTGCGCAATTATGTATGCAACCTCTACACCATCGATAATAAGCTCTTCACCTATCACGCCACCCCAGAAGACTGGGAGGGATTCAAGAAGAAGGTGGAAGCAAGCAACTTAGCCGATAAGACTGCAATCCTTGCCGTTGCCAACTCATCATTGGCACCCGATGCAAAGGACCAGAAAATCAAGAAGCTTTATCCGGCTAGCTATCGCTACATCATGAGTGAGATTTATCCTCGTTTGCGCCACAGCGACTATACGGTAACCTATACCGTTCGTCCTTTCGACATTGAGGAGGCAAAGGTAATCTTGAAGACCAAGCCTCAGCAGTTGTCATTACAGGAAATGTATCTAGTGGCACAGACCTATGAGCCTGGTTCTCCAGAGTTCAACGAGGTATTTGATATTGCCGTCCGTCTCTTCCCTGATGATGAGACCGCCAATCTCAATGCCGCCTGCACAGATTTGCAGAAGGGCGACCTTGTAACTGCCGAGAAGCATCTTGCCAAGGCAGGAAACTCGAAGGAAGCTGAGCGCATCAGAAAGATTTACGGGGAAATGAAGGCGGAGCTATAATAGTAAATTGAAATAATTAAATTAATAAATTAGCAACTTTAACATAAATGATTATGCGATTAAAGAATTTATTTGGAATGGCAGCTATGCTCGCTTTAGCAGCAAGCTGCAGTGAGAATGAACTCGTGGAAAGCGGTGGCACAGGCGCTAACGAGAATGGTCCGCATTATGCTACGTTTACCATCAAGTTGCCTACAACCAATGGTACACGTGCAGACGGAAAACCGACTTATGATGACGGAACAGCTGATGAGTATGCAGTAAACAATGCCACACTCCTTGTATTCCGTGGAAAAACCGGAGAAAAAGAAGCCGATGCTGAATTTGTGGAGAGTGTGGAGTTGGGTGACATGAAGCCCTGGACAGGCGTTAATGACGACCCTAACGTAATCACTACCGAGGCAAACATAACTGCAAAGCTGAACAATTTCGAAAGTAGTTACACAGGCAACTATTATGCAGTTATCATGTTGAACAACAACATGACAGGCAGCAACAAGAAAGTGAAACTACCTGTAAACGGCAACACTTTCAGCGAATGGCAGAGAGCCAACGTCATTAACAGCATGACCAGCGAAATGAACGGATTCTACATGGCAAATGCCGTGAAAGTGAATGGAACAACAACAAGTACCCTGGTAACAATCGACAAGAACAAGGTGACAACCAATGAGAGTGCCGCACAGTCGGCTGCCACCATCTATGTAGAGCGTGGCGTGGCTAAGGTTACAATGACCGCATTCAGCGAGATGGATGTTAAGGGTCTTACAGGCGACAAGGTGACCATCACAGCATGGGATCTTGACGTGACCAACAAGAAGTCTTATCCAGTACACAATGTGGACAACTATGATGCCTATGGCGACTACTGGGGCGACATCTGGGAAGAGGCACGTTTCACAAGCGGCCATACTACATTCAACCGCGCTCACTGGGGTATAGACCCTAACTACAACACCATCAGCAACGACAAGAAGTATCCCGACGACTTCAACTACAAGGCAAAAACTTATGATTTCTCTGGTGCCGGTGATGCCACAGCTCCTAAGTATTGTCTTGAGAACACCTTCTCTCTCGGTCACATGTATCAGAACCAGACAACCCGTGTCATCATGAAGGCTACATACGTGCCAAGCGGTTTGGCCGCAGGTGAGACATTCTATATGTTCGACGGCAAGAGCGGTTACTTCACAGAGGCTACTCTCACAACTCAGATTTCAACAGCCATCACCAACGCAGGCTATACAGCAGCAGATTTCTCTTTGCCTCTTACAGACATGAAGAAGGCCGGCAAGCATCTGCTTACCGCTAATGATATCACTAAGGTTTCAGGAACTCAGAATGTTGATGAAACATTCTTGGATAATGTGAATGCAGCCCTTGGTCTGAGCGACAACAAGAAAATCTCAACATACTATGAGGGCGTTTCTTACTACATTGCACGCATCAAGCACTTCGGCGACGCACTGACCCCATGGAACTCAGGCGACCCAACATACGGAACAGGTGAAGAGGCTAAGAAGAAATACCTCGGCCGCTATGGTATGGTTCGTAACAACTGGTATGAGCTGCAAGTAAATTCAATCAGCAACCCTGGTTCTCCTGATGTGCCAGAGGTTAATCCTGACTCTCCAGACGATGAGGGCGACAAGTACTACATCAACTGCTCAGTTAGAATTCTCTCTTGGGCAAAGCGTGTACACGGTATTGACTTGTAAGAAAACAGATTGTATTTAACACAATAAAATTCCGTAATGACTTCACACATGCAGAGGGGGATAAGCATCCTGGCATAACATGGATCAACCGCCCGCTGCGGTGTGAAGCCGTTACAAAAACAACGACAACATTAAACAATAATCAATCATAATTATGGCAAAGAAAATGACTTTCGGTTGGTATCATGGCATGAAGGCAGGGCTGTTGGGATTATTATCCTGTTGCCTGCTTGGTAGCTGCGACAGTCTGATGCATGATGACCTGCCTCCCTGCTTTACAGGGGCTTACTTGCACTTCGTCTACGATTATAACATCCAGCGCGCCGACATGTTCAACGACCATGTGGGTGGGTTAGTTGTCTTTGTTTACGATGAAAACGGCAAGTTTGTCACCAGACAAGAGGCAGCCAACAGCAGCCTGGCCCAGCCGCTGAAGAGTCATGACTTCGCCATGCAACTGCAACTGCAGCCTGGCAAATACCACTTTGCTGCCTTCGCCTGGCAGAAGGCTTACAGCGAGACGTTGGCTGCACGCGGTGCCAAGTTCAGGGTAGAGATGCCCCAACAGGGAGAAGACATCAGCCGTCTGCATGCTACGCTGGACCGTCAGCAGGGCATTGTAGAGAACCAGGCCATGCCACTCGACACGCTTTGGCAGGGACTCTCCAAGGGCATCGTGGAGGTAAAGAGCCTGGAGATGGTACACGACACCATCAGTCTTGTCCGTGATACCAAGGAACTCACCTTAAGCCTGCACCAGATAGATGCGCCTGCCGACATCTCGGTGGAAGACTTCAGCTTCGAGATAACATGTGCCAACGGAACCATAGGCCATGACAACAGTCTCTGGGAAGACGAAAGGCTCACCTATAAACCTTACTTTACTTGGGATACTGACTTCCGTGACGAAGCGGGCAACGTAAAGGAACGTACCGCCCATGCTGCCATGATGTTCTCCCGACTGGTGCTCTATCCTGTAGCGCAGAACGAGCAAAATGCCATGCTCTCCATCTTTAATAAGAAGACTGGCGAGGAGGTGGTCCGCATCAACCTGGCCGACTGTCTGGCACAGGGAAGGGGAGCCTTCGACTACCTCAACTACTCACCACAGGAGTTCTTGGACCGTGAGTATGACTACCATCTCGACTTCTTCCTCAAAGGCGGCGAGTGGCAGTATGCCAACCTCAGCATATCGGTGCTCAGCTGGAGCAAGCGCATCCAGCGTGTAGATTTCTAAGCAGGCAGTTACACCTTATTATATATAGGTATTAAAATATCGCTCCAATCCCTCAGCGGATACACGATACAGCATAAATGATAGAAGAGTTGAAATGATCACAAAATAGAAAATCAGGTTTGATTAAGTTTAGGTTAGTTCTTTTAAAAAGGTAAATAAGATTGTTTCTTCAGGACGACAAACATGAATTAGCATATAAACGGAAACAATAAACAATATATAAAACATATAAAAGATGAGAAGTCGAAAGTTTTTTTGTTACATGGTTATTCTGTTGCTGGCGGCTATGACAGCCGCTTGCACCGACGACTTGGGTGACAACACTGTCAGCTCAGGTATGTCGGGCAACCTGCAAGTCCTTGTGCCATTGATGCACAGCAACGGCACTCGTGCAGGAGAATCAGCCCCTGCAGAAAACTTAACTTACAATGCCACAGAAGAAGAGTGCCGCATCAACAGCCTCCGACTTTTCGCTTTTCCTCAAGACGGTAAGGGCAAGTTGCTGAATGAGTACTTGGGCGGTCCCGGTACCTCGTTCTATGAACCTGCCAAGTTTGATGGGGACGTGGATGTAGCCACATATACGCTGCGAATCGACCCCGGCACTTACCGCATCTATGTTGTTGCCAATATGGAGGATGTGTTGAAGGATCAGACCATCGAAACAGAGGATAAACTTAAAAATGTGGTACTGAATTACATTCCCGAAGGCAAGCCCGGTATGCCTGCCTGTGGCAATATCCCTATGATATATGAACCCTTAGAGGATACGGAAGTATCCGATAAGACCACCGACATTGTAGCCAACTTGAAGTTTACTTGTGTCAAGGTGAAGCTCAACCTGATCTTTGACTCCAGCAATGCAGAGATGCAGGAGGCGTTGAAGACCAACGGCCTGAAAATAGAAGGCATCAAAGCCGGTAACCTCTCTTCTTCCACCAGTTTGGTATGGGGAGGCAAGTTCTATGCCGCTGATGATAAAGGGATGGCATCTGTTTTTTCTACAGATATCTATTCTCCTTCTTCAGAACCCGGCATAGCAGGCAGCTATTATGCCGGCTGGACAAGAACTGACGAGAATGCCAACAAAAGCAATGTTGATGTTATCGGAGCTACAGGTACAGCCACAGCAGCTCCTGCCGATATAAAAGGCAAATGGCTCTTCCAGGGCACCTACTATCTGCCCGAGCGTTATATCAAGGAAAACAGTCAGCAGTCGTTTCTTACCTTGAATGGCAAGATTGGCAGTACTGCCAATACTTATACCATACCCTTGGGGCATACCGATAATCCTTCAACCGAGCCTCGCCGCACATTCCCACGAGGCACTTACTACGAGATTATAGGTACCCTAAAAACGCTGGGCAATGTCACCCTCGACTGCCAAACCTTGGTGAAGGACTGGGAACCAATAAGCATTGATGCCGACTTCAGCCATACCACGCTGTGGGTGGACAAGCCTGAGGCTAAATTGACCTCGCTCACCAATGACAGTATATTCTATAAGACTAATGCTGCCACGGTGGAGTTTGGCTGCGACAAGAAAATCAGCGTAGGAGGAACGGACAAGGACTTCATCATCGCTGCAAAAAACTATGCTGACCGTATCACGTTCACCATCAATCCGGAGATTCCTTATTCTTCTTATAAGAGTGACGAATTGACTGGTAACGCCAAGATATGGATAAAGGCAAACAACCTTATAAAGTATCTTGATGTGAATTACGATATTGAGCCTCTCTTCGAGGTAGACCCTCTGGAGGTTACAATCTATTGGGAAGCAGATGCAGCGACGAATAAAAAGTTGTTTGAATGGGTTACCAACTTGGGAGGTATAGAGCTTGAGAAGAATACCTCTACTATTGGTTCATCAACAATCAGTATAACTTTGGATGATGCTGACACGAATTCAAATGGTAAATTCACAGTGGAGGCTGAAAACAATCCGGGCACTACCGTAGTACATTACTTCAAGGCATGGTCGAAGGGAAACAATCCAAAGACAAGCGGCAGGGAAGAACGTCAGATAAAGGTGACGGTACGGCCACCAGTTGAGGACTACCGTATCTATTTCCGTGCCATCAATGACAGGTCATCAAATAACGGTAAGTATGGAACTAACCAATTCCAAGGTATTTTGCCTGAATACGATGGAACAGGTAATAACAATAACAACTGGAACGATTCTTGGAGAGGAGAAGGTTGGGACAACTGGATACAAAAAGATAGGCATAATATCTATATCTATTCGCAAAAAGGCGAAACACCGGGAACGGCAATTCCTACATCAGATGTGTGGTATTTTAATAATAGATATAATAATCCAGACCATATGACTGGGGACGAGAATAATCCAGGATGGTACTATAAGGACATGGATATTAATGCTAAAGGATATAGGTGGGATAAACAGCCTTATGATGAAAATGATAATGTCAAGATTAAGCCTGGTGAGACATTGATGATATTCTACAGCTTCAACAACGATGGTGCGGACCTTCACCGCTGCCCTCATCACATGGCGCCTGGTATCACCCTTTTCAACTATGAAGACCGAGAAGGTTGGATACTTTACGACCCGACAACAGACCCCTATTATCGTATTTTCGATGAGAAGCCGATAGTTAAGGATATCAATTATGTTGTCTATACCAAGAATAAAGTATTAGGCTGGGCGTTTAAGTTCGGTGTCGCAACAGACAATCCGACATCCTCAGGAAGTAATGACCAATATGTACATTGGGACAACACTTGGGATGGTCACAGCGCCAAGAGTTTTAAAAGCGAACAAGTAGGAGGCTGGTGGAAGACAACGATAAGGTTAAAAGCGGTTGACGGCTATCATGAGAAGGGTATAGTCCTTCAGTTTGAAAAGGATGCCTATGATGAGAAATATACCCTTTTCGGAGGTAGAAGTTATGAGAAGTATAACGATACAGGATATTATGACAATGATAGCTGGCATCCTGGTAAACCATCAGGTGTATAAACAAGTAAAGTAAGGAAGGAAATGAAAAAGATAATATCATTTTTGCTGATGTTGCTGGCGTTGACCAGTTGCAGCGATCAGTTGAACGAAAATGGAAGTTCAACTTCATCTGACGTAGATGGACTGGAAGGTGGTGGAATAACGCTCACCATCAGCCTCCCCGACTTTTCAAAAGAAGAACTGACACGTGCCGGCGATACAGGATTGACAAGCCTGAATGTTGTGGCATACGATAAAGACGGAAAATTCCTTTCTAATGAAAGTGTTACTGGTTGGGATATCGTTGAAAACGGCTACAAGGTGAAGGTGCCTGTTGTCTCTAATGCCAGTATGATTCATCTGGTGGCTAATGCAGCTTCTTTAACCGATGAGCAATGTCAGAACGGTTTGGACAAGGCTGTGGTCAGCGGTACCATCAGTACGGAGAATCCTCTCTGCTGGGGTAGGATTAGTGTGTCTGCATTGATGGGAACGAATCCTTCCGTCACCCTCCTGCGCCAGTTCGGTAAGGTGAGTGTTCAAGGACCAACCACTAACAGCAGTTCTGAGTTTATCGAAAAAGAAACTTTTACCGTGGAAGGCTATAAACTTTACAGGGCTGCTGGTAGCGGAACCATTGCTCCTGCAGAGGATAACTGGAACGCTTCAACATGGGAAGTCACCGCTCCGACGTTGCCTTCAGGTGTCAGCTATGACAACACCAGTAGAGACTTTGCGACAGACGATATAGCTTTCTATGAGTCGGAAACAAAGGCAGACCAGGCATTCCTTATCATTAAGGGTAAATATAAGGACGTAACAGGTTACTACAAAGTGGCATTCTACGGTACGGATAGTACGGATGGCAAGACTTTCATCAATCTTCTGCGCAATCATGCCTATACGGTGAATATCTCCTACGTTAATACCTATGGTTGGGAAACGGAAGAGAAAGCTGTTGCAGACCCATATCCTGAGAATCGTATGAAGGTGATAGTGAAGGATGACAATCCTTTGGTTACCGATATGATAGCCTGCAAGGACTATCACCTCGGCGTAAGCGACCAGGTGAGTGCGGCATGGAATGAATCCACTACTGCCACACTTGTCACCACCATTAAGGACGGTTCGTGGAATGTGGAATCTAAGGATGCAGAATGGATTGGCGAAATCACTATTTCCGAAACAATAGACATACCGGATGCTGATGGTCCAAACTCTACATCAGGAAAGAAATATCGTCTCTCCATCCCATTGACAGAGAACCGCTACTCAGAAGAAACACGGGAAGGACATGTCGTAGTCAGGTCTGGTGACTTGACCCGCACCATCACCATCACGCAAAAGGGTAACGATTTCAAACGTTCGGACACCCGCACGGTCATTCTTCTTGATAAGAATAATAATAATCATATTTCAGAAGATTATTTCCATGATTTCATAGACCATACACAAGGTATCAAACCGGAAGACCTGCAATATGGAACCGTAAGAAATGATGGTCTCCACTTCACCGTAGTAAGCAATCGTTACAGGTATTGGATTCCTAAGAATGAATCAAATGAGACTTGTACCCAAGGGTCCGAGCACAGTGACAAATATACTATCAAAGAAATCACCAATAACGGAAAGAGCTATTGGCAAGTGGATTTGGTAAATAACGAAGATAACAACTTCAACTTTTGGAAAGGAGATTTCACCATCTCTTACACCACCAGTGACGGGCACGAGATTCACATTAAATATCCAGTCTATCACAGTGGTATCTTCCATGAAATATCAGCCGACCACCAACAGCCACCTGTTGATCCCAATGGTGACGGTGAAACCAAGTTACCTACGGTCAGCGGCAGATTCTATTATGGTGTCATTCAAGTGCAAGGCAAAAACAAAACGTATATCATGCTGGACCGAAACCTCGGGGCATCCAACAATGGTAACTATTCAATAGAAACAAAAGCACTGCAAGCCAACAGGAACGCTATTGGTGGATATTTCCAAATTGCTAACGAAAAAAGAGCTCAAGATCTTGCAGGCAGCTTGTTAAATGAGTTGATTCCCCATGGTTTCAAAATTCCCGAAAATGACGATATCCAAGATATTATAGACGGTGGAAAACTTAAGGTAGTCAATCGCTACACCGAGTCGGGTGAGGTCTACAACAGTATAGAAATAACGACAGTCAACTCTGTGCTGCCCACTATCTATCTGCCTACAACCGGTTATGTAGAAGGTGAGAGCCTTAAGAACCCTACCCATGTCTCCCTATGGACAAAGACATTGCTCTCTGGTAACCAGGGTTTCGACACCACCAGTCCTGAGTATGGATTCTGGTATCGCTATTTTGATATCTATGGCAGGATTATGACATTGTCGAACTTGCGTTTCGTCAGCGGCAGCAATGGAAGAAATACAGGTATCTACAGAGCCATGCCAATCCGCCTGGTACATGTTCTGCAATAAACATAAGATAAGTGATAAATATTATAACATCTTTTACTTATATATAAACATAGCATAAAAAACAGCTGTTTTTAAAAAGAAGGGTTGGGCTTTCGTGAGAAAGTCCAGCCCTTCGTTTTGTCAGGATACTCCTGACAAGGAGTCAAGACGTCGCTGAGAGGTTATCATGATAGTACTGACGGGTGGCAAAGACGCTTCCAGCGCTTATTGCCTCACTACGGCATTATATTGCCCTCTACCAGGGCAATATAGTGCCATTGCCAGGCACAAAACGATACGTCGGGAGAGAAAAAATCCCCACTCTCTTATTTACTCTTCGCCTGGATATTTTATTCATCAGATTACGCTGAGTTAACAGAGCATTCTTGCTCCACTGATTACGCACGGATTTTAAACGGAAGCTCGACCTGTTCGGCCTTTGAAGAAGGTCACGCAGATTTCGCAGATGACGCAGATTTTCCGGAAGAAGAGTGGGTGAAGAGTCGAGCGCACTCTTCACCCTACTAAAGAAACTCATACACAACAACTTACACCACTTCGGTGAAGAATGAAGAGTATTTTTGAAACTGGCGGATAATCGTTACAAGTTACAGCGGATTACAAATCCGCAAAGAAAAGGTCGAACATTTTTTAACGGCGGATTGCAACTCCGCCGGGACGCCTAACGGAAGAAAGATATCTGCGTCATCTGCGATATCTGCGTGACCTTCTTCAAACACCAAACAGGTCGAATATCTGTGTAAATCTGTGAAATCTGTGGGACATAAAAGAGTGAAATCTGTGGGACATAAAAAAGTAAAACCAGCGTAATCCGAAGAATAAAATATTCGGGGAAAGCGTATTATGATACTGGCGTGCTAATCCGTCCAACAGAGAATAAAAAGGTGGATTTTCAGCAGAAAATCCACCTTTTACACTATATTCTCCGTTTTGTCCACCTCTTTTCAGTGTATTTTGTGTACTTTTGCGGCTGTGTATGAATCGCAGCAGGAAGTAACTTCCAAAAGCTGCGGCTTCATGCTACCTGCAAATAACAAGCAACAAAATAAAAACAAGCCTAAAGAATAAACAATGAATAAGAAAAGACATTTTTTACTCTCGGCTGTGCTCGCCACAACATTGGCAGCCAACGCCCAAGTAACCATTCAGGTAGATGCCTCTAACCCAGGCGTCAAGGTTTCACCTAATTTATATGGTATCTTCTTCGAGGATATCAACCACGCTGCTGACGGCGGACTCTATGCCGAACTCATCAGCAACCGCTCCTTCGAAGATGATGACAAGAACATCCCTACCTGGAAAACTTCCGCCCAGGAAGGTGCAAAGATCCAGACACAACTCATCAACAAGGGTCTGCTCAACAAGGCACAGGGCAAGGCTCTCCAGCTTACCATCGCTGCCAAGCCAGCAGCCACAGCCTCTCTCATCAACGAGGGCTTCTGGGGCATCAACGCCGTACAGGGCAGAACCTACAAGCTCTCTTTCTGGGCAAAGGGTAGCTACAAGGGCGGATTGAAGGCTCGCCTCACCAACGCAAAGGGCGACAAGG
>ENA-OVGC01001952-OVGC01001952.1-human-gut-metagenome-genome-assembly--contig:-NODE-1952-length-14792-cov-7.760738_pt1 | contig 14792 bp, 12 predicted proteins | sample MGYA00237768_ERZ505415 | MGnify/ENA primary metagenome ERZ505415 (study PRJEB26158, sample SAMN06016382) | human gut metagenome | biome: human gut; feature: ankylosing spondylitis patient; material...
AGATGCCCAGCGCCGCCGCGAGCTGATTGGCATTCAGCACCGCGGGAAGATTTTCATAGTTGTTGTTCATGTGTGTCCTCCTTTGAAAATTACTCTTGACACAATAGACTTCTTGATATATATTGTGATTGTTAAGTCGTCTATTGCTTGCAGTATATCTGTTGATACCGCATTTGTCAATAGATTCTTCTCTCACGTTCTTTATCAGTCTATTTTGGAGGGTTCTATGATACCTGGAAAAAGCCATCCGCGCCCATACCAAAGGCTTTGGGTAGGTGCATATACAGATAAAAAATCAGAATATTTTGAGCTGCGTACAGCGGATAAAACAGGAAAAATCTCCTATTCTCCGCTGTGGCACAAATACGCGCCGCTCGGCTCTGCGATAGCGGACTTTCTCTATGACGATCTGAAACATTTTGACAGCGATCTGAGCGCGGTCAAGGCGCGTGTAAACGCCATCAACGCAGGGCAGGAGCGCGAGAGGTCTTTGCGGGAGTTATTTGACCTTGCTCGGCTTTGGCTCAGCGATAACCTGCTTTATGCACCGTTGGCTGCTGCCGCGGAGCGGTTGGAGTTAAGCGCTGAGTCCGGTGATCCTCTCAACACGGACGAGCTTGAGCGCATGATGGAGGAATACCGCACATGGCAGCCGAAGCTAAAGGCTATCGCTCACTCTGTGCTGGAGACTGAGGATAACGGAGACTTGCGGGAAGGGTATCTCGGAAAGCAGGCGCAAGACAAAGCCAACTTTCCTATTCTCGCGTATGGCAAACTGCATCTTGAGGCTGTTTATTCCGGCGGCAATGTGCCATACCCCTATGACGATCCTTTGAATTTTGGACAATTCTCCGAGCCAACACCAATCACAGCAGAAGTTTTGAACACGGAGAGTGTAAGTGACCTGATCTGTTTCCTGCTCTGCCGATATCTGGAAATAAATCTTCGCTTCCGCACCTGCAAATTCTGCGGCAGGCTGTTCGGTGTCACAGGGAACTATAAGTCGGAATACTGCTCCCGTGTGATCTCCGGCTCGGAAAAGACCTGCAAGGAGATGGGCTCTGTCCGGTTATATGAGAAGAAAATTTTCAGCGAGCCGGCAATCAAGGAGTACAAGCGCTCCTACAAAGCGCACAATGCCCGTATCCGCTATGGGCTGATGACGCGCGAGGAGTTTGACAAATGGTCCGCAGAGGCGCGGGAAAAGCGCGACGCCTGCGTAGCGGGCAAGCTGCCGCTCGAAGACTTTGTCGCATGGCTCGACAGCGACAAACAGCGATAAAACAACGGACTGACTGGCCGTTTTATGATTTCAGAAGAAAAGGAGGAAACATTGGCAACACGAAAAACAAAAGGAGCCAAGGGCGGCGGCACGATCCGTCAGCGCCCTGACGGGCTTTGGGAAGCACGCTATACCCTCGGTATTAACCCCGGAACGGGAAAGCAAATTCAAAAATCGGTCTACGGCAAGACGCAGAAGGAGGTCAGGCAAAAGCTCACCGCCATTACTGCGGAGATTGACAACGGATCCTATCAGGAGCCATGCAAAATGACTGTGAATGAATGGCTCGATATATGGTTGAAAGAATACATGGGCGATAAGAAATATGGAACGATACGAAATTACAAGATTGCCTGCAAATATCACATCATTCCATACATTGGCAAATACCGTCTTTCTGATCTAAAGCCGCATATAATTCAGACCCTTTACAACCATCTCCAGCGTGGAGAAGATGGCGAAAATGCTCTATCTCCAAAAACAATCAGGAATGTGCACGGTGTTCTCAGCAAGGCTCTGAATCAAGCCGTATGGAATGAATTGATCCGATCGAATCCGGCTCAATTGACCACGCTTCCACGTAAGGTCAGAAAAGGCGTCGAAATACTTTCAGATGAGCAGATTCAAAAGTTTTCGATGTTAGTTGAGCAGGACTCTTACTCTGCCATTTTGAAATTCATCCTATTCAGCGGTGTACGAGAGTCTGAGGCCATCGGATTAACATGGGACTGTATTGATTTTGAGCGTGGCACGATCCGCATTTATCTCCAACTTTTGAAGCGCACCAAAGAGGAAGGAGGCTATACATTAGCTCCCTTAAAGAATGATAAAGAGCGTTTGCTGACCCCACCGCCGATGCTGATGAATATGCTGAAGGAGCAGAAAAGAATCCAAGTGCAGCAGCGCATGAAAGCCGGTCTTGCATGGCGCGGATGGAACTCCGTTGAAGCGCAAAAGACTTGGTTTGTTTTTACAACAGAGTTCGGTGATCACTATTGCCCGCAGACCGTGTATGCTCACTTTAAAAAAATCGCAAAGCAGATCGGCGCGGAAAAGGCGAACGTCCATAGCTTACGCCATACATACGCAGTGCTGTGTCTTCAAAATGGTGATGACGTGAAAACCGTACAATCAAATCTCGGACACGCAACCGCAGCATTCACCTTAGATGTGTACGGTCACGTTTCAGAAAAAATGAAACAAGACAGTGCAAACCGCATGGAAGCGTACATGCAGCGCACTGTCTATGGAAAAGCTCAAAACGGTTAAAGGGTAAAACAAAGGGTAGCAAGCAAAAGAAAAGTCCCGAAGCCTTGCAGCTTCAGGACTTTCGCTGGCAGCGGGAGAAGGATTCGAACCCTCACATACGGAGTCAGAGTCCGCTGTGCTACCATTACACAATCCCGCTATATTGCGTTGTTCGCCGCGCTGTGTCGTTCAGCGAACATACGTTATTATAGCAGGAACTTTGCATTTGTCAACAGGTAATTTTCTAAAAAATCAAAATTTGGAAAATTTCTGTCTCTTCCCCACTTTTCCGTCACATCCAGATGGCGAACAAACGCAGCAGCGGCTCGAACACGCGGCGCAGGACGCTGCGCTTGGCCCACTCCTCCGCCGTGACGAGGTGGCTGCGGTCGACAATCATATCCATGTCCTCGAGCAGCGATTCGATCATCGGCGCGCTGTAGACCATCACGCCGCACTCATAGTCGAGCTCAAAGCTGCGGTAGTCCATATTCGCCGAGCCAACAAAGGCTGCTTCGCGGTCGACCATGATGCTTTTTCCGTGCAGAAAGCCAGGGATATAGCGGTATACCTTTACGCCGTGTTTGATGAGCTCGCCAAAGTACGACTCCGCCACGCAGTCGGCGTACCAGTGGTCAGGCTTGCCCGGCAGCATCAGCCGCACGTCCACGCCCCCGTCGCCCGCGATGCACAATGCACGCATCAGGCTCTCATCGGGGATGAAGTACGGCGTCGTGATATAGAGGAAGCGCCGCGCGCCGGAGATCATCTGGAGGAACACATCCTCGGCCGGATTGTCGGGGTTGTTCTGCGGTCCGTCGGTAAACGGCTGGCAGAAGCCCTCGCTTTTGACCGGCGTATGGGGGCGGTAATAGTCGTGCTCGTTGTGCATCACGCCGCCGAGGTTCACACACATGCGGATAAAGCTTGCCGTCAGGCCCCAGGCGCCCTCGCCTTCAAGACATACGCCGCTGTCCTTCCAGTAGCCGAAGCGCTCGATGAGATTGGCGTACTCGTCGGCGATGTTCACGCCGCCGGTGTAGGCGACGTCACCGTCGATGCAGGCGATCTTGCGGTGGTCGCGGTAGTTGAAGTGCAGGCGGTTCACATACTCGTGCACGGGGTTGAAGATGAATACCTCGACGCCCACCTCGCGCAGACGGTCGATCGTCTCGCCGGAAAAGCGCTTGATGTTGCCGAAGTCGTCGAAAATAATCTTGACCTCAACCCCCTCGCGCGCCTTGGCGCAGAGGATCTTTTCAAGCTCATCCCAGAGCTTTCCCTCAGCCAGAATGAAGTATTCAAGGAAGATGAAGCGCTCAGCCTTGGCTGCGCGGTTGATGAGATTACGCAGCAAAATCGCGCCCTCGGGCAGGTACGTGACAGAGGTATTCTGATAGAGCTGGAAGTCGCGGCGGCAGAGGTAGTTTGCCGTGCGCGACCAAGCGGGCAGCTGGCGCGTGAGCTTGTCGACGGCGATCTCACTGCGCATGCGCACGCTCTCCGGCTCGTCAGGAAAGCGCTTGGTGTTCTGCGGCAGATGGCGCTTCTGCGCCGCGCCGCCCCAGAGGAACCAGAGAATCATACCCACCGGCGGGGCCAGCAAAAGCAGGATGAACCAGATGAGCTTATAAGAAAGCTCACCTGGTTCATTGTAGATATGCACCGCAAGGAACAGCGCGCCGACCTGTACGACGCCGTAGGCCAGCGCCAGATACTCCTGCATAAAGTAGGAGATGGCGACAACAAAGCCGATCTGCACCGCAAGCAGGACGACGACCAGCATGATCCGCAGCGCCGCAGAAATGCGCCGCTCGCCCTTTTGCTGAATCTGGAATCCCTTCATCGCAGTCTCAGTCCCCTCCTGTTGGCTGTTCCCTGTTTTTGATTTTTTGTTTTCCTCAGTTCTTCTCGTAGCGCTCGTTCTTCTCGTTCAGAAGCTCGGCCTTGATGTCGTAGAGCTTCTGCGAGAGGTCCACATAATAGTTATGCGGGTTATCGAAGCGCTTGACCTCGTCCCAGAGGGTATCGACCTGCTCGGCGCAGTATTTTTTGATCTCCTCGATGCCGGGACGCTTGTAGACGAGCTTGCCTTTCTGGTAGATTGGCACGAGCAGCTCGCGCGCTTCGAAGTGATAGACTTCCTTACGCTTCCACGTGGCGTCGGGGTCGAAGATCTCAAGATTCTGGCTGTCGTCCACGGTCTCGTCGTAGACCGTCAGATAGTCGGCGATGGCCTTGCCGGTGTCACGGCCATAGAAGCGGTAGAGCTTCTTGAAGTGCGGTGTCGTGATCTTGCCGACGTTCTCGCTGATCTTGATCTTGGGGACGATATTGCCGTCCTTGTCCTCCACTGCGACGAGCTTATAGACGCAACCGAAGACCGGCTCGCTCTTGGCGGTAATGAGGCGCTCGCCGACGCCGAAGGCGTCGATCTTCGCGTCCTGCATCCAGAGATCCTGGATGAGGTACTCGTCGAGCGAGTTCGAAACGGTGATGGTGCATTCCGTCCAGCCCGCCTCGTCGAGCATCTTGCGCGCCTTGCGGGAAAGATAGGCGATGTCGCCGCTGTCCAGGCGGATGCCGCACTTTTTGATGCCAAGCGGCTTCAAGACGTCGTTGAACGCTTTGATGGCGTTGGGAATGCCGGACTTTAAGGTATTATAGGTGTCGACAAGCAGGACGGCGTTCTGCGGATAGTATTTGCAGTAGGTCGCAAACGCGTCATACTCCGTGTCGAACATCTGCACCCAGGCATGGGCCATCGTGCCGAGCGCGGGCGTGCCGTAGAGCTGGTCGGAGATGGTGCAGGCAGTGCCGCAGCAGCCCGCAATATAGGCAGCACGAGCGCCGTCGATGGCGGCGGCGGAGCCCTGCGCGCGGCGGGAACCGAACTCCATCACGGCGTGGCCCTTGGCGGCGCGGACGATGCGGTTGGCCTTGGTGGCGATCAAGCTCTGATGGTTCACGGTCAAAAGCGCGAACGTTTCAAGCAGCTGCGCCTCGATCGCGGGCGCGCGCACGACGACCATCGGCTCTTTCGGGAAGACGGGCGTGCCCTCGGGCACGGCGTAAATGTCGCCGCTGAAGTGGAAGTTTGCAAGATAGTCGAGGAACTCCTCGCAGAAAATACCGCGTGAGCGCAGATAATCAATATCCTGCGCGTCAAAGTGCAGATCTTCAATGTAGTCGATCAACTGGTCGAGACCCGCTGCGATGGCGTAGCCGCCGCCGTCGGGAACGGAGCGGAAATAAACGTCGAAATAGGTAATGCGATCCTGGAACCCAGCCTTCAGGTAGCCATTGCCCATGGTCAGCTCGTAAAAGTCGCAGAGCATGGTCATATTGAGCTTCTGATCCGTCTTCATAGTCACCTCATAGTGTCGCGGCGCGGACAAACGCCGCGCCTTGTGATGTGCGTATTATATCCCGAATAAACGGATAAAGCAAGGCTTTCCGCGCTTTTTCCGCTTTTTGCTTGACTTTGTGAAACGAGTCCCCTATGATAGAGAGACTTCCTAAAGAAACGGAGTATCGCAATGGGTGTTATTTTAGGCATTGACATCGGCGGCTCAAGCACGAAGATCGTTGGTTTGCGCCCCGACCTTTCGGTCATCGACATGCTGCGTGTCAAGGCCGATGATCCGCTCACGTCGCTCTATGGCGCGATGGGCAACTTTTTATCCACGCACGACCTTCAGCTCTCCGATATCCGCCATATCGCGCTTACCGGCGTGGGTGCTTCGTATGTTGAGGGTGATATTTACGGTGTGAAGACCATCAAGGTCGCGGAGTTCCCCTCTGTCGGCACGGGCGGACTTGCCCTTTCGGGCAAAGAGCACGCGGTCGTTGTCAGTATGGGCACGGGTACGTCCTTCCTCTGGGCGAACAAGGGGCAGGAGGTGTGTCATCTCATCGGCAGCGGCGTCGGCGGCGGTACGCTCGCAGGTTTGAGCTCGCTGACGACAGGCGTGCATCAGTACGCCCTCATTCGCAAGCTCTGCCAGGACGGCGATCTCAGCCACATCGACCTGACAATGGCTGACCTTTCGCGCGAGCAGGTAGGCAATCTTCCGCCCGAGGCCACGGCGGCGAACTTTGCCAAGGTCGCCGACGATGCGACACCGTCGGACAAGATGCTCGGCATCGTGAACCTCGTGCTTCAGTCCATCGGCACGATGTCGGTGCTGGCGTGCAAGTGCTGCGGGACGGATACGGTCGTGCTCACGGGCGCGCTGACGATGCTGCCGCCCGCGAAAGAGACGTTTGAGCTTTTCAAGCAGCTCTACGGCGTGGACTTTATTATTCCCGAAAACGCAACGTTTGCCACCGCCATCGGCGCGGCGCTCTACAGCGTGAGGGAAGTGTAAATAAAACTTTAAGCATCCGGCGGGTCTCGCCGGATGCTTTTTGTATAATGAAAGGGGCGGGGAAGACGGAATAAATCTATCAAATTGCCATGAAGTTGCCCTTGCGGCGGGGCGGAAAACGCTGTAGAATAACAACAAATTCGACCAAGCGAACAAGGAGTAAGCGTCATGCAGCAAAATGCCAGATTCATTCGTAAGCTGCCCATTCCGATGGACATTAAAAAGGAATTCCCGATCACCGAGCAGATCACCGAGGCGCGCGAAAAACGCGTAGCGGAGATGCGCGCAATCCTCGATGGGCGCGACAAGCGGCTGATGCTTGTGATCGGCCCGTGCTCGGCCGACCGTGAAGACAGCGTGATGGATTATATTTGCCGCTTGGTTCCCTTGCAGGAACAGGTGAAGGACAAGATCCTGATCGTGCCGCGCATTTATACGAACAAGCCCCGTACCGACGGTGCAGGTTATAAGGGAATGCTCCACCAGCCCGACCCCGACAAAAAGCCGGACATGCTCGAGGGCATCATCGCTATCCGCCGTCTGCATACCCGCGCGGTGAGAGAGACCGGCTTTGCCTGCGCGGACGAGATGCTGTATCCGGAAAACTACCGCTACCTGTCCGACATCATCGGTTACGTCGCCGTCGGCGCGCGTTCGGTGGAAAATCAGCAGCACCGCCTGACCGCGAGCGGCCTTTCCGTGCCGGTCGGCATGAAGAACCCTACCGGCGGGGATCTGAGCGTGATGATGAACTCCATCTACGCGGCGATGGGCGACCACACCTTCCTCTACCGCGGCTGGGAGGTGGAAACGGCGGGCAACCCCTACGCCCATGCCATCCTGCGCGGCTATGTGAACGAAAAGGGCAACAGCCGCCCCAACTACCACTATGAGGATCTGATCGAGCTGCACGAGCTGTATGCATCGCGCGGCATCAAGAATCCCGCATGCATCGTGGATTGCAACCATGCAAACTCCGGCAAGCAGTATTTGGAGCAGATCCGCATTGCAAAAGAGGTGCTGCACTCCAAGCGCCATTCGGGCGACATCGACGCGCTGGTCAAGGGGCTGATGATCGAGAGCTACATCGAAGACGGCAAGCAGAAGATCACCGACGGCGTTTACGGCAAGAGCATCACCGACGCCTGCCTTGGCTGGGAAAAGACCGAACGGCTGGTGCTGGAGCTGGCCGACCTGCTGTAAGGGAACGCGATTCATCTGTTTGCGTCAAAAGGCAATGGCAGAATATCAAGATCAAAAAGAGATGGCGTAAGCCATCTCTTTTTGCGCGCAAAGCGGCTTGAATTTGCAAAGATTTTACATTCCCGTACTGGAACTTGACAAGGCGCTCTGCTATACTGTATGCGTGGAAGCAAATGAGAAAAGAAGAGGAGATGTGATCTCAAATGGATACTTACAACATGATCGACTTTAACAAGAAAAAGGGCTTTATCTGCGATATGGACGGCGTGATCTATCACGGCAACCGCATTCTGCCCGGTGTGGCGGAGTTCATCCAGTGGCTGCATGACGAGGACAAGGAGTACCTGTTCCTGACCAACAACAGCGGCTATACGCCCCGTGAGCTGAACCAGAAGCTGGCCCGGATGGGGCTTGACGTGCCGGAGGAGCACTTCTATACCAGCGCCTTGGCCACGGCGGCATTCCTGAAGGAGCAGGCGCCGGGCTGCTCCGTGTTCGCCATCGGCGAGGCGGGACTGCTGAACGCCCTGTACGATGCCGGGATCACCATGAACGACGTGAATCCCGACTATGTGGTGGTGGGCGAGGGCCGCTCCTATTCGCTGGACACCCTGACGAAAGCCACTAATCTGGTGATGGCCGGCGCGAAGCTGATCGGGGCAAACTCCGATGTGTCCGGCCCCATCGAGAACGGCATTGCTCCGGCCTGCCGCGCCCTGATCGCGCCCATTGAAATGGCAACCGGCAAGCAGGCTTACTTCTGTGGCAAGCCCAATCCCCTGATGATGCGCACGGGTCTGCGAATGCTGCACTGTCACTCCGCCGAGGCGGTGATGGTGGGCGACCGCATGGACACCGACGTGATCTCCGGCATGGAGAGCGGCATGTCTACCGTGCTGGTGCTGTCCGGCGTGTCCACCCGTGAGACACTGAAAACCTACGCTTACCGTCCCAGTATCGTGCTGGACGGCGTGGGGGATATCCCTATGCTGGCCCGTGCGAAAAAGAACTGAACAAAGAAGAAGCGGAAAGAAACCAAAGTTCCTTTCCGCTTCTTCTCTATTGAGAGGGAAACAACGTTATGTCATTTCGCGGCGGTACATGACCGCCAGACCCCGCAGCAGCAGTTGGTCGTCCAGAGTGACCGGGCGGCGGCAGTGGGGGATCACGCAGCGAGCCAGTCCGCCGGTGGCGATGGCCGTTACCGGCGTGCCCAGTGCGGTTTCCAGCCGATCCAGCATACCGTCCACCATGGCGGCGGCACCATAAATGATGCCGCTGCGCAGGCAGTCCGTTGTGCTATGGCTCAGCGGGCTTTGGGGTGCGGACAGCTCTGTCATGGGCAGTCCGGTTCGCTGCGTCAGGGCTTCCGCGCCAAGCTGCACGCCCGGCGCGATAGCGCCGCCCAAGAATGCGCCGCTTTTGTCCAGCACCGAAAAGGTGGTTGCCGTGCCCATGTCGATCAACACCAGCGGAGGCGCGTATTGTGCCAGCGCACCCTCTGCGGCGGCGATCAGGTCAGCGCCGATGGTCTCCGGCTGGTCGATGCAGAGGGGAAGCGTTGTTTTCGCCGTCTTTCCCACCACCAGAACAGGGCCGGACAGCAGCGCGGAGAGCGCCTGCCGCAGCGGCTCAGTGACGGCCGCCACCACGCTGGAGAGGATCCCGCCCTCAAAGCCAGCTACAGAAAAGCCTGCCTGTGCCAACGCGGCCTGAAGGGTGACGGTATATCCGGCGGCGCTCATGGCGCGGTCGGTTTTCAGGCGGAGGGTGTGTCGGATTTCCAGCCCCTCCATGCAGCCCAGCACGATATTGCTGTTGCCGGCGTCCACTGCCAGAATCATGCCGTCCGCCTCCGCATCGTTACGATCCGCAGCACGGCAGGGGCCAGTACGATGTTGACCGCCAGCTCCAGCAGGAAGTTGACGCTCATGAACGCGGACAGTACCGCCGCCCACGAGGTATCGAAAAACAGCACCAGCACCAGATACAGCACGCCGGTGTTTACCAGCGGGCATACGGCGGCGGCCGCGACGACGGCTGCTTTTCCACTGCGGCGTGCCAACAGCTGATACACGGCGGCGGAAGCCGCGCCGCACAGCGTTCCCTTTACCACGCAGGCAACGGAGGTGATCAGCGGATGCAGCGCCAGCATCATCTGGCCGGAAGCATCCGCTCCGGTCAGCACCATCACCAGCACCACCAGTCCAAACATGGTGCCGATCAGCGCGCCGCTGGCGACGCCGTAGAGCGCTCCGGCCACCACAATGGGGATCAGCGTCAGCGTGATGGGAAAGCTGCCAAAACGGATGAAGGTGGCTGCCGTTTGCAGGACTACCACAAGTGCGGTCAGCATGCCCAGTGCCGTAAGGCGGGAAAATCTGTTTTTCATTTGTCAAACCTCCTGCTGTCGCTCCGCTCAGGGCGGATGCAACGCAAATTTGACAGCAGTATAGCGGACAATGGCGGCGCTGTCTGCCAGAGTGGGGTAAAATTTACGTAAAACTTTTCCCTGACCCGGAAGAGAGCGCCGTAAAAGGAGAATCCCCCGTCTTGATGGGGGATTCTATTCAGCTTCCCAGATTCAGCTCGTAGGTACACAGGTAGAACAGGAACGAGGTCATCTGATAACGGTTGATGCGGGTGTTGCAGGCCGCCAGCAGATCGCCCAGCTCGCTGTCACGGGTGGTGATGTCCCGCTCATCGCACCACAGCATAGCCTTGACGACCTCACCGCTGAGCCGGAGTTCTTCCCGCATAGTCTGCCGCAGCAGCTCCTGATCCACGCCGGTGTCGATGCCGGACATGGCGGCGTAGCGATAGATCAGCAGGCAGGCCGTCTGATAATCCATGTCGTCGTCATAGGCCGTATGCAGATCGCCCTGACGGAGCAGCCCCGTTTGATACGCCCAGCACACGGCGTCGTAGTAGGGGCAAGCGGAGCCATTGAATTCCTCGGTTTCATAATCAGGCGGCAAGGCAGTGTTGTCCGTCTCCGGCCTTTGGGAGATGCGGTACAGCACATCCACGAATTCGCCCACCTTTGCCGTGGCCTTTCCGCCAAAGGTGTCCGGCGTTTCCGGGTCTATATATCCGTTGCGGTACATATAGAGGACGCTGGCCTGGTTGAAAATGCCCGTGATGTCCGTAAACACCACCGTATCCTCCAGCGTGCCGCCGCTGGACGCCTTGCCGAAAACATGGGCGTAGTAGTCACTGTTGACGATGTTGCTGGACATCTGGAACTTATTGTCCACATACAGCCGGTAGGCCTCCAGCTGCTCGTCAGAAATAACGATGCTCTCGTCGGCGGGGATCACCGTCTCCGTGCCGGCGTCATAGCGGAAGGTCTTTGTCAGGAAGGACTTGTCCGACAGCACCGCCATATGTATGCCGTTGGACAGCACGTCGGTGCCCGCCAGCAGCCGGGAGTCGTAGTCCACGCCGAACAGGTTCAGCAGCGTGGGCAGGATGTCCGCCGTGGAGCAGTACTCATCCACCACGATGTTCTCGGAGAGGCCGGGAACGTAGCAGATAAAGCTGTTGCGATACTTCTCGAAGGTGAGATCCATTTCCTGCCCCGCCAGCTCGTTGTACTCATCCTCCGTCAGACCGTAGGGATAGTGGTCATTGGTCAGTACGATGCAGGTCTTATCGGCCACGCCCGCCTGCTCCAGCCGATCCATCAGGTAGGTCAGCGCGTTCTCCAGCTCCAGATTGCAGGCAATATACGCCTTCACCGGCTCGGAATAGGGCAGATCCTTCACCGCGTCCCGGTTTTTAGCGCTCATAGCGTTATCCCAGTTGTACTGATAGTGGCCGCTGAAGGTCATGTAATAGGCGTGGAAGGGCTCCTTGCTGCTGAGGTAGTCGTCCACGGAGGCCTCCATCATCTCCAGATCGGAGGAGGGCCAGTCGATCTTTATATCCAGCCCGGAGTCCGCCGCCTTGAAGGTATAGCCCATGTTGGCGTGGGTGATGTTCCGGTTGTAGAAATCGCCGATATAGTCGTGATAGCCCCAGGTCTGGTAGCCCTTTTCCTTCAGGGCGTTGCCCAGGCAGAAGGGCAGATAGTTGGTGCCCGCCACGTTGAAGCTGGAGTCGGTCTTAGTGCGGGACATATCGGGGTAAAGCCCCATGCACATGGTGTACTCGCCGTTGGTGGTGACGGACTGGAACGTGCCGTAGTAGTTTTCAAAGATGATGCCCGTGTGGGTCAGCTTGTACAGGGTGGGCGTCAGCTCCTGGCTGATGAACCAGGGGCAGAAGCTCTCGGCACAGATGGTGATCAGGTTGTAGTCCTGCAAAAGCCCGGTGTAGTTGTTCTTCCGGGTGGGGACCACCTGCGCCAGATACTCATCCGTGGTCCTGCACATGATGTTATCCGCAGACTCCGCCAGCTTTGCAAAGTCGATGCTCTCGATCACATTGTAGGAATTGCTGCTGTAGAGCCGTCTGGTGTCTGTACCCAGCGAGGACGGCGTGATGATAACGCTGCCGCTGCTGCCAAAGACCATATAGCGAAGCTCCTGCACGGTGGTCGCCAGCATGCCCACGCTCTTATAGCTGCTGTCGGTAGAGGTGTTCACGTTGGTGAAGGTCTTGTAGACGGAGAACGACTTGTCCCGCCCGGCGTACATAATGCCCGTGGTGGCCAGCAGCAGCGTCAGCAGGATGCCCAGCGTCGCCAGCGCCTGCCTCCACTTGAGCCGCACGGTCAGCACCCGGAGCTTGCGCAGAGCAAGGCAGAGGATCGTCACGATCAGCGGCACCAGCAGCAGAAGGATGGGAACGATGTTCTTGCCGATGCTGTACAGGATCTGCGAGTCGAAATTGGTGATGACGTTCCCGCCCATGCTCACCTGACTGATGGGCATGAAGTTGCCGAAAATGGCGTGGTACATCAGCTGCACCTCGGCAAACAGCACCTGCACGGCGACCAGAAGCACGCCCACGATCTGCCGGGCGATCTTGGGCAGGTGCGTGGTCAGCAGCGTGCAGACCGTGCCGCCCAGCAGTCCGAACAGGATCAGATAGACCACCCGTCTGTCCAGCGAGTGATAGACGCACAGGTGCAGGCACAGCTCCACATAGACGCTGACGGAGCAGAACAGCAGCAGGCTGCGGAGCCATGTTTTCCAAAGGCCACGGCGCAGGCTCTGCGCCGTCTCAGGCGTCTGCTCAGACGCCTGATCTGTACTCGATGCGGATATGGTGTTGGTTTTAGTTTCCAGCATATGCTTCTCCCATTGAGAGTTTCTTCCACAAGAAGAGGTATTTTGTCAAATTTTGCAGACGTAAAGCCTATCATAGTGCAATTTCCGGAAAAAAGCAACTGTTCTTTGAAAAAATTCAAGAAAGATTTACAGCTGCGGGAGACAGACCGCTGAAAGGAGGGGACGTCTCAAAATGTAAAGCGCAAAGCTACCGCCTGACGCAGCGTCAGGCGGCGGTTTTGCGCGGATGCGGTTATTTTACGATAATACCCACCAAGGCGGAGAGCATGATGAAAACGATGGGGTGCAGGTTTTTCGTGGGCTTCACCCAGTTTGTCAGCACCAGCAGCACCGCCGCCAGCAGCAGGCCCCGCACATTCAGCAGTCCTGTGCCCTGCGCCAGTTGGAAGGTGTTCAGCAGACTTCCGGACGGGGATTGGACGGTGATGCTGGTCAGCACCTCCAGCACCACCGTGACGCAGGCCGCGCCGATCAGCCCGGTGGAGACCGGGCGCAGACCGTAAAAGGCGTTGGCTACCAGACGGCTGTCCCGGAATTTTTTCAGCATGGCAGCCACGATCAGGATCACGATAATGGAGGGCGTCACCTCGCCCAGCGTAGCGATCACCGCGCCGGGAACGCCGCCCACCGTGAAGCCCACATAGGTGGCCATATTGATGCCGATGGGGCCGGGTGTGGATTCGGAAACCGCCAGCATGTTCATCAGTTCCGTGTAGGTGTACCAGCCGGTGGCGGTTCCGATCTCCTTCAGAAACGGGAGCGTGGCCATGCCGCCGCCGACAGCGAACAGGCCAACCTTGAAAAACTCCCAGAACAACTTCAGATACAGACTCATTTGCTTCTCGCCTCCCAGTCCTTCAGGATCACGCCTGCCACAGCTGCCGCCACTACGAACCACACCGGGGAGATGTTCAGAACCACGCCGCCGACCAGCACGATCAGAAAGATACCGGCTGTCCGCTTGTCGATCACGGACTTTTTCAGCAGCTTCACCACGGCGTTAAAGATCAGCACGCAGACGCAAACCTGCACGCCGGAAAAGGCGTCCTGCACCCATGCCAGATGGGAGAAGCTGGTGATCAGTCCTGCCAACAGGGAGATGATGACCAGAGAGGGGAACACCACGCCCAGCGTGGCCGTGATGCCGCCTGCAACGCCCCGCAGCTTCTGGCCGATAAAGGTGGCGGTATTTACCGCGATGATGCCGGGGGTACACTGGCCGATGGCGAAGTAGTCCATCAGTTCTTCCTCCGTGGCCCAGCCCCTGTTGTCGATGACCTCCCGCTGCAAAATGGGCAGCATGGCGTACCCGCCGCCAAAGGTCATAACGCCCATTTTCGCGAACGTCCAGAACAGCAGCCACAGGGAGGTTTTCTCTTTCTTCAAAATGGCTCACTCCTCTCACTATTATCTGTACCTACTATAAAGGCACCTGTTGCATTCTTCAATTCA
>ENA-OVGC01001953-OVGC01001953.1-human-gut-metagenome-genome-assembly--contig:-NODE-1953-length-14791-cov-22.363464_pt1 | contig 14791 bp, 12 predicted proteins | sample MGYA00237768_ERZ505415 | MGnify/ENA primary metagenome ERZ505415 (study PRJEB26158, sample SAMN06016382) | human gut metagenome | biome: human gut; feature: ankylosing spondylitis patient; material...
GCAGCAGGGTCTTGTCGCCGGAGTCGAAATTGGGGTCTTCAAAGGTCTCCTGAATGAACTTGGTCTTGCCGCTTTCGAGGAAGCCCACAAACAGGTAAACCGGGATCTCGTTTGCCATAATCGGTTTTTCTCCTTACACAACTTGCAGCTCAGCAGCCAAACAGTGCGGCAATGGCCTTTTCGTCCAGCTTGGAACCGATGACGACCAGCTTGCCGCCCACGTCGGCACCGCGCTGACGCACTTCCCACTCGCCGGGGACGTAATCGAACTCCAGCCAGCCGTCGGCACCGCCGTCCACGATGCCCTTGGAGCGCAGGATCATGCCGTACTTGCCGCCGTCCAGCTCGGTCAGTGCATGCTCGATGTCTGCCTTGCTGAACTTCTTGGCCGTCTCGACACCCCAGCTGGTGAACACCTCATCGGCATCGTGGTCGTGGTGATGGTGGTGGTGATGGCCGCAGCAGCAGTGGCCGTCCTCATCGTGGTGATGATGCTCATGCTCATCATGGTCATCGTCATCCTCATGGTCGTGGTCGTGATGGTGGTGGCAGCAGTGGTCCTCGTGGTCATCCTCTTCGTGGTCGTGGTGATGCTCGTGCTCGTCCTCATCATCGTGATCATGGTGGTGATGGCCGCAGCTGCACACACCGTTCTCATCGTAATGATGGTGATGATGCTCGTGCTCTTCTTCCTCGTCCTCCTCGGCGTGCTTCTCATTGGCCTTGGCAGCCATGGCGATCAGCTCTGCCTTGAAATCGTCCTTGGAGGACATGGCCTTCAGGATCTGCTCACCGGTCAGGGAATCCCATGCGGTGGTCACGATGGTAGCGGTGGGGTTCTTCTCGCGCAGCATGGCGACCGCAGCGGCGATCTTCTCCTCGCTGGCGGTCTGGGTGCGGCTGAGCAGGATGCAGCTTGCGTGGCTGATCTGGTCATCGTAGAACTCGCCGAAGTTCTTCATATACATCTTGACCTTGTTCACATCGGCCACGGTGACAAAGCTGTTCAGCTGCACGTCCAGATGCTCGGCCACGCCCTCCACGGCGCGGGTCACATCGCTCAGCTTGCCCACGCCGGACGGCTCGATGACGATGCGGTCGGGGTGGTACTGCTCCACCACCTGCTGCAGAGCGGTGCGGAAATCGCCCACCAGAGAGCAGCAGATGCAGCCTGCGTTCAGCTCGTTGATCTGGATGCCGCTTTCCTTCAGAAAGCCGCCGTCAATGCCGATCTCGCCGAACTCGTTCTCGATCAGCACCACCTGCTGGCCTGCAAAGGCCTCGGTGATCAGCTTTTTGATCAGGGTAGTTTTGCCGGCGCCAAGGAAGCCGGAGAAGATATCGATTTTAGTCATGTTCCAAATGCCTCTTTCTTTTTATCGCAATATTCGCAATTGTTAGCGCAAAGGGCCGCAGAGTGCTGACCCAAAAATACTACACCTCTATTATAACAAGGCTGTCAATGGGAAACCGGCCTTTTTCAAGAAAAAATTGTAACTTTTTTTGCAAATTGACGGCGTTTTGGGGGGAGTTTTGCCCCCGCATTGCATTCTTCCCCGCAGAATGATACAATAGCAGCAGCAAACCATCGCCGCCGGACGTTTTTCCGGCAAATGACAGAAAGAGGGCTTTTGTTATGAGTATGAACACAGTTCCTGAGCGTCTGGCCGCGCTGCGTGCCGCTATGAAGGCAAACGGCGTGGACGTCTATCTGATCCCGGTGGGCGACCCGCATTCCAGCGAGTATCTGCCCGACCACTACACCTCCCTGACCTACTTCTCCGGCTTCCACGGTGAGAACTCCAACTTTGTGGTCACCATGACCGAGAGCGCCGTCTGGGCAGACGGCCGGTACTTTGTGCAGGCAGAAAAGGAGATCGCCGGTACTGAGATCCAGCTGATGCGCATGGGCGAGCCGGGCGTGCCCACCGCCGAGGAATACTGCGGCAAGGTGCTGCCCGAGGGCGGCACGCTGGGTCTGTGCGGCCTGACCGCCAACTGTGCACTGGTCAACAACCTGAAAAAGGAACTGGAGCCCAAGCACGGCAGCATCAAGACCCTGTTCTTGGAGGACGAGCTGTGGGTGGAGGGCCGCCCTGCCCGCCCGGCTACCCCGGCATGGATCCTGCCCAAGGAGTACGCTGGCTTCTCCCCGGCGGAAAAGTTGGAGCAGCTGCGCGGCAAGCTGAAGGAGCAGGGCTGCACCGCCCAGCTGGTGGGCAAGCTGGATAATCTGGCTTGGCTTCTGAACCTGCGCGCCATGGATATCGAGTGCACCCCCTACGCCATGGCCTACTGCTATGTTACCCCGGATCGCGCCGTGCTGTTCATCGATCAGGCGCGGGTCACCCCGGAGGCTAAGGCAGAGCTGGAGGCCAACGGCGTAACGCTGGCCGACTACGACAGCATTCTGGACGGGATGGCCGCCGAGACCGAGCCCCAGACCGTGCTGGCGGAAAGCGCTACCGTGAACTACGCCGTGTATCAGGTGCTGGAAAACAACCCCGCCCTGACCGTGAAGGACGCCGCCGACCCGTTGCTTGCCATGAAGGGTGTAAAGAACGAGGTGGAGCTGGCACACCTGCGCGAATCCCATCTGCGGGACGCCGTGGCTATGGTGCGCTTCCAGATCGAGCTGGAAAACCGTCTGGCTTCCGGCGAAGAACTGACCGAGTTGACCGTGGACGAGATCCTGCACAAGTACCGCAGCGCAGACGATAAGTTCCTTGTGGAAAGCTTTGGCACCATTGCAGCCTACGGCGGCAACGCAGCCATGATGCACTACCACGCCACCCCGGAGGATCACGCCACCTTGCAGCGCAAGGGCTTTTTGCTGGTGGACAGCGGCGCTACCTACATGGACGGCACCACCGACATCACCCGCACCTACCCGCTGGGCGAGCTGACCGAGGACGAGCGGCTGTTCTACACCTGGACCTTGCAGTGCCACATCGACATTGCCAAGGCCGTCTGGCTGGATTACTGCGACTGCCACATGCTGGACACCATCGCCCGCGAGCCGCTGTGGCGCCACCTCATCAACTACCGCTGCGGCACCGGCCACAGCGTCAGCCATGTGGGCAACGTCCACGAAGGCCCCCACGCCCTGAACGGCCGCAACACCACCGTTTTCAAGCCGGGCATGATCGTCACCGACGAGCCGGGCGTCTATGAGGGCGGCGTCGTGGGCATCCGCATCGAGAACGAGCTGGAGTGCTACCACAAGGCATCCAACCAGTACGGCGAGTTCCTGGCATTCCGCCCCATCACGTTCGTGCCGATCGCCACCTCTCCCATCGTCCCGGGCGTTCTGAGCCGCGACGAGCTGGATTGGCTGAACGCCTACCACCGCGAGGTCTTCGAGAAGCTGGCTCCCCGCCTGACCGAGGACGAGCGCGACTGGCTGGCCAAGAAGTGTGCCGCCATCGGAGCGTAAATAAAAAAGCGGGAGGCCCCGCAGGGGCCTCCCGCTTTTCTTTAGGATGAGATCTCTGCCTTGTGCTCTTTCCAGTAGGCTTTCGCCTCGTCGATGACCTTCTTGAAGGGGCCGGAGGGGTAAGTGCTCTCGGCGATGTCGATGAGGAATTTGTAGAGCTGGGGCCGCACCTGCTCATACATCCCAAGCCGGGTGTAGAGGTCCTTGTAGTAGTGGAACACCTGGATCTTGTTCTGCACCAGAGTGGCGGGCTTTATCTGGGTGTGGCAGATGCTCTGAGGGTTCTGGACGTAGTAGTAGCCGGGCTGCGGGATGGACGCAAAGACTTCGGCGTACTGGATATACTGCATGTTGAACACGAGGTCTTCGGCCCAGCGCATCTCGCTGGTAAAGCGGATGTCGTGCCGGGTGAGGATGTCGCGGCGGTAGAGCTTGTTCCAGAGCACGCTGTAAAAGTAAGAGGCGGGCTTGTCCATCAGGCGGCGGGCGAAGGTGTCCTTGTCGTAGACGCCCTCGGGCAGGAAACCGTATTCCCGGTTCTCCGGCGGGCGTGCAACATGCATGACGCCGAGGTCGTCCTGGATCTTTTCCAGCACCTGTTCCGGCTTCGACGCCCCGGCGGGGATGACCATGGTGTAGGGCGAGATGACGAGGTCGGCACCGGTCTTCTCTGCCGCCTCCACCAGCCGGGCGGTGTAGTCCGGGGCGATGTAGTCATCGCTGTCCACGAACTGGACGTACTTACCGCAGGCAAGCTTCAGGCCGAGGTTCCGGGTGTCGGACACGCCGGAGTTTGCCTTGTCCACCAGCAGGATGCGGCTGTCCTTTTTGCGGAACTCCTCGCAGACGGGCAGGCTCTTATCTTTGGAGCCGTCGTTGATGACGATGAGCTCGAGGTTCTTGTACTCCTGCCCGCAGATGCTTTCGAGGCAGCGGCTCAGGTGGCTCTGGGCATTGTACACAGGGACGATGATGCTGACGAAAGGCATTTCCATAGCAGTTTCTCCTTTTGCTTTCTTCTGTTTTTTTATAGCAATGATACTCCCGCCGGGCCGAAAAAGCAAGCGCCGGCGGCAGGCCCGAAAGGGGGCTTCGGAATGATATTTCATATCGCGGTGTGCAGCCCGGACAGCGTCCTCCGCAGCCGGATGGAGCGGCAGTGTCTCGACTATTATGCCCGGCGGGACGACGCCTGCATCATCGAGCAGCTGGACAGCCCGGAGGCCCTGCTGGCCCGGGACGACGCCGGGGAGCGATACGAGCTGTACCTCATTGAGCTGCCGTCTACGGCAGCCGCCGCGTCGCTGCGGGCAGCGGCTACGCTCCGCAGTCGGGGGCGGCGCAGCCCGCTGGCTTTTCTGGCCCACACGCCGGCCCACGCCTACAGCGCCTACCGGGTGGACGCCATGCAGTATTTATTGCTGCCTGTCCCGCCGGAACAGCTGGACGCTCTGCTGGCCCGGGCCACCGAGCCGGAGTACGGCCCGGCCATCCCGGTAGCCACGGCGTCGGGTCTGCGGGTGCTGCCCTTCGCGGACATCGAATACCTCGAGTGTACCCACCATGTGGTGCATTTCCATCTCGCCAGCGGCGAGGATGTGCCGTCCCTGTCCGTCCGGGTGCCGTTCGCACAGGTGGCCCAGCCGCTTTTGGCGGATGAGCGCTTCGTCCAGCTCCACCGCTCCTATGTGGTCAATCTGGCGGCGGTGTCCCAGCTGGCGGCGGGGGAGTTCTGGATGCAGAGCAGCGCACGGGTCCCTGTCCCCCGCGGGCGGGAGCCTGCGGCCCGCACGGCACTGAAAGATTATCTGGAAAAGCAGTTCCGATAAAGCAATGGGGAGGCCCGGAAGAGCCTCCCCATTGCTTTATAATTTTGTCCAGTCCAGCTGCGTCCAATCCGTTATGTACTGGTCGGCGAGGCGCTGCAATTCGGGCTGATCGGCGGCGCTGGTCTCATCCTCGATGTCGATGAGGTAGAAGCCGCACTGCCTGGCGGTGCGGGTGGCGTAGACGGCATCCTCGCAGACGACGGCGTCGGCGGGTCCGCTGCCGCCCAGCCGCTCGAGGACTTCGTGGAACACCTCGGGGTGAGCTTTGCTCTTCGCGCCCTGCGCGGTGTAGAAGAACTCGAAATAGTCTGCGACGCCCAGCCGGGTGAGTACTTCTTCGCACTGCTCTGCCCAGGTGTTGGAGCAGATGCACATCCGCACGCCCTCGGCTTTCAGCCGGGCCAGCATCTCCCGGACGCCGGGCTTCAGCTCAACTTTTTTGTACAGGTCCCGGATGACCTGCCGCATGGCAGGCTCGTAGTCCCGGAGGGTCAGGGGCAGATCGTAGGTGCGGATGAGATACTCCGCGCCCTCCACCATCCCCATGCTCAGCAGAACATCGTGGATGCCGGGTCTTGCGGTGCGGCCATAGCGGCGCAGCAGCTCCAGCGGTGCGCCCTGCCACACCACGGTCATGCTGTCGGTGAGGGTGCCGTCCATGTCGAAAATCCATTGCTTGCGGTGCATCTGTCGTCCTCCTGAATCGTTCTGGCAAAGTGAATTTATTATAGCACATTTTTTGTTACAAAAACAGAGAGAAATCTCCCGGGAAATATGCTATAATCTAGGCAAAACCGGAACACATCAAAGGAGGCAGAAAACATGGCGCAGAACAACACCCCCGTAAAGGCGCTGGTGCTGGCGGGCGGGGGCGCCCGCGGCAGCTATCAGGTGGGCGTCTGGCGGGCGCTGACCGAGCTGGGCTGGCGGCCCCAGATCATTACGGGTGCCAGCGTCGGCAGCCTGAACGGCGCCATGTTCGCCCTCGACCTCTACGAGACGGCCCGAGACATGTGGCTGACCATCCGCAGCCAGGATGTGATGGAGCTGCCCGCCGAGGATGCGCCGCTTTCCGAGCTGCACGCATTCCTCAAAGACGCTGTGACTCAGGGCGGCATGGACGTCACGCCGCTGGAAGAGATTGTCGAGCGGGTGCTGGACGAAGAGAAACTCCGCAAAAGCCCCATCCGGCTGGGCCTTGTGACCGTGGAGCAGAAGACCCTCAAGGCCCGGGAGCTTCCGCTGGAAGACATCCCCGAGGGCAAGGTGAAAGACTACCTGCTGGCCTCTGCAGCCTGCTTCCCCGCCCTGCGGGCCCACACCATCGACGGGGTGTCTTACCTCGACGGCGGCTACCGGGACAATATGCCCACCGCGCTGGCCCAGAAGATGGGGGCAGAAGAGCTGGTCTGTGTAGACCTGGAGGGTGTGGGCATCACCCGCCCCAACCGCACCGGCCTGCCCACCACCCTCATCCGAAGCTACTGGGAGCTGGGCGACATCCTCCGCTTCGAGCCCGCCACTGCCCGGCGGAACATCGAGCTGGGCTACCACGATACATTGCGGGCCTTCGGGCGGCTGCGGGGCTGCGCCTACGCTGTGGACAGCGGGGCTGAGAGCAGCGCGGATGCCGCCGCATTCCATGCGGCCTTCGAGGCCGTCCAGAAGGACGTGCGGGAAAAGCACCCCTCCACCCTGACGGCAGACGCTGCTCTCCTGCTGGCAAAACTCTCGGATGCAGAGCTTGCCCCGCTGGAAGCCGTGGCTGAGGATGTGGGCGTAGACCCCGCCCCCTACTACACCACCCGTACTTTGGGAGAAGCTTTCCTTGCAAAATGCGACTTCGAGCGCCTCAGGAGCTTCGAGCCGCTGTTCGAGGGTGAAGCAGGCCCGGCGCAGGCCGCGCGGGCCGCTCTGCTGCCCAACACCTTTTTGCAGGCACTGGTCTGCCGGGCGCTGACCGGCAGAGTGCCGCCGGAGGAGATGGAAACATGAAGGTATATAAGGGCTTTACCGCATCGCCCGGCCTCGTGCTGGGTCAGGTCAGTCGGCTGGACCGCCCGCCGCTGGTGTTCGGCGAGGGGCCTTTCCACCCCGAACAGGAAAAGCAGGCGCTGGAAGACGCCATCAAGGTCGCTCAGCAGGAGCTGGACGAGATGGCAGGCCGCGCCGCGCCCTCGGAGCAGGCCATCTTCCTGTTCCAGAGCATGATGCTGGAAGACGAGGGTTTCATGAATGAGGTGGCTTTCCAGATAAAAGCCGGCGTCGGTGCCGCCGAGGCGATGGACCGTGTGGGCCGCCGCTACGCCGCCCAGCTGGCCGCCATGAAGGACAACGCCTACATGCAGCTGCGGAGCGTGGACATCCTCGACGTGACCCAGCGCATCACCAACATCCTCTGCCACCGGATCCGCAGCTGGCTGGCCCTCGACCACCCGGTCATCCTTGCGTCTGACCTGCTCATGCCCACCGATCTGTTCAGCGTCCCGGCGGGCCGCATCCTCGGCCTCATCACCGCCGAGGGCAGCGGCCAGAGCCATGCGGCCATCATCGCCCGCTCGCTGAATATCCCGGGCATCACCCAGGTGGGCGAAGATTTCCTGAAAGACTGCGACGGCCGCGAGGTCATCCTGAACGCCACCGAGGGCGAGTGCATCCTTGACCCGGATGCCGCCGCCCGGCAGAGCGCCATCACCTGCATCTGCGAGATGCAGCGCCAGAACAAGGAGCTGAACGCCCAGCTTGAGCTGCCCAACCGCACCCGGGACGGCGAGGAGTTCGAGCTTCTGGCCAACTGCTTCGGCCCCGAGGACGTGGGGACCGCGATGGAGTCCGGCGCGTCCGGCGTGGGCCTGCTGCGCAGCAGTTACATGATGATGCCCGGCCATGCCATGGACGAGCAGGAGCAGTATCTGTTCTACACCTCCTGCCTCGCCGCCGCCAGGGGCAGGACGGTGACGGTGCGCACCTTCGACTTCGGTGCTGACCGCACCATGGCCGACGCCTATCAGGGCGTCCAGTCCTCCAAGCTGGGCCTGCGGGGCATCCGCAGCAGCCTGCGCAATCTGCCCCAGATGGCAGTACAGATCTGCGCCCTCATGCGTGCCGCCGCAAAAGGCCCGCTGCGGGTCATGTTCCCCATGGTGACGAACATCGAGGACTGGGATTCCGCCATGCAGGTGGTAGACTACTGCCGCCGCAAGCTCGCCGAGCGGGGCGTGGAGTTCGAGCCTGACGTCCCCTTCGGCGTCATGCTCAGCGTACCCGCCGCCTGCCTGACGGCAGAGGACTTCACGGCTCACGGCTGCCAGTTCTTCGTTATCGGCACCAACGACTTGACCCAGTACACCCACGCGGTGAGCCGGGAACTGGCCATTGCCGAGCACTACTACCGTCCCGCCAGCCCGGCCATGAAAAAGCTCATCGCCATGGTGGTGGACGCCGCTAGGAAAGCGGACATCCCCGTCACCATCTGCGGCCTCGCCGTCGGCAATGCCGTCAATGCGACCCAGTATCTCCACCTCGGACTGCGCAGCTTCTCCATGAGCCCGCAGAACCTGCTGACCATCAAAAAGGCCCTGCGGGATGCAGATGCAAGATAAAGAAAAACGGCGTCCCGCCTCGGCGGGACGCCGTTTCTGATGTCAGAACTTATTCAAGATTCCCCGTCAGGGTCATGACGGCAGAGACAACGGCCAGCGGGGCCGTCTCACAGCGGAGGATGCGGGGGCCGAGGCCGACGGTCTTTGCGCCGGCTTTTGCGGCCATCTCGGCTTCCTCGGCGGCGAAACCGCCCTCTGCGCCGGTGATGATGGCGATCTTCCGCTTTTCGCCATCGGCGGGTTTTGCCTCAGCCAGCAGCTGGCGCAGGGGTGCGCCGCCGCACTCGTAGCAGAAGAGCACGAGGTCATACTGGTCGAGGCTGCGGCAGACAGCCCCGAAGTTGGGCAGCGGAAGGGCCACATCCGGCAGGATGCCCCGGCCGCACTGCTTGGCGGCTTCAAAGGCGATGCGGTTGTAGCGCTCGTTTTTCTGCTCTTCCTTCTTGGGCGCGGCCACGCAGTAGCGGCTGAAAAACGGGATGAAGTGGTCGCAGCCCAGCTCGACGCCGTGGCGGATGACCTGCTCCAGCTTATCCTGCTTGGGATAACCCACCAGCAGGGTGACGTCCACGGTGGGTTCTGCGGCGCTGGGGTAGCCCGGCTCCACGCTGAACTCCACCGTCTCGTCGCCGAAACCGGTAATGGTGGCAGTATACTCGACGGCGCTGCCGTCGCAGAGGATGACGGTGTCCCCCAGTTTGCCCCGCATCACGCGGGAGAGATGGTGGGCGTCGGCCCCCCGCAGCACGGCGGTGCCGTCGGAAATTTCAGTGGTAAAATAACGGTGCGGCATGGTTCCTCCTTGAGCGTCCTTGCCCTCTCCGTCATTGCTCACGCAATGCCACCTCTCCCAAAGGGAGAGGCTTTTGCCTGCCCGTTACGTCTTTGGCTCTCCCTTTGGGAGAGCTGGACGCGAAGCGGCCTGAGAGGGCAAGCCCGTTGAAAAATTTACGCTTTTTTGCAGACGATGCACTCCCAGCCGCGCTTCTCCTTCACTTCCAGCACGGCGAGGCCGGCGGCTTCCAGCGCAGCGATGACCTCATCCTTCCGGCTGTCGATGATGCCGCTGGCGATGAAGACGGCGTCGTCGGCCATCAGGCCGGGGACGGCAGGGGCCAGGGACATGATGGCGTTGGCCACGATGTTGGCCGTGATGATGTCGTACTTGCCGCTGGCCTTGTCGGACAGATCGCCCACGAGGACGGTGAGCTTGTCGGCCACGCCGTTGAGGGCGGCGTTCTCGCCGGCGGTGCGGACGGCCACGGGGTCGATGTCCACGCCCTCAGCCACGGCTGCGCCCAGCTTGAGGGCCGCGATGGCGAGGATGCCGCTGCCGGTGCCGATGTCCAGCACCCGCTCGCCGCCCTTGACCCGCTCGTCCAGCACTTCGAGGCAGAGGTTGGTGGTCTCATGGCCGCCGGTGCCGAAAGCAAGGCCCGGGTCGAGGATGAGCTTGACGCGGTCGGTATCATAGTCCTGCCAGGACGGCACGATGGCGAGGCGCTGGCCCACGTCCATCGGGTGGTAGTACTTGCGCCAGCCGTTCTGCCAGTCCTCCTGCTCCACCCCCTCGGTCTCGGAGGTGTAGGGGATGCCTGCGGCCTCCATCCGGGCCGCGATGAGGGCCAGCGTCTCCACCGGCGAAGCGCCCGGCTCGAGGTACATGTGGATGATGACGGTGTCCCGGGGCTTGTCCAGCAGCTCCTGCTCGATGAGGTCCACGTGGGCGATCTGCTCCACTTGCTCCTCGATGTCGCTGTAGTCTTCGATATAAATGCCGCCCTCCGCGATCATGGTGGCCACGGCCTCAGCGGCCTCGGCGTCGGCTTTGGATACGGTCAGGCGAATATCAGTCCATTCCATAAGGATGCTCCTTCCGTGTATTGGGGATATACTGTCTTTATAGTACCCGATTCCGGCCCGGGATGCAAGCTCTCGGGCCGAAAGATGCCCGAAAAGGCTTTCTTTTTTCCCGGCAGTATGTTAATATGGTGTTGTACCCAGACTGGGTCCGGGCGGCTTCCTGCCGGAAGCGCCCGCCGCATCGTTCCCCAAAGGAGGAATTATCGTATGTTTTTGGGAATGGATATTTACAGCTGGATCGCCGCTATCGTCATCGCGCTCATCGTCACATTCCTTCCGATCACGCTGCCGTTCAAGATCGTTCTCGCCATGGTGGCCATGGCCTGCTTCTATTTTGGACGCAAGTATTATCACAACCATAAGAACGGCGGGGCAAAGACGCCCAGCATGAGCTCTGCCGAGAGCGAGACACTGGCCTCCGGCATCCTGAAAGCCCTCGGCGGCAAGGATAATATCGCCAAGGTGGACTACTGCGCCACCCGCCTCCGCTTTGAGGTACACAGCTACGCCTCCGTGGACGAGGCCGCTGCCAAGGCCGCAGGCGCAGAGGGCGTCATCCGCCCGGCCAAGAACGCCTGCCAGGTGGTCATCAAGGGCGATGTGCAGGCCGTGTACGATGCCCTGCGCAAGCAGCTGTAACGAAGAAGCCGTTTTCTTACGCAAACAGCTTCTCGGACACCGCCGGGAACGGGCCGCTGCGCCCGGCCCCGGCGGTATTTTTATCGGAAAGGAATTTTGATATGAAGCCCCAGACCTTTACGTGGAAGAAACTCACCGCCGACGAGCTGACGCGGGTGTATCTGGACGAGATGCGCCGCGACTTCCCGTCCAGCGAGCTGAAACCCCTGAGCATGATACTGAACAGTGAAGCCGTCGGCATGGCCCACACCTGGGGCGTGTTCGAGGGGGAGACGCTGGTGTCCTATCTGCTGATGGTGCAGCCTATGGGCTGTGAAGTGAGCCAGCTGGACTATTTCTCCGTCCTGCCCGCCTACCGCAGCACCGGCATTGGCGCAAAGCTGCTGGCCGCTCTGCCCGCCCACGAGGAGGGCGCAAAGGCCATCCTCATCGAGGCCGAGTGTCCCGAGAAGGCTGACGACGAGGCTATGGCCGTCCGGCGTCTGGGCTTTTATGCCCGCTGCGGGGCCGTTGACACCGGCTGGACGGAGCATCTTTTCGACGCATGGTTCCGGGTGCTGGTCCTGCCCGCCGAGGGGGAGACGCTGGATGCAGAGACGGCCAACAAAGAGCTGGCCGACTGCTACAGCCGGGTGATGGGCGCGGACAAATGGCGCAGATATGTCCAGCTCTACCGCCCGGACGGCACGGAAGAGAAATTCTGATTCGATCATAGGCTCTGAAAGGCTGCTTTACGTTCTGTGAAGCAGCCTTTTTTGCCCCCTTCAGCGGGCGGGATGCACAAACGAACGTGCGGATCTTTGACAGTTTGACCGGAAATGTAAAATCGAGTGTCCTGTTTTCCACACCGACTTTACCAGAGGATGACAGCAGCGCAAAAACACCGCACAAAGCTTTACCTGCATTTTGCGCCGCCATGGTCGCAGCCGGATGGGCGGTGCGCTACAATAAAGGCGTCCCAAGAGAGATACAATGAGGAAAAGGAAAACAGCCCGGCCAGAACAAAAGGGCCGGCCCAGTTGAAGGAGATATTATGATGAAAAAGATCACTCGTCGTTCGTTCCTGTCCATCTGCGGCGCTGCTGCCGCTGCTGCTGCCCTGACCGCCTGCGGCGGTGCAGCTTCTTCCACTGCTGCCTCTTCTGCCGCCGCATCCGGCACCGCTGCTTCCGCTTCTTCTGCGGCTGCGCTGTCCGGCAATGTCGCCACCGGCGGTTCCACCTCTATGAAGAACGTCATCGCCGCCCTGACCGAGGGCTTCGCTGAGCTCGAGCCGGATGTCACCATCAGCTATGACCCCACCGGTTCCGGCGCAGGCATCACCGGCGCTGCCGATAAGACTCTGGACATCGGTCTTTCTTCCCGCGCCCTGAAGGCTGACGAGACCGGCGTCACCGGCACCATCGTAGCTCTGGACGGCATCGCCATCATCGTCAACAAGGGCAGCAAGGTCGAGGACCTGACCGTTGACCAGCTCAAGCAGATGTTCACCGGCGAGATCACCAACTGGTCCGAGGTCGGCGGCGACGACGGCGAGATCGTTCTGGTGGGCCGCGAGGCTGGTTCCGGCACCCGCGATGGCTTCGAGAGCATCGTGGACGTCAAGGATTCCTGCAAGTATGCGCAGGAGCTGACGGCTACCGGCGCTGTCATCAGCGCTGTGGAGGCCAATCCTCTGGCCATCGGTTACGCTTCCCTGTCTGCCATCGGCGACACCGTCAAGGCTGTGACCGTCGGCGGCGTGGAGTGCAGCGAAAAGACCGTCAAGGACGGCAGCTATGAGGTGCAGCGTCCCTTCGTGTTCGTCACCAACGACTCCGTCACCCTCTCCGCTCAGGCTCAGGCGTTCTTCGACTTTGCTGCCAGCACCGACGCTGCCGACCTCATCCGCACCGCAGGCGCTGTGCCGGTGAACGAGTAACTTTGTGAGGGGATCCCTCAGGTGTTTTTATGAAAAAATTCGAGCTGCCCCGCACCCCGGCCCAATGGCTGGAAGCTGTCATGAACGCCATCTTTTTCCTCTGCGGCATCCTCGCCGTGGGCTGCGTGGCTGTCATTACCATCTATATGTTTCTGTCGGGCCTGCCCGCCATCGGAAAGATCGGCCCGCTGAACTTCCTCTTCGGCACCGAGTGGGCTTCCACGGCGTCCGAGCCGAAGTACGGCATCCTGCCCTTCCTGCTTTCGAGTATTTACGGCACCCTGGGCGCGTCCCTCATCGGTGTGCCGGTGGGCCTGCTGACGGCAGTGTTCCTCTCGAAAGCGGCAGCTCCCGGCGTGCGCAATGTGGTCGTCACGGCGGTGGAGCTGCTGAGCGGTGTCCCCAGCGTGGTGTTCGGCCTGCTGGGTATGCAGGTGCTGGTGCCTGCGGTGGCAAAGGTGTTTGGAAAGGCGTCGGGCGCCTGCCTGCTGTCGGCCATCGTGGTGCTGTCCATCATGATACTGCCCAGCATCGTGTCGGTGTCGGTGACGGCCCTCAACGCCGTGCCGCCCGAGTATGAGCAGGGCAGTCTGGCACTGGGTGCGACCGATACGGAAACCTGGTTCAGGATCAGCATCCCGGCGGCCAGGAGCGGCATTGCAGCCGGTATCGTTCTGGGCATCGGCCGCGCCATCGGCGAGGCAATGGCCGTCATGATGGTGGCAGGCAACAGCCCCAATATGCCGGACCGCCTCTTCCGCAGCGTCACCTTCCTGACCACGGCCATCGCCAAGGAGATGAGCTACGCCAGCGGCCTGCAGAAGCAGGCGCTGTTCAGCATCGCGCTGGTGCTGTTCGTCTTCATCATGGTCATCAATGTGCTGCTCAACGCTGTGCTGAAGGGAGGAAACAGGGATGAAAAGTGACTTCTCCCCCTCCCGCCGCGCATGGAACGTCATCATGACCGCTGTGGTCTGGGCGGCGGCAGTGCTGGTCATCGCCCTCACGGTGGGCGTCATCGGGCTGGTACTGGTGCGGGGCATCCCCCACATCAGCTGGGGATTCCTTTCCACCACCGCCAGCGTCCTCAAAGGCACCGACGGCATCCTGCCTGCCATCCTCAACACGTTATATGTCATCCTGCTCACCCTGCTCATCGTCCTTCCGCTGGGCGTGGGCGCGGCAGTTTACCTCACGGAGTACGCCTCCAACCGGAAGCTCATTGAGGTCATCGAGTTCACGAATGAGACGCTGGCGGGCATCCCCAGCATCATCTACGGCCTCGTGGGGATGCTGGTCTTCGCCCAGACCATGGGCTTCAAGACCTGCCTGCTCTCCGGCAGCCTGACGCTGGTGGTCATGAACCTGCCCACCATCATCCGTACCACGCAGGAGTCTCTCAAAACGGTGCCGCAGGGCTACCGGGAGGGCGCTCTGGGCCTCGGCGCGGGCAAGTGGCACATCATCCGCACCATCGTGCTGCCCTGCAGCATCGACGGCA
>ENA-OVGC01001962-OVGC01001962.1-human-gut-metagenome-genome-assembly--contig:-NODE-1962-length-14725-cov-3.070484_pt1 | contig 14725 bp, 9 predicted proteins | sample MGYA00237768_ERZ505415 | MGnify/ENA primary metagenome ERZ505415 (study PRJEB26158, sample SAMN06016382) | human gut metagenome | biome: human gut; feature: ankylosing spondylitis patient; material...
GTGAAAAACGGTGAGGGCAAAATGGCCCGCTCGCGCGCCGACCACATGGGCATGCTGGCGACCGTGATGAACTGCCTTGCCGTGTCCGATGTGATGGAACAAAAGGGCATTCCCGTGCGCGTGCAGACGGCGGTCGAGATGCCGGCCTTTGCCGAGCACTACACGTGGGAGCGCGCCATCGCGCATCTGGAAGAGGGCAAGGTCGTGCTCTTCGGTGCCGGCAGCGGCTGCCCGTATTTTTCGACCGACACGGCGGCGGTGCTGCGCGCCGCCGAGATCGGTGCGGACGCGATCCTGCTTGCCAAGAACATTGACGGCGTCTACAGTGCCGACCCGCATGTCGACCCCAGCGCCGTGAAGTACGACGCGATCACCTATGACGAGGTGCTGGCAAAGCATCTGGCCGTCATGGACCTGACGGCGACGTCACTCGCGATGGAAAATGACATCCCGGTCGTCGTCTTCGCGCTGGCTGACCCGCAGAATATTGTCCGTGCTGTGATGGGCGAGCCCGTCGGCACGGTCGTGACGAAGTGAAATCAAATTTAAAAACCCGATAAGGAGGATACACCATGTCTACCGATTATACCGAGTTTGAATCCAAAATGAAAAAGACCGCTTCGGTCCTCACCGAGCAGTATGACTCCGTGCGCGCGGGCAAGGCGAATCCCGCCGTGCTCGACCGCATCACGGTCGATTACTACGGCTCTCCCACGCCCGTCCAGCAGATCGCGTCGGTGAGCACGCCGGACGCCCGCTCGCTGCTCATCCAGCCGTGGGACGGCTCCGTGCTCAAGGGCATTGAGAAGGCCATTCTCGCGTCCGACCTCGGCATCAACCCGCAGAACGACGGCCGCGCCATCCGCCTCGTCTTCCCGGCACTGACCGAGGAGCGCCGCCGCGATCTCGCCAAGCAGGTCAAGAAGTACAGCGAGGACGCCAAGGTCGCCGTGCGCAACATCCGCCGCGACGCGATGGAAAAATTCAAGGCGCAGAAGAAAAAGTCCGAGATCACCGAGGACGATTTCAAGGTCATCGAGAAGGATATGCAGAAGCTGACCGACGACTATATCAAGGAAGTCGAGCGCATCGCCGACGAAAAAGAGAAGGAGCTCATGGAGATCTGAGCTTCGCGCTCGCTTTCGTACCCGCAATCGGAAACGGGGGGATCGAACATCCCCCCGTTTGAATATCCTGTCTATGAGCGCGCCCGTGCAGGCAGCGCAGGAGGCATTATGGCAAACAACAAAATGGCCGCAGCGCCGCAGGTGGATTTTTCGCGCCTGCCGCGCCACGTGGCGATCATTCTTGACGGTAACGGCCGCTGGGCGAAAAAGCGCGGTCTGCCGCGCACGGCCGGTCACGCTTACGGCGCCGAGGCGTTTCGACGCATCGGCAACTACTGCAAGGCCATCGGCATCGAATACCTCACGGTCTACGCCTTTTCCACGGAAAACTGGCGCCGCCCGCCCGAGGAAGTGCGCACGATCATGAACATCTTCGATAAATACATGAAGGAAGCGCTCTCGATCATGGAGCGCGACAAGTTCAAGATGCGCTTTTTTGGCGAGCGCACCGGCCTCTCGCCGGAGCTGCAGCGCCTGATGGACGCGGCCGAGGAAAAGAGCACGCACTATGACGGTTGCCAGATGAACCTGTGCATCAACTACGGCGGCCGCGATGAGATCCTGCATGCCGTGCGACGCTACGCCGAGGAATACAAGGCCGGCACTGCGCCCGAGCTCACGGAGGAGCTCATCAGCAGCTACCTGTATTCCGGCGGCATTCCGGATCCCGACCTCATCATCCGCACGAGCGGTGAGCAGCGCCTGAGCAACTTCCTGCCCTGGCAGGGCGCGTATTCCGAGCTCTATTTCACCGATGTGCTCTGGCCGGACTTTACCGAGCGCGACATGGACGCGGCGCTGGCGGAGTTTCAGCGGCGCGACCGGCGCTTTGGCGGCGTGAAATGACCGCCGCACCCGAGAGAAAGACAAACGGGAGGAACCTATCATGAAAAACAGACTCATCGTTGCGGCGATCGGTATCCCGGCGCTGCTGGCTGTGATCTTCTTCACTCCGATCTGGGGCTGGGGCATCGTGGTGGCTGTCATGGCGTCGTTTTGCGCGTGGGAGCTGCTGCACACGGCTATGCCGAAGTTCGTGCCGCGCTTTGCGGTGTATGCCGGCGTGTGCGGCGCGGCCATCGTGCTCGGCGCTGCGTTCGGCCTGTCGGAGCTCGTGTTCAAGATCGCGGCGTATGCGCTGTTTGTGACCATGTTCGTGGAGATGATGATCTCGTTTCACAAAGCCGAGCGCGTTCCGTTTCAGGATCTGGCGCTCGTGTTCACGGCGGGCATCGTCATCCCGTGGATGCTCTCGTCGCTCGTGCGCCTTGGTCTGAATGACCCGAAGGCGCCGTATCTGCTGCTGCCGTTCGTCATCACGTGGATGAGCGACTCCGGCGCGTTTTTCGTCGGCCGCAGCCTCGGCAAGACCAAGCTCGCCCCGGCGCTGAGCCCGCACAAGACGGTCGAGGGCTGCATCGGCGGCTTTGTGTGCGCGATCGCGGCCGCCATGCTCTACGGTCTCATCCTGCACTGGTGCGGCTATCGCGTGCAGATCGGCATTCTTGCCATCTACGGCTTTTTCGGCAGCCTTGCCGGTCAGGCGGGCGACCTCGCATTTTCCGCCATCAAGCGTGAGCACGGCGTGAAGGACTACAGCAATCTGCTGCCCGGTCACGGCGGTATGCTCGACCGTTTTGACAGCACCATCTTCACCGCGCCCATGCTCGAGCTGCTGGTGCTGCTGGCACCGGCGATCGCGGCCGTGGCGCAGTAAAGGAGCATAGCTATGGTACATTCGATTTCCATTCTCGGTTCTACCGGCAGCATCGGCCGGCAGACCGTTGCCGTCGCGGAGCATCTGGGGCTGAACGTCCGTGCGCTGACGACGAACCGCAACATTCAGCTCGCCGAAGAGCAGGCACGTCGCCTGCACCCGGCGTTCGTCGCCGTGACGGATGAGACAGCGGCCAGAGCGCTGCGCATCGCGCTCGCCGACACGGACATTGCCGTCGGCAGCGGGGAAAACGCTCTGTGCGAGGCGGCGGTGCTCTCGGACACGGACGCCGTCGTCACGGCGGTGTCCGGCGCGGTCGGCCTGCGCCCTACGCTTGCGGCCATTGAAAAGGGGCGGCGCATCGCGCTGGCCAATAAAGAAACGCTCGTGTGCGCGGGCGACATTGTCATGCGCCGCGCCAGGGAATGCGGCGCGGAGATCGTGCCGGTCGATTCCGAGCACTCGGCCATTTTCCAGTGCCTGACCGGGCGGGAGGGCGAGCTGCACAAGATCCTGCTCACCGGTTCCGGCGGCCCGTTCCGCGGCTGGACGCGCGAAGAGACGCGCGATGTCACGCCCGAGATGGCTGTCCACCACCCGAACTGGAGCATGGGCGCGAAGATCAGCGTGGACTCCGCGACCATGATGAATAAGGGGCTGGAATTTATTGAGGCCATGCACCTGTTCGGCGTAACGCCGGATGATATTCAGGTGCTCATCCACCCCGAGAGCGTCGTGCACTCGATGGTCGAGCTGCTCGACGGGACGGTCATCGCCCAGCTCGGCGTGCCGGATATGAGCCTGCCCATCCAGTATGCGCTCACGTATCCGGAGCGCAAGCCCAGCCGCAGCGACCGGCTGGACTTTACGGCCTATCCCGGCGGGCTGCATTTCTACGCTCCTGATCTCGAGGCATTGCCGTGCCTTGCGCTCGCCATGCAGTGTGCGCGCACCGGCGGCACCGCGCCGACGGTCATGAATGCGGCCAACGAAGTGGCTGTGCACCTGTTTCTGGACCATAAAATCGGGTATCATTCTATTTATGAAAGCGTTGCGGCGGCGGTGGAAGCCATCGCGCCCGTCGCTGCGCCCGATCTGGACGTTATCCGCGCGGCCGATCAGGAGGCGCGTGCCTTCGTCCGGTCTTATTTCCGTTTCTGAAAGGACAGCACATGTATATTCTGCTCGCAATTCTCGTCTTCGGTATCCTCATCGCTGTGCATGAGCTCGGTCATTTTCTCGTGGCCAAAGCCTGCGGCGTGCGCGTGGATGAATTCGCCATCGGTATGGGCCCGGCCATCTGGAAAAAGCAGAAGGGGGAGACGCTCTATGCCGTCCGCTGCCTGCCGATCGGCGGCTTTTGCGCCATGGCGGGCGAGGATGAGGCGGTCGACGATCCGCGCGCGTTCACGAGCCAGCCGGCGTGGAAGCGGTTTTTGATCCTCTGTGCCGGCGCATTCATGAACTTCGTGTTCGGACTTCTGCTGCTTTTGCTCGTGTTTGCGCAGGCGAAGAGCTTTTCCACGCCGACGCTCACAGACTTCATGGACGGCTGCCCGTATCAGGGGGAGAACGCCCTGCAGGTGGGCGACACGATCTGGAGCATTGACGGACACCGCATCTATTTTACGACCAACGTCAGCGAATATCTTTCCCGCGGCGGTGACACGCATGACATCGTCGTCAAGCGTGACGGCGCGAAGGTGCACCTCGATGATTTCTATCTTGTCGCACGGGAATATCCGGGACAGAGCAGCAAAATGTACGGCCTTTATTTCGGCACGCAGCCGGCGACATTCGGCGCGAAGCTTCAGAATGCGTGGTACAGCGCACTGGATTTCGTGCGCATGGTCTGGCGCGGACTTGGCGACCTGCTTGCGGGTGCGGTCGGCATGAAGGATCTGTCCGGTCCGGTCGGCATCGTGAGCATGATGAGCGAGGTCGGCAAGGAGTCGGCCACGAAGGCAGCCGCGTTTTCCAACCTTGCGTATTTCTCGGCGTTCATCGCCGTGAACCTTGCGGTCATGAATATGCTGCCGCTGCCGGCGCTTGATGGCGGGCGCGTGTTCTGCCTGCTCGTCACGTGGGTGCTCGAGCGGCTTACCCGCAAAAAGATCGACCCCAAGTATGAGGGGTATATCCACACGGCAGGGCTCGTGCTGCTGCTGGCGCTGATGGCTTACGTCATGTATAACGACATTTCCAAACTTGTCACCTGAGCCGGGGCGGATTTGTCCGCCTCGGTTTTTTTACGGCTTCGGCCACCTTGGAGAGAGATAGGAGTGCTTATGAACAGAACGCAGACAAAACAGATCCATGTCGGCTCCGTCGCCATCGGCGGCGGCGCGCCGGTCGCGGTGCAGTCCATGTGCAACACGCACACCTCGGACGCGCACGCGACCATCGAGCAGATCGCCCGGCTGCATGACGCCGGGTGTGAGATCATCCGTCTGGCCGTGCCGGATCAGGCCGCGGCGGACGCGCTGCCCGAGATCGTGCGCGCCGCGCCCATCCCGGTCGTGGCCGACATCCACTTTGACTATCGCCTTGCGCTCGCAGCGGCGAAGGCGGGCGTGCACAAGATCCGCATCAACCCCGGCAACATCGGCGAGCCGGACAATGTCCGCGAGGCCTGCCGGGAGCGCGGCATCCCCATCCGCATCGGCGTCAACGGCGGCAGTCTGGAAAAGCGTCTGCTCGAAAAGTACGGTCACCCGACGCCGGAGGCACTCGTCGAGAGCGCACAGGGGCACATTGACCTGCTGCACCGGTATGATTTTGACGACATTGCCCTGTCGATGAAGAGCTCCACCGTGCCGCTGACGATCGCGGCCTACCGGCTCGCGGCCGAGCGGTTTCCCTATCCGCTGCACGTCGGCGTCACGGAGACCGGCACGGCCTACAACGGCATCATCCGCTCCGCCGTCGGCATCGGCACGCTGCTGTCCGAGGGCATCGGCGATACGATCCGTGTCTCGCTCACGGCTGACCCCGTGGAGGAGGTGCGCGCCGGCATCGCCATTCTGAAGGCGGCCGGGCTGCGCCGCGAGGGTGTGCGCTTTGTCTCGTGCCCGACGTGCGGGCGCACGCAGATCGACCTCATCGCGCTTGCACAGGAGGTCGAGCAGCGGCTGCAGGGCATTGAGCGCGAGATCACGGTCGCCGTGATGGGCTGCGTCGTCAACGGCCCCGGTGAGGCACACGAGGCGGACTACGGCATCGCCGGCGGCAGGGACTGCGGCCTGCTGTTTCGCCGCGGCGAGATCCTCGGCAAGTACCCCGCGGACAAGCTGGCCGATGCGCTGGTGGATCTGATTCTAAGCGAAAAGTGAGGAAACTATGAGCGAAAAAATCCCGTTTCTCGATATGTTCCCCGACTGTGCGTCCCTGCAGGATAGCTGCGGCGGTCTTGACAAGGCGGAGGTGCTCGACGTGCTCATTGAGCGCGAGAGCATGACGATGCTGCTGCACACGTGGTTTGCGCGTATGCCGGCGCCGGTCGAGCGCACGAATATTGAGCAGCTGCTCGCGGCGCAGTTTCGGCTGCGCGGCGTGCAGATCCAGGCGGAATACCCTGCGCCGGAGCAGAAAAAAGCCGAGCAGAAGGCCAAGGCCAAGGTGCTCATGGGCAAGCCCATCCCGAAGCGCGCGGACGTCACGCCCATGAACGAGCTCACGCTCGAGAGCGGCAACGTCACGCTTGAGGGCGAGGTCTTTGCCGTCAGCAGCCGCGAGATCGCAAAGTACGGCTCTGCCGTGCTTTCGTTTGACATGACCGACAGCACGGGCAGCGTGCGCGTGTCGCGCTTTTTGCGCGCCGAGGACGACCAGACCATCGTCGGCCTCATCCACGAGGGCATGTGGCTGCGCGTGCAGGGCAAGATCAACTACAGCAAATACGATGAAGATATGGTGCTCGAGCCGCGCAACATCGTGCAGGGGGAGAAGGTCATCCGTCCCGACAACGCGCCGGAAAAGCGTGTGGAGCTGCATCTGCATACGCGCTACTCGGCGCTCGACGCCATCTCCGACCCCGCCGACCTCGTGGCCCGCGCGGCTTACTGGGGGCATCCGGCCATTGCCGTGACGGATCACGGTGTGGCGCAGGCGTTCCCGGATATGTGGAAGGCGTCGAAAAAATACGGCGTGAAGATCATCTATGGCGAGGAGGGCTACCTCGTCAACGACGTGGACGGCACGCTCGCCGTGCACGGGCAGAGCGCGCTGCCGCTTGATACGGAGTTCGTCGCCTTCGACATCGAGACGACCGGTCTGCACCTCGATACGAACCGCATGACCGAGATCGGCGCGGTGCTCTTTTCCGGCGGCGAGATCAAGGCGGAGTTTGACACCTTTGTCGACCCGCATATGCCCATCCCGGCCGAGATCACGCGGCTGACCGGTATCACGGACGCCGATGTGGCCGGCGCGCCCGATGAGGCGGAGGCCATGCGGCAGTTTCTTGACTTCGTGGGCGGGCGGCCGATCATCGCGCACAATGCCGACTTCGATACCGGCTTCATGAGCGCGGCCTGCCGCCGGGCGGGCATCCCGTTTGAGCCGGTGTATCTTGACACGCTCGTGCTCGCACAGTATCTGCTGCCGGATCTCAAGCATCATAAGCTCGACCAGGTCTCGAACCGGCTGAGCCTGCCGGACTTCAACCATCACCGCGCCAGCGATGACGCGATGGTCGTCGCGCGCATCATGGATAAGTTCCTGCCCATGCTCGCGGCGAAGGGCGCGCAGACGCTCGACGATCTCAACGCTCTCGTGCGCGGCGGACTGAAGGAGAAGCGCCGCACGCATCACATCTCCATTCTCGTGCGCAATAAGACCGGCCTGAAGAACCTCTACGAGATCATTTCCCGGTCGTATCTGGAGCATTTTAAGCGCAACCCCACCATCCCCAAGAGTCTGCTCATGGAGTACCGCGAAGGCCTCATCATCGGCTCTGCCTGCGAAGCGGGCGAGGTGTTCGAGGCCGTGCTGCGCGGCAAGAGTGACGCGGAGCTCCGACGCATCGCCTCGTTTTACGACTATTTTGAAATCATGCCGCTGGCAAATAACCGCTTCCTGCTCGACAACGGCACCGTGCGCAGCGAGGAATCCCTGCGCAATCTCAACCGCCGCATCGTGCAGCTCGGCGAGGAGCTCGGCAAGCCCGTTGTCGCAACGTGCGACGTGCATTTTCTCGATCCCGAGCAGGAGATCTTCCGCCGCATCCTGCTGGCGGCCAAGAAATTCTCCGACGCAGACAAGCCCATGCCGCTCTATTACCGCACGACGGAGGAGATGCTCGACGAGTTTTCGTATCTCGGTGCCGAAAAGGCGCACGAGGTCGTCGTCACGAACACGAACGCCATCGCCGACAGCGTCGAGGTGTTCGAGCTCCTGCCGAAGGATCTCTACCCGCCGAAGATCGAAAACTCTGCCCAGCAGCTCAAGGACCTCGTCTACGGCAAGATGACGGCCATCTACGGAGAGCATCCGCCGAAGCTCATCACCGACCGCGTCGAGACCGAGCTGCACGACATCCTCTCGCGCGGGTACGACGTTATTTACATGAGCGCGCAGAAGCTCGTCGCCAACTCCCTCGAGCACGGCTATCTGGTCGGCAGCCGAGGCAGCGTCGGCTCGTCGCTCGTGGCGTATTTCTCCGGCATCACGGAGGTCAACTCCCTCCCGCCGCACTATGTCTGCCCGCAGTGCAAGTATACGGACTTTGATTCCGGCGCGGGCTTTGGCTGCGGCGCGGATATGCCGGACAAGGTGTGCCCGCAGTGCGGCACGAAGCTGCGCAAGGATGGGTTCGATATCCCGTTTGAGACCTTCCTCGGCTTCGGCGGCGACAAGGTGCCTGATATCGACCTGAACTTCTCGGGTGAATATCAGGGCAAGGCGCACAAATATACGGAGGAGCTTTTCGGCTCGGATCACGTGTTCCGCGCCGGCACGATCGGCACGCTGGCCGAAAAGACGGCCTATGGCTATGTGCTCAAGTATCTCGAGGAGCGCGGCAAGACGCTGCCGAAGGCGGAGATGAACCGCCTCGCGCTCGGCTGCGTCGGCGTCAAGCGCACGACCGGTCAGCATCCCGGCGGTCTCGTCGTCATCCCGCAGGATAAGGACGTCACGGATTTCTGCCCCGTGCAGCATCCGGCCGACGACCCGAACAGCGACATCATCACCACCCACTTTGAATATCACTGCATGGAGGCAAACCTCCTCAAGCTCGACGAGCTCGGCCACGATGACCCGACCATGATCCGCATGCTCGAGGACATGACCGGCGTCAACGCGCGCGAGATCCCGCTCGACGATCCGGAGACCATGGGCATCTTCTGCAGCGCGGCGCCGCTCGGCCTGACGGACGACGACCCGATCGTCGGCAAGACCGGCACGATCGGCATCCCCGAGTTCGGCACCGGCTTCACGCGCCAGATGCTCGTCGACACGCAGCCGAAGGGCTTTGATATCCTCGTGCGGCTGTCCGGCTTCTCGCACGGCACGGACGTGTGGCTCGGCAACGCGAAAGACCTCATCATGTCCGGCACGGCGACGGTCAATCAGACGGTCGGCTGCCGTGACGATATCATGCTCTATCTTATCAGCCGCGGCATGGACGCCAAGCTCTCGTTCAAGATCATGGAGAGCGTGCGTAAGGGCAAGGTCAAGCGCGGCGGCTTCCAGGACGGCTGGGTCGAAACGATGCAGGAGCACGGCGTGCCGGAGTGGTACATCACGTCCCTGAGCAAGATCGCCTATCTGTTCCCCAAGGCGCACGCGGTGGCCTACGTCATGATGGCGTTTCGCATCGCGTGGTTCAAGGTGCACGAGCCGCTGGCATTTTACAGCGCGTATTTTTACCGCCGCAGCCAGAAGGACTCGTTCGACGCCGATATGATGACGCGCGGCCTCGACTATACCCGCCGCAAGATCAACGAACTGCGCAGCAAGCCCGCGCTCACGGCCAAGGAAGAGGACTTGCTCGTGACGATGGAGGCGGTGTATGAGTTCAACCTCCGCGGCTTTGAGTTTGCGCCCATGAGCCTGTATGAGAGCGATGCGACGAAGTTTCTCATCCGTGACGGAAAGCTCCTGCCGCCGTTCGTGGCCATCTCCGGCCTCGGCGAGAGCGCGGCGTGGAATCTCGTGGCCTGCCGCGAGGGCGGGCGTGAGTTCGTGTCGGTCGAGGAGCTCTCGGCCGCCTGCCCGAAGGTCAGCCAGACGCACCTGGAGCAGCTGCGCAATATGGGCGCGCTCGGCGAGATGCCGGACAGCAGCCAGATGAGTTTGTTCTGATTTTGAGACATTCTGCAGTTTTTGTTTGCAAGACGCGGCAATCCTTGGTATGATAAGCGTGAGCCCTTATCCATGCATCATTCGGTGCGACCGAAAGAGGAGGTTATGCAATGAAACGTTTTCTGGCGCTGCTGCTGACGCTGGTGATGCTCGTTTCTGTCTGCGGTCTGCAGGCGTTTGCCGCCGACGGCGATACCACGGCGGACACCGGTGACGAGCTGGTTGTCTATACGCGCTCCGGCGCAACGCGGACATTCCATGTCGGCGATACTTTTTCGTATACCTACTGGTTCCGGCTGACGAGCGGCTCGGTCAACAAGATCACGGGGCATGTGCTGTATGACAGCGAGTGCCTGACGGTCAATGCCGACGGGTGCAAGTTCCCGAATATGTCGTCTGCCTCGACGAAGAACAACGCGGGCGACTTTGAGTTCGGCGATTCGTTCACGACGTCGGCCGGCGGCGTGTTTGCCACGGCGGCGCCGCAGGTCATGGCGAACATCTCCTTTACCGTCACGCGCGGCGGCACGGCATACCTGACGACGCTGCTCGAGCGGCTGGAGATCCGCAAGTCGAATAATGATAAGTCCGAGCTCGTCACGAATTTCCAGAATAAGACGTGGTCGCCGGCAAGGTATTCCACGTTTGACTATCTGCAGGACGAAAAGCCGACGGCGGCTTCCTCACCGCTGAGCGCCTCGTCCGATGTCGCGTGGTACTATGCCGTCGACGCTGAGAGCGGCGCGCCCGTCCCGGCGGGAGTGACGTTTGAACTCAGCGGCACGGCCGGAAACGGCGAACACATCGAGCGCACCGCGGTGTCCGACGCCTATGGTTTTGTCGGCTTCGGCACGGTGCCTTACGGTACATATTATATTCAGACGCGCACAGCGTCCGATGCGACCGTTGCATACATTATCAGCGACGGCTCGCGCGTCCTGCCCGATGTGCAGGACGGCAAGCTGCAGCTGAACCACACGCTGCACTATCGCACGGCCGACCCGAGCGAGCTGCGCTCGCTCACGGTGACGTTCGAGTGGACAAATGAGCTGATCGCGCCCGATGAGCTCTACACGAAGGATCGCCCGTCGAGCGTGTACATGGAGCTGAGCCGCAACAGCGACGCTGCCGTCGTGGCGCACCGCTCGTCCGCCCCCGAGGATGGCGTGGCGGTCTTTGAGAATCTGCCGATCCGTGATGACAACGGCAATGAGATCACCTATGTCCTCACCACGACGACGCTGCAGCACTATGACGCGCAGGTCACGCGCACGGACACGGGCTTCCATATTAACTTCGTCTATCTCAACAAACACACATGGGAGACGACCCGCACCGAGCCCACCTGCACGGTGGACGGCTCCATCGTCTCTGTGTGCAAGGACTGCGGCGCGACCGACCGGGTCGTGCTGCCCATGACCGGCCACAAGCTGGTCTCCTCCGGGCACGATGCCACCTGCACGCAGGAAGGCTATCAGCGCTACATGTGCACACAGTGCGACTATTGGTATGAGAAAAAGACCCCGGCGCTCGGCCACGACTGGAGCGACTGGGAGGTCGATCTTGAGGCCACCTCTCGCACCGACGGCATCAAGCACCGCACGTGCATGCGCTGCGGTGAGGTGGAGACGTATGCCATCCCGAGCGACCACCACGAGCACACCATGAAAAAGCACGTCGTCCAGCCGACCTGCACCGAGCAGGGCTACACCGAGTACCGCTGCGTCAACAAGGCAGGTCTGCCGTGCGGCGAGCACTACATTGTCGAGGGCAGCCGTACCCCCGTGCTCGGCCATGATTACAGCGGCGACAGCGGCGTCACCACGATCATCGAGCCGACGTGCACCACGACCGGCCTGAAGGAATACCACTGCACACGCTGCGGCGACACCTATACGGAGATCCTTTCGCAGCTGGGGCATGACTACGAGCTTCAGGCGGATAAGAGCAGAGAGCCGGACTGCACGCAGCCGGGCTCGGAGTATTATGTCTGCGGCCGCTGCAAGGATGTCAAGCTCGTGCGCAAGCCGGCGCTCGGCCACGACTGGGGCGACTGGATCGTTGACCAGCAGGAGACCGATCAGGCGGATGGCCTGAAGCACCGCATCTGCAAGACCTGCGGCGAGCGGCAGGACGCCAAGATCCCGAAGCTGGAGCACATCCACAATCACCTCCCCACGAAGGTCGAGCCGACCTGTGAAGAGCAGGGCTACACGCGCTACACCTGTGCCTGCGGCGATACGTATATTGAACAGAGCAGCTACGTGCCCGCGCTCGGCCATATATGGGTCGAGACTGCGCGGCAGCAGCCGACCGAAAAGACCGTCGGCGTCATCACCTACACCTGCCAGCGCTGCGCCAAGCTGCGCTATGAATACATTCCCAAGACTGAGCCGGTCGACAAGTGGAAAAATCCTTATCGTGACGTGCGCAGCACTGCGTGGTACTATGAGGATGTTGCCTATGTCACGCGCAATGACCTCATGGTCGGCACCGGCACGATGACCTTCTCACCGGACGGAGAGATGAGCCGCGCCATGCTCGTCACAGTGCTCTACCGGATGAACGGTTCGCCGAGCGTCGCGGGCATGACCATGCCGTTTCAGGATGTGCCGGGCGATGCCTGGTACACGGACGCAGTCACCTGGGCATATAACTGCGGCATCGTCAGCGGCACGAGCCCGACGACCTTTGCACCGATGGTGAGCATCACGCGTGAGCAGATGATGACGATGTTTTACGGGTATGCTGTATATATGGACTACAACACAATGGCGGTCGCCGACCTGAGTGCGTTCCCGGACGGCGGGGACGTCTCGTCCTGGGCGGAGGCCGAAATGGGCTGGGCCGTTGCCAACACGCTCATCAGCGGCGTGAAAGAGAGCGACGGCGTGTATCTGCGCCCGCAAGGTACGGCCACGCGGGCGGAAGCGGCGGCGATTCTGCACCGCTTTGACCAGTGGCGCGTCAACGCCGTCGTCACCGGCAAATGAAAACAGGAGGAGATCTTACTATGGCCAATCTTGTGATTACGATCGGAAGAGAGAGCGGCAGCGGCGGCCGTCAGCTCGGCAGCGAGCTGGCGGAGGCGCTGGGCGTCAAGTGCTATGATTCGGAGCTCATCAATGAGACCGCAAAAGCGAGCGGCTTTGCCGAGAGCTTTGTCCAGTCGCATGAGGAGCAGCGTCCGGGCAGCTTTTTGTATTCGCTCGTGACGGGCGGCGGCGTCATTTCTGACGAGCAGCCGTTTCCGGTGCAGATCTTTCAGGCACAGTCGGAGGTCATCCGTGCGATCGCGGCGCGTGAGTCGTGCGTCATCGTCGGCCGCTGCGCCGATTATGTCCTGCGCGACGATCCGAACGCGGCGCTTGTGAACCTGTTTGTCCATGCGCCGATGGCGGCGCGCATCCGCCGCGAGAGCGCGCGCACGAACACCACGCCTATTCAGGCGGAAAAGCGCATCCGCCAGGTGGACAAGGAGCGCGCATCGTACTATAACTTCTTTTCCTCCAAGCGCTGGGGCGACGCGCAGGGCTATGACCTGTGCGTCAACACGGACGGACTGGAGATCAGCGACGTCGCCAAGCTCGTGCTCCGCTATCTGGAGCTGCGCGTCCTGCGCTGAACCATAGGCAAAGCAAAACCGGCAGACGCTCAGGCGTCTGCCGGTTTTTCCGTGCTGGGGAGGTAGTCTGCGAGCGCTGCACCCGGGACGGGCCGGATGTCCGCCCCAGCGAGTGCGGGGCAGAGGTCTGTGATTTCTGCCGGGTTTGCGATGAGCGCGTCCTTTTGCGCGCGCGTCAGGCGCTTGATGCGCGCCTCGAGTTGCCGCGCGGTCGTGGCCGTGTCGGTCGTCAGCAGCAGCGCCAGCGCTGTGACCGGGTGGCTGCGCGTATATTTTGCGCAGCCCGCCAGATGCTCCACGTGCTGCCGCAGGCGGCGCGCGATGTCCGGCGTCATGCCCGTGTAGAGCGAGCCGTCGGCGCAGCGCAGAAGATAGACATAATGCCGTTTATCCATAGACTGTTCTCGCTTTTCTTCAAAAATGCATGACAAAAGGATAGCACAAATTTATCAATCTTTCAAACATGCGGTGCTGTCAGATTGTGCAAAAACGCAAAAGTGGCCTGAAATATTCACTATAACTGTGAATGTGCGCCGGAATAATGAATATACGAAGAAAAAATACGAATAAACATTCAAAAAGTCCTTGACACGCGCGCTTTGGCGTGCTATCATACGACCATACCAAACAGGACGCAAGTCCAAATCTATTTTGTTGAGGAAGAGGCTAATAAAATGAAGAAATTTGTTGCACTGCTTCTGGCGGTTCTGATGCTCACAGCCATGTTTGCAGGCTGCGCCAGCAAGACCGAAGAGCCCGCTCCCGCTGCAACCACGGAAACCGCAGCGACCGAAACGACCGAAACCACCGCCGAAGAGACCGCTCCCGCCGAGGAAGCAACCGAAGAAGCCGCTCCCGCTGAAGAAGCCACCGGCCTTCTCGCTGAGATCAAGTCCCGCGGCAAGCTGATCGTCGGCACCGAAGCGCAGTACGCACCATACGAATTCAAGG
>ENA-OVGC01001963-OVGC01001963.1-human-gut-metagenome-genome-assembly--contig:-NODE-1963-length-14723-cov-4.214753_pt1 | contig 14723 bp, 15 predicted proteins | sample MGYA00237768_ERZ505415 | MGnify/ENA primary metagenome ERZ505415 (study PRJEB26158, sample SAMN06016382) | human gut metagenome | biome: human gut; feature: ankylosing spondylitis patient; material...
CCCGCCACAGCTACTGGCTGGCCACCATCGTCACCGACGCGCCGCTGGAGTTCGACCCGGAGGACGCTCTGCGCCAACCCTACCGGCCGGAGCTGTACGACCTGTTCATGAAGCTGGAGTTCACCAAGCTTATCAAGAAATACGACCTGACCCCTGCCGCTCCCACACCGGAACCGGCCGCCCCTGTCCATGACGAGGACTATTCCGTCATGATCGAGGTGGCCCAGACCGATGACGACGCGGCGCGGCTCCTTGCCCAGTGGCGCAGCGTGCCCCACGTGACAGTATACGGACTGGACGATCTTCGGGCGCTGGCGGTGGAATGTGAGATCGACGACCACCACGGCCTGACGGTCATCCTGCGGACTGACCGCTTCGACGGCGACTGGGACGCTTTGCTGCGCGGCCTGTTCTCCGCCGATATCCCCAAGGTGGCCCACAACGTAAAGGACATGACCTACGCCCTGCTGGAGCGCGGCCTGCCTGCCGAGGGCTTTATCTTCGACACAGCGCTGGCTGCCTACCTGCTGGATGCCACCGCCGGAGGATACGACCTCCAGCGGCTGTTTGTGGCCTACTGCGGCGCGGAGCTGCCCGCCCCGGCCCACCTGGCCAGGGACGCCTTCGCCCCACTCAGCGACGCCGCCACGGAGGAAGCCGCCCTGTGCAGCTATACCAGCGCCGTTTCCGCCCTGTATGAGATTTTGCCCGGCAAGCTGGAGGAGCTGAACCTGACGGCGCTGCTCCACGAAATGGAGCTGCCCCTGTGCCGGGTGCTGGCGGAGATGGAGCTGGCGGGCTTCCGCATCGACGAATGCGCGCTGGCTCAGTTCGGCATCGACCTGCATGAGCGTATCGTGAAGCTGGAGCAGTCCATTTACGACATGGCGGGCGAGAAGTTCAACATCAACTCCCCCAGACAGCTGGGGATCATCCTCTTTGACAAATTGCAGCTGCCCCACGGCAAGAAAACGAAAACCGGCTGGTCCACCAACGCCGAGGTGCTGGAGAAGCTGCGGTACGAAGCGCCCATCGTCAGCAGCGTGCTGGAGTACCGGCAGTATACGAAGCTGAAATCCACCTACGCCGACGGTCTGCTGCGGGCGGTGTCGCCAGACAGCCGGGTGCGCACTCGGTTCCAGATGACCGCCACAGCCACGGGCCGTCTCAGCTCCACGGAGCCGAATCTGCAGAACATCCCCACCCGCACCCAACTGGGCAGCGAAATTCGCCGCCTGTTCGTGGCGGAGGATGGCAATGTGCTGGTGGACGCGGACTACTCCCAGATCGAGCTGCGGCTGCTGGCCCACATGGCGGGCGATGAAGCCATGCAGCAGGCCTTCCTGTCCGGTGCGGACTTCCACACCGTCACGGCAGCCAAGGTGTTCCACGTACCGGAAGCGGAGGTGACCCACGAGATGCGTTCCCGGGCCAAGGCGGTGAACTTCGGCATCGTGTACGGCATGTCCGCCTTCTCTCTCAGTCAGGATATCCACGTGACGGTGGCGGAAGCCAAGGACTACATGGAGCGCTACTTCGCCACCTACCCCGGCGTGAAGCAGTACATGACCGATATCGTGGCGCTGGCCAAGGAGCAGGGCTATGTGGAGACGCTGTACCACCGCCGCCGGGCGCTGCCGGAAATCAAGTCGTCCAACTTTATCCAGCGCTCCTTCGGCGAGCGGGTGGCGCTGAACATGCCCATTCAGGGCACGGCGGCGGACGTGATGAAACTGGCCATGATCCGGGTCTATGACCGCCTGCGGCGTGAAAATTTGCAGGCCAAACTCATCATGCAGGTACACGACGAGCTGATCGTGGAGTGTCCGGAAGCGGAGCGGGAAACCGTGGAAACGCTGCTGCGACAGGAGATGGAGCAAGTGGCGGCGCTGGCCGTCCCCCTGATCGCCGAGGCTCACAGCGGTAAAAACTGGCTGGAAGCAAAAGGATAAGGAAAAGCTATGGAAAAAATACACATATCGATCGTGCCCATGAATGCCGATCATCTGGACGAGATCGCGGCGCTGGAGCGGGTGTGCTTCTCCCGCCCGTGGTCGCGGAACATGCTGGCCGAGGAGCTAGAGAACCAGTGCGCCGCCTTCCTGACGGCGCTGGATGCCGCCACGGGAAAGGTGGTGGGCTACGCGGGGCTGCTGGTGGCGGCGGACGAGGGCTACATCACCAACGTGGCGGTGTTCCCGGAATACCGCCGTCAGGGCATCGCCGCCAAGCTTTTGAAGGTGTTCTGCGATTTCGCGGCGGGCCAGCATCTGGCGTTCCTGACGCTGGAGGTGCGGCCCAGCAACACCGCCGCCATCGCCCTCTACCAGTCCTTCGGCTTTACGGAGCGGGGACGGCGGCGCAATTACTACGACCTGCCGAAAGAGGACGCTCTCATTCTGACGCGGGACTTTGAGGAGGCGAACGCATGAACATACTGGCTTTTGAATCCTCCTGCGACGAGACCGCCGTGGCGGTGGTGCGGGATGGCCGCCATCTACTGGCCGACGCCATTCTCTCTCAGGCGGACATGCACGCCCTGTACGGCGGCGTGGTGCCGGAGATCGCGTCCCGCAAGCATGTAGAGGCCATCGCCGGACTGACGGATCAGGCGCTGCGCGACGCGGGACTGACAAAGCGGGATATTGACGCGGTGGCCGTCACCTACGCGCCGGGCCTGATCGGTGCGGTGCTGGTGGGCGTCAGCTTCGCCAAATCCGCCGCGTGGGCGCTGGGCGTTCCGCTGATCCCGGTGCACCATGTGCGGGGTCACATCGCCGCCAACTATCTGGCCTTTCCGGAGCTGGAGCCGCCGTTTCTGGCGCTGGCCATCTCCGGCGGCAATACGCTGATCGTGGATGTAGCGGACTACACCGACATGCAGGTTCTGGGCGCTACCCGTGACGATGCGGCAGGCGAGTGCTTCGACAAGGCCGCCCGTGTGCTGGGTCTCCCCTACCCCGGCGGCAAGCCCATGGATCAGCTGGCTCAACAGTCGGCGGGCGGCGTGTACGCCCTGCCCCGTGCCCATGTGGACGGTGCGCCGCTGGACATGAGCTTTTCCGGGCTGAAAACCGCCGTGGTGAATCTGGCCCACAACGCCCAGCAGAAGGGTGAGCCGCTGGACGAGCCCGCCCTGGCCCGGGACTTCACCCAGGCCGTCAGCGACGAGTTGACGGAGCGCGCGGCGCTGGCGCTGGAGCAGACGGGCCGCAAGGTGCTGGTGGCAGCGGGCGGCGTGGCCGCCAACTCCATCATCCGCGCCGACCTGCAAAGGCTGTGCGAAAAGCGTGGCGTGAAGCTGTATCTCCCCCCGCTGAAATGGTGCGGTGACAACGGCGCCATGATCGGCGCGCAGGGGTATTACGAGTACATGGCTGGCGTCCGGGGTGACATGACCCTTAATGGCTACGCCACCATGGAGCTGGACAAGGTGGTTTTTTGAGGATATTGCGGATTTCCGCACGTCCAAGCGGCGGGGTGTGGTCACCCCGCCCTACGCACGTCCACAAAAGCGCTTGACATTAAAAAAAGCTCTGGCCAACGGCCAGAGCCTTTTTTACTCATTCATACACATCCACATACGTGCCGTCTCGGTACACCTGCACGGCGGTGATCCCCTCCAGCGACCGCAGGGACGTGACGATGCCACGCAGCATCTGCTCCACCGTGTCGGCGTCCACCGCGTCCAGCTCCTCCGACGGGAGGTTCAGCTGACACACGCCGTCCTCCACGCGGGCGGTGATGCCTGTGACTCCCTCTGGGATCAGGGCCTGCAGGCCATCCTCCGTGGGGCCATCCATCAGCGCCGCGATCACCACGTCCGCCGTGGACTGTCCCTCGTACTGGGGCAGCAGCCGCTCCTCCGGCGTCAGCGTGCCGTCGGCGTCGGGGAAATACAGCTGGGCCGTCAGCATCCGCACCACGTCGTCCATAGAGGTCAGCAGCACGTCACTGGCCAGAAACAGGTTGCTGTCCCGATAGGCCAGCTCCTGCCCGTTGACGGTGATACGCACGGCATATACGCCCTCCAGCTGGGTCAGCGACAGCGCCACGCAGTAGTCGGCGATGGTCAGCGCCATGCCGCTGAGCTGGCTGTAGCTGCCGGAGAAATCCACCCACGCGGTACCGCCCTTTACCTCCACGGAATGCAGCGATGTGCCTGACGGAACAGGGCTCTGGAAGCGCTCCTCCTGACAGCCGCCCATCAGCAGCGCCAGCACGGCTTCCGCCTGTGCCGCCCTGTCCTCCTGGGGCAGCGTGTCCCAATCGACGGTGACGCTGCTGATGGCGTCGCCGCCGGGATGCTCCTCCAGCGGCACGGGATAGTACAGCCGCAGGCCGTCTCCCTCGCCGCTCTGCGCCGCGCCGCAGCCTGCCAGCAGGCACAGCGCCAGCATCAGCGCCGCAAGGCGTGTGATCCCCCGTCTCATTGGCCGTCACCGCCTTCCTTTGCTGCGCGGGGCAGGCGCACCGTGAACACCGTGCCGCCGCCCTGACGGGCCGCGGCGGTGATGCTGCCGCCCCGGTTCTCCACCGTGTCCTTCACGATGGACAACCCCAGTCCCGTACCGCCGATGGCACGGGAGCGCATCTTGTCCACCCGGTAGAACCGCTCGAAAATATGGGGCAGGTCGTCCTCCGGAATGCCGATGCCGTTGTCCTCCACCGTCAGCACCACCCAGTCGCCGTCTGTTGCGGCGGCAGCGTGGACGAAGCCGTCGGTGCCGGAGTATTTGATGCCGTTGTCCATCAGGTTATAGAGGATCTGATGCACGTCGTCCTCCGTGGCCAGCGCCACCGCCTGAAGCTCCGCCTCGTAGGACAGCGTGACGTTCTTCTCCCGCGCCAGCACCGCCAGCATCCGGGCCACCCGCTCCAGCACCGGCGCTACCGGCACCGGCGTCACCGGCGGCACAGCGCCGCTGTCCAGCCGGGTCAGCCGCAGCAGGTTTTCTGTGATGCGGGTCAGCCGCTCGGCCTCGCGGCCGATGTCGCCCACGAATTCGCGGGTGGTGTCCGCGTCCATATCCCCGGTCTGCAAGATGGAGTCCGTCAGCAGCCGGATGCCCGCCAGCGGCGTTTTCAGCTCGTGGCTGGCGTCGGACACGAACCGCCGCCGGGCGTTCTCTGTGGTCTGCAGGCGGTCCGTCAGGCTGTTGAACTCCGCCGCGATCTGGGCGATCTCGTCCGTGCCGCTGGCGTCTGCCCGGTGGCTGTACGCGCCCTCCCGCACGTTGCGGATGGCTTGCAAAAGCCCGCCGATCTGCCGGGTCAGCATCCGGCTCAGCACGATGCTCAGCCCTGCCACCAGCAGCGCGATCATCAGCGAGATGATCAGCAGATTATGGCGGAACGCCTCCAGCAGTCCCGCCTGCTCCGTGTCATAGCTGTAGGCGTACACCGCGCCCACGACCTGGTTGTGATACACCACCGGCGTAGCCACGCGGCTGAGAAACGCCGTCCCGTCGTACCTGCAATAGGATGCGTCGTCTCCCCGCAGCGCCACCGTCACCACGGAGTACAGCGCGTATTTTCCCACGGCGTTGCCGCCGTCGCGGGTGTCATACATCACCCTGGCCGCGCTGTCCATCACCATGATACGGTCCGCGCCGGACTCATCCAGTCCCTCCAGCGCCGTGGCCACGTTCTCCTTCGTCAGCTTCTCCAGTCCCATCAGCGCCGACTCGATGACCTTGGCCGCGCTGCGCAGGTTGTTCTGCGACGATTTCACCATCAGGTTCTGGGACACCAGCAGCGGATAGGAGTTCAGCAGGAGCAGCACCGCCGCAATGACCAGAATATAGCTCAGGCTGAACTTCATCTGCAAGGTCGCCTTGCCCCGCAGCGTTTTCAGCCACGGCGAAACGCGCCCCCACAGCGTCTTTGCGCGGGCCTCTGCCTTCTCCATCCACGCCGCCTTACGCGGTGGGCTGTTCCTCTCCTGTGAAATAGTAACCAACTCCCCACTTCGTCATGATGTGTACCGGCGAGGCCGGGTTGGCCTCCAGCTTCTCCCGCAGCCGCCGGATATGCACATCCACCGTCCGGTAGTCCCCTGCGTAGGAATACCCCCACACCAGATCCATCAGGCTCTCCCGGCTGTATACCCGCCGGGGGTTCTTCATCAAAAGCTCGATCAGGTCGTACTCCTTGGCCGTCAGGTCGATGGTCCTTCCATCCCGGATAGCCACCCGCTGCTCCGTGTCCAGGCTCAGATCGCCCACCGTCAGCAGCGGCGTCCTCTGCCGTGCCTGTCCCTGCTGTCCGTTCCCGGCGGCCCGGCGCAGCAGCGCCCGTATCCGGGCCTTCAGCTCCAGAATGTTGAACGGCTTCGTCACATAGTCGTCCGCGCCGCAGGCGAAGCCCATCAGCTTGTCGCTGTCCTCGCTGCGGGCCGTCAGCATGATGATAGGCACGTTGGAGAACTCCCGGACCTGCATGCACGCGTCGCTGCCGGACAGCCCCGGCATCATCACGTCCATGACGATCAGATCTATATCCCCCTTTTTCGCCAGCTCCACGGCGGACGCGCCGTCATAGGCCGTCGCCACCTCATATCCCTCGTTTTCCAGGTTGAACTTCATGCCCTTGACCAGCAGCTTCTCGTCGTCCACGACCAGTATTTTCATTCCATCTCCTCCATGATGATGCAGCCCTGCAGATTTTCCAGCGTGGAGCGCCCGATGCCCTCCACATTCAATAAGTCCTCCGCCGACTGGAACGGCCCGTTCTCCGTCCGCCAGTCCACGATGCGCTGGGCCAGCACCGGCCCGATACCCGGCAGGCCGTCCAGCTCACTGACCCCTGCGGTGTTGATGTTCACCCTTGCCGCCGCAGCCGTCCCGCCGTCCTCCGGCGTTGAGGCCGTGACCTGATAGTCCCCCGTCATCGTCCGGGGCGCGGCGTACCATATCGCCGCCATACCCAGGCAGAACAGCGCCGTCAGCACCAGCAGATACATATCTGTCCTTGTCAATTTTATCCGCTTTCCCACGGTTGACTACCCCATTCTTTTCGTCTATAATAGTCCCTGCACATACGGCCCGGGCGCACCCGTCCGCAGCCTTACACCCCATTATAACATACCTGGAGAGAAATTCCTATGAAAATCCGCCGTTTTTTATCTCTTTTTTTGCTGACCGTTCTGCTGTCCGCCCTCACCGCCGTCCCCGCCTACGGTCTGGAAGACCCGGCCATCCGGGCCAAGGCCGCCCTGCTGGTGGACGTCGGGTCTGACACCATCCTCTATGAGAAGGACATCCACGCGGAGCTGGACATCGCCAGCACCACCAAGATCATGTCCGCTCTGCTGATCTTTGAGGCCATCGACCGGGGCGACCTGCGGATGGACCAGAGCATCACTGCCACCGCCTCCGCCCTGAAGGGCCTGCCGGAGGACGGCAGCACCGCCGACATCGTGGCGGGCGAAACGCTGACGGTGGAGCAGCTACTCTACTGTATGCTGGTCATCTCCGCCAACGAGACGTGCAACATCCTGGGCGAGGCGCTGGACGGCTCTGTGGATGCCTTCGTGGCCCACATGAACCAGCGCGCCCAGGAGCTGGGCTGCAAGAACACCCACTTTGCCAACACCACCGGCCTGACCAAGTCCGGCCACTATTCCTCCGCCTGGGATCTCTACCTCATTGCCCGGGAGGCCATGAAGCACGACGACTTCATGACCATCGTCAACACCAAGTCCTACGAGATCCCCCCCACCAACAAGACGGAGGATGAGCGCGTGCTCCACAGCACCAACGCCCTCATCTCCAACTGGCGCTTGGCCGGCTACCTCTACTCCGGCGCACAGGGCATCAAGACCGGCTCTACCGATGCCGCCGGCCAGTGCCTTGTCTCCTCCGCCGTCCGCGGCAGCCGCACGCTGGTCAGCGTGGTGCTGGGCGCGCAGAAGGTGGAAAAGGAGAACGGCTCCGGCTACATCGTGGAGAGCTTCACCGAGACCGCCCGTCTCTTCGACTACGGCTTCGACAACTTTGCCTCCCACCAGGTGCTGGATGAGAACGAGCTGATCCAGGAGGTTCCTGTGGCCCTCAGCATGCAGGTATCCTCCGTGGCCGTCCACCCCGCTGAAACGACGGAGGCCATGCTGCCCAAGGACGTGAAGGATGAGGACCTGGTCCGCACCGTCAAGCTGGACAACGAGACGGCCAACGCCCCCATCGCCGCCGGCGACCGGCTGGGCGAGATCACCGTCAGCTACAACGGGCAGGACTGTGTCACCGTGCCCCTGCTGGCCGTGGCGGACGTATCCGTCAGCCGCTTCCTGCTGGCCCGCCACAACATCGGCCTGTTCTTCTCCCGTCCCTCTGTCCGCATCGCCGCCATCGCGCTGGTGGTGCTGGTGGCCGCGCTGGTGCTGTGGTTCAAGCTCTACGGCCGCGACCGCCGCTACGGCAAGTCCAACAAGGGCTACCGTCAGCACTCCTATCGCGGCCGCCGCCGCTGAGAAGTCCTATGGACGATCTGCGTATCCTGTACGAGGACAAATTTCTGGTCCTCTGCGTCAAGCCCGTGGGTGTATTGTCCGAGGACAGTGACGCTGCCGCCTGTATGCCCGCCCTGCTGCGGCGGCACTACCGCGCCCTGGGCCAAAACGACTATATCGCCACCGTCCACCGTCTCGATAAGGCGGTGGGCGGCGTTATGCTGTTCTCCCGCCGCCGGGATGTCACCGGCAAGCTCACCGCCGCCGTGGCGGAGCATCGCGTCACCAAGGAATACCTGGCTGTCCTCCGGGGCACGCCGGAAAAGGACGCCGACACCCTCACCGACCTGCTGTTCCGTGACGCCTCCCACAACAAAAGCTATGTGGTCACCCGTATGCGTAAGGGCGTCCGGGAGGCCCGGCTGGACTACACCGCTCTGGCCCATCACGACGGCCTGACGCTGGTGCGCGTCCGATTGCACACCGGCCGCACCCACCAGATCCGCGTCCAGTTCTCCCACCGGGGACTGCCCCTGCTGGGCGACGTCCGCTACGGCAGCAAGGCCCCCTGCTCCCCGGCCCTGTGGTCCTTCCGTCTGGCCCTGACCCACCCTGTCACCGGTCAGCCCCTGGATGTCACCTGCCCGCCCCCCGATACCTACCCCTGGACGGACTTTTCCCCCCTGAAAGAAATGGTTTCGTCGGAAGTATAACACAGGCATCAAAAAAGCACCCTTCCGGGTGCTTTTTCTTATTCCATTCTGCCGCCCAGCAGCCCGCCGATGCGCACAAACAGCAGCCCCAGCAGGAAGAACCCCGCCAGGATACCCGCCACGCACCGCCAGAACCGCCTTGCGCCCAGCGCCGGATAGTTCAGAAACGGATACGGATACAGCTCTCCGCTGAGCCCGATGGGCTTTCCCGTCCGTGCCCGCAGCATCACAAACACGAAGTACGTCACCGGCAGCACCAGCCACCACACCGCGTGCCATACGGTCAGCCCGGCCTTGTCCTGCCACAGCAGCCACTGCACCACCACCAGTCCCGGCACGATGTAATGCACGCACACGTTGGCAAAGCTGTACCGACCCTTCAGCCAGCTCTCGTCGCTCTCATGCTTGGCCAGCGGGATCAGCACCAGCGCGTAGATGAGATGGGTCACATAGATGCACAGCGTCATGCTCAGCGCCACCCCCGGCGAGCTGAACCACCGGAACGCGCCGCAGGTCATATCATGTCCGCTTGCCCCCAGGGCCAGCTCATACACCAGCACCACTATATTGCTCAGGTGGGTGTAGTATACAAAAAATCCCGCCCGGATGCACTTCTTCTCCGGCAGCCACGCCTTCTTATACAAGCCCGCCGCCGTCACCGCAGCGATGACCAGCGCGGATATGCGCAGCATCATGCCCCTCTCAGCTCCTTCAGCAGCGCGATCTCCCGGGCGTAGCCCTCCAGCTCATTGGGTGTCTCCAGCACAAAGGGCAGCCCCGCCAGCGCCGGATGACGCACCACCCGGCCCAGCGCCTCCGCCCCCAGATACCCCTCGCCGATGCGGGCGTGGCGATCCTTATGCGCGCCCAGCGGGTTCATGCTGTCGTTCACGTGTACCGCCTTCAGCCTGTCCAGTCCGATGACCCGGTCAAACTCCGTCAGCACCCCGTCCAGGTCCCCCGCGATGTCATACCCCGCGTCGGACACATGGCAGGTGTCCATGCACACGCCCAACTTGTTCTTCAATTCTACCCGGTCTATGATCTCCCGCAGCTCCTCGAACCGGCTGCCCACCTCGCTGCCCTTGCCCGCCATGGTCTCCAGCAGCACCGTGGTGGTCTGCTCCGGCGTCAGGATGGCGTTCAGCGTCCCGGCGATCTCTGTGATGCCTGTCTCCACGCCCTGTCCAGTGTGGCTGCCCGGGTGGAAGTTATACACGTTCCCCGGCACATACTCCATCCGCAGCAGGTCGTCCGCCATGGTCAGCCGCGCGAACTCCCGTGTCCGCTCGTCCTTGGAGCAGGGATTGATGGTGTACGGCGCGTGAGCCACCAGCGTTCCGAACCCATTCTCCTTCGCCAGCGCCAAAAACGCCTCCGCGTCCTTGGGGTCGATGGCCTTGGCCCTGCTGCCCCGGGGATTGCGGGTGAAGAACTGAAACGTGTTCGCCCCGATGGACAGCGCCGTGCGCCCCATGGCCAAAAAGCCCTCCGAGGCCGACAGATGACATCCGATGTAAAACATAGTCCTTTTACTCCTTTTCCATGCCCAGCGAAACGGTTTTCACGTCCGCCTTTCCGTTCTCAATGGTCAATACGCCGCAGGTGGGATGCTCCCAGTCCCCCGCCGCGCCGGGGTTCAGCGTCAGCAGCGTCCCGTCGTTGTCCACCAGCGGCCGGTGGGTGTGCCCGAACAGCAGCACCTGCGCGCCGTATTCCCTGGCGGCATACATGGCCGCCATAGGCGAGCTTTTCACGTTCCGGGTATGTCCGTGCAGCATCAGTATCCGCACGCCGCCCAGCTCGATAAGCCGTTCCGGCTGGTCATAGCTGCCCCAGTCGCAGTTCCCCGGCACGCCCTCCATGGGCAGCCCGGGGAACTCCCGCCGCAGCTTCTCCAGATCCCGCTGGCAGTCCCCGAGATGCAGCACATAGTCCGGCTGCACCCGCTCCACCGCCCGTATCATGTTGTCCACTCTTCCATGGCTGTCTGACACCACCAGCACCTGCACGACCACTCATCTCCCTTTCATCTTGTTATTTTACCACATCTCCATTGAAAACTCAATTCCTTTGCGGTATGATTGAGCAAACACTACCATTCGTTGGCAAGGAGGAATGTCCATGACCGGCGGCATCGTGGAGCTGGATCTCCACGGCATGAACACCTATCAGGCGCAGATCGCCATCGACGCGGCCCTCCGCCGCGCCGGCAGCGGCACGTACCGCCTGCGCCTGATCCACGGCTACCGCGGCGGTACGGCCATCCGCGATATGCTTTGGACCACCTACACCCACCGCGGCCAGGTCAAGCGCCTGGTCACCATCCACGATGGCGTCACCGACCTGGTGCTGAGGGAGTTCTGACTATGAAGATCGCTCAAATTCAAATGCATGTCACCCCCGACAAGACGGAGAACCTCCGCCGCGCCGCCGTCCTGCTGGAGCAGGCCGGCCCGGCGGACATGGCCGTCCTGCCGGAGATGTTCTGCTGCCCCTACGACAACCGCTGCTTCCGCGCCTACGGCGAAGCCCCCGGCGGCGAAGCGTACCAGTTTCTCTCCGCCCTGGCCCGGGAAAAGCGCCTGTGGCTGGTGGGCGGCTCTGTGCCGGAGCTGACCGACGGCAAGGTGTATAACACCTCCTATGTCTTCGACCCCTCCGGCCGCTGCGCGGCCCGCCACCGCAAGCTGCACCTCTTTGACATCGATGTACCCGGCGGCCAGTCCTTCCGGGAATCCGCCACCCTCTCCCCCGGCTCGGAGGTCACCGTGTTCGACACCCCCTGGGGCAGAATGGGTCTGTGCATCTGCTTCGACTTCCGCTTTCCCGAGCTGGCCCACCTGATGGCCCTCTCCGGCGCGAAGGTCCTTCTCGTCCCCGCCGCCTTCAATATGACCACCGGCCCGGCCCACTGGGAGCTGCTGTTCCGCCAGCGCGCCGTGGACACCCAGTGCTTCACCGTGGGCACGTCCCCCGCCCGCGACGAGACCGCCTCCTACGTGGCCTGGGGACACTCTATCGTCTGCGACCCCTGGGGCACGGTGCTGCATGAATGCGGCAGCGGCGAGGAAACCGCCGTCGTCGACCTGGATCTCTCCCGGGTGGATGCTGTCCGGCAGCAGCTGCCCATCCTCTCCGCCCGCCGGACGGATATATACGATATCCGCCGGAGGTAGGTCTGCTATCGATTTCTCAGATAGCCAGATGGCGCAATTTTTTAAAATACTCGTTGACAAAAGTTTCCTTTTACGATACCATACGATTTGTGGATGCCCGCGCTGTCCTCGCAGCGCGGACATTTTCTGCGCCGCAGGCGCTGTTTGGATAGAAAGAAAGGATACCAGCTATGAAAAACCTCAACGAAAAGCGGCCCAGTGGGCTGGCGCTGCTCCCCTTCGCGATGTTCATCGTCATCTACATGGGCGCCGGTATTTACTACCAGGTAAAGGGTATGGAGATGGCCTTTTACCAGTTCCCCTCCGTCACCGCCATGTTCCTGGCGGTGCTGACAGCCTTTGTCATGTTCAAGGGAACGATCAACGAGAAGTTCGACACCTTTGCCAAAGGTGCGGCCAATGTGGACATTCTGACCATGCTCATGATCTACATCCTGGCCGGCGCGTTTGCCAGCGTGGCCGCCGCCATGGGCGGCCGCGAGTCCACGGTGAACCTGGGCCTGTCCCTTGTGCCGGTAGAATTTCTGGCGGCGGGCCTGTTCCTGATCTCCGCCTTTATGGGCACGGCCACCGGCTCCTCCATGGGCACCGTCACCGCCGTCATCCCCATCGCCGTCGGCATCGCGGAAAAGGGCGGCCTGTCCCTCACCGTGGTCATCGGCGCGGTGGTGGGCGGCGCCATGTTCGGCGACAACCTGTCCATGATCTCCGACACCACCATCGCTGCCACCCGCAGCCAGCGCTGCGAGATGCGGGATAAGTTCCGCGTCAACTTCCTCATCGCCCTGCCTGCGGCCCTCATCACCCTGGTCCTGCTGCTGGTCTTCGGCCGCCCGGAGACGGTCATGCCCCTGGAAGCCCTGCCCTTCGACCTCATCAAGGTCCTGCCCTACCTGCTGGTGCTGGTGCTGGCCCTGTGCGGCATGAACGTATTCTTCGCCCTGACCATCGGCATCTTCTCCGCCGGTCTGGTGGGCATCTTCAGCGGCGACATGACCGTGGCCTCCTTTGCCCAAAGCGTGTGGACCGGCTTCACCGACATGAATGAGGTGTTCTTCCTCACCCTGCTGTGCGGCGGTATGTCGGAGCTGATCGCCAAAAACGGCGGCATCGCCTGGATCATTCAGAAGCTCCGCCGCGTCATGAAGGGCAACAAGTCCGCCCAGGTAGGCATCGCCGCCATGGTCTCCCTCTGCGACTGCGCCACCGCCAACAACACCGTAGCCATCATCGTGGCCGGCGACATGGCCCGCGACGTGTCCCGGGAGTACAGGGTCGATCCCCGCCGCACCGCCTCTCTGCTGGACATCTTCTCCTGCGTGTTCCAGGGCATCATCCCCTACGGTGCGCAGCTTCTCAGCGCCGCTGCCCTGACCAACGCCACCGTCAGCAGCGACGCCCTCCGCACCAGCCCCGCCGCCATCGTAGGCGGTATGTGGTACTGCTGGATACTGGCGGCGGTGGGCCTGCTGTCCATCTTCATGCCCTTTGCCGACGGCATCTGCCGCAAAGACCCCTGGAACTGGGAATACGGCTGCGCCCAATCCGCCGTGGCGGCCAAAAAAGCCCTCCTGGCCCGGGAAGCCGGGGACGCCTCCGCCGAATGACCCTCTATACACAAAAAAGGACCGCCGGGGGCGGCCCTTTTTTCATGTCCTCACACCATGCGGCAGCTCTCGCAGCTCTCACAGTCGGGGAATTTGCTCTTGTCGTAGGCGATGCCGTTTTTGTCGTAGTAGTCCTTCACCGCGGACTTCACCGCCTCCTCCGCCAGCACAGAGCAGTGCAGCTTGTGGGCAGGCAGCCCGCCCAGCGCCTCCACCACCTCCTTGTTGGTCAGCGCCAGCGCCTCGTCGACGGTCTTGCCCTTGATCATCTCCGTGGCCATGGAGCTGGAGGCGATGGCGCTGCCGCAGCCGAAGGTCTCAAATTTTACGTCCTCGATCTTATCGTCCTTGATCTTGAGGTACATCTTCATGATGTCGCCACATTTTGCGTTGCCGACCTCGCCGACGCCGTCCGCGTCGGGGATCTCGCCGACATTGCGCGGGTTCATGAAGTGATCCATCACAATATCGGTATAAAGTGCCATAGCCTTGTCCTCCTTATTTACAGCATAAACTGCTTTTCGCCGCGTTCGAGTTCTTTCCACACAGGAGACATATTGCGCAGATACGTCACGACCTGCGGAATTGCGTCCAAACGACGCTCGATGTATTCCCGAGAAGCGCTCGCGTCGTCAGGGTGCAGCGTCTTCAGAAGCCGACACGCCTCAAACGCAGCCGACTCCATGACCATTCGGTCGTAAAGAACAATCGCAGGCTGGACGAGCATCAAGACCCCCAGAAAAACGACAGGGGCCAAAAAGGCGGCCTCGACCGT
>ENA-OVGC01001975-OVGC01001975.1-human-gut-metagenome-genome-assembly--contig:-NODE-1975-length-14659-cov-6.424747_pt1 | contig 14659 bp, 14 predicted proteins | sample MGYA00237768_ERZ505415 | MGnify/ENA primary metagenome ERZ505415 (study PRJEB26158, sample SAMN06016382) | human gut metagenome | biome: human gut; feature: ankylosing spondylitis patient; material...
GGCCATGACCGCGCGGCTGTAGAGCCCCTGCCGGTTCTCCCGCCGCGACAGCTCCGCCGACAGATTCTCCAGCAGCTGGTCAAATTCCTTCGGGCTGACCGGCTTGAGCAGATAGTCGTGCACGTGATAGCGGATGGCCTTCTGCGCGTAGGAAAACTCGCTGAAGCCCGTCAGCACGACGACGATCGTCTCCGGAAAGCGCTCGTAGACGAGCTTCGCCAGCTCCAGCCCGTCGAGAAACGGCATGCAGATATCCGTGATCACCACGTCCGGCAGAACAGTCTCGAGATGGTCGGCCGCCTGCCGGCCGTTTTCAAAGACGTGCGGGGGCGCGAATCCGAATTTTTCCCAATTCGTGTTCTGCGCCATCGATTCGCGCACGAGCGCCTCGTCTTCCACGAGCATGATCTGGTACATTCCGCGCCCCTCCTTTGTTGTTTGTGATTAGTGTATAACAAAAGCAGGATAATTGCAAACCAAATTTAGCAAATCGCCAAAACCCATTCCTGGAATTATTTCGACATTGCCGAACGTATCCGGTTGCTGAACGACGTTCGCCGTGCTATAGTAATAATAAAGAATTGTAAAAGGAGTCCCGTTATGGCAGAACAAGAGGGAAAAACCATCCATTCCGTCGCAAAGGCGATCCGCCTGCTCGACCTGCTGACCGTCGCCGGTCAGCCCGCATCCTTAACAGAGCTGTATCAGAAGACCGGCTGGCCGAAGAGCACCATCCACGGCCTGCTCTCCACCATGCGTGAGTCCGGTCTCATCGAGCAGACGCCGAACGGCCGCTACTGGCTGGGCATCCGGCTGTTTGAATACGGCTGCGCCGTCTCCAACTCGTGGGACATCGGCGCCATCGCCCGGCCGCATATGCAGAACATCTGCACCGAGCTCGGCGAGAGCGTCTTCCTGTCGGTCTTTGACCGCGCCGCCGTCGTGACGCTCGCGGAGGAGGAATCCCGCGCGAGCCTGCGCGTGGTCTCCGAGGTCGGCGCGCGCCTGCCGGTCCACTGCACGTCGCAGGGCAAGCTCTTTTTGGCCAACAGCTCCCCGGCCGAGTGCCGCCGCATCCTCACGCACACCGAGCTCAAGGCCTACACGCCCCACACCCTCACCACGCCGGAGCAGTTCGCCCCCGAGCTCACCCGCATCCGCGAGCAGGGCTACGCCGTGGAAAACGGCGAATACAAAATTGGCCTTCGCTCGGTCTCCGCGCCCATCCACGATGTGACGGGCGAGGTACGCTACGCCATCGGCTGCGTCGGCATGTTCCGCCAGATCCAGTCCGACGAGTTCCTGCACGCCATCCGCCTCGTCTGCGCCGCCGCCGACACCATCTCCCGCGCCATCGGCTACCACGGGTGAGAATAATATAAGCCTTCCCCTCATCGGGGAAGGCTTTTTCTTCTCTGCGAAAAATTTGTATAATTTCAACGCACAATTTTCACCTTTTTGTGGACAATTTTCATGCCTGTTCCACCGCAAGCCTGCTACAATGGAGACTGTAAGGAAGGAGTGCCGCCGAAGCGGCACGGGAGCGCAGCCTCCCGCCCGGCTCCAGGATGGGAGCAGGCTCCGCCCGGCGCGAAGCGGGTTTGCGCGCTGCAAGAGCAAAACGTTTCGTTTTCCACAAGCAGGAAAACACGCCGCAGGAGAAAGGGGAATGTGAAAGAAAGATGGCCGAAACGATTCTCAGAATGACCGGTATCCAGAAATACTTCCCGGGCGTCCACGCGCTGGACAATGCGCAGCTGGAGGTTCGTGAGGGCGAGGTCATGGCGCTGGTCGGCGAAAACGGCGCCGGCAAGTCGACGCTTATGAAGGTGCTGACCGGCATCTACCCGAGCGACGGCGGCACGATCGAATTCTTTGGAAAGCACGCCGAGATCCACGGCCCGCGCGACGCGCAGGCGCTCGGCATCTGCATCGTCCATCAGGAGCTGAACCTCATGCAGCACCTGACCGTGGCGGAAAACATCTATATCGGCCGCGAGCCCATGAAGGGCCCGTTCGTCGACAAGGCAAAGCAGAACGCCATGACGCAGGAGCTGTTCGACAAGCTGCATCTGGAGCTTGACCCGAAGGCCGTCGTCAAGACGCTGTCGGTCGCGAAGCAGCAGATGGTCGAGATCACAAAGGCGCTGTCCCATGAGAACACAAGACTGCTCATCCTTGACGAGCCTTCCGCCGTCCTGACCGACACGGAGATCGATGACCTGTTCGTCTTCATCCGGCAGCTCAAGAAGACCGGCGTCGGCATCATCTATATCTCGCACCGCATGGATGAGCTCAAGCGCATCACCGACCGCATCACCGTCATGCGCGACGGCCAGTATGTCGCCACGCTCGACACCCCCACGGCGGAAATCTCCGAAGTCATCCGGCTCATGGTCGGCCGTACGATCTATGAGGAGCCGAAAACAAAATCCATGTGCCCGCCCGACGCGCCCGTCGTGCTTGAGGCCGAGCATCTGAACTCTCTCGATGTGAAGGACGTTTCCTTTAAGCTCCGCAAGGGCGAGATCCTCGGCTTCGCCGGTCTGGTCGGCGCGGGCCGCACCGAGACGATGCGCCTGGTCTGCGGCGCAGACCCGATGGATTCCGGTACGATCCGGGTAAACGGAAAAGATGTGAAGATCCGCAGCCCGAAGGACGCCGTCCACTACGGCATCGGCTATCTCTCCGAGGATCGCAAGCGCTACGGCCTGTGCCTGAACCTGTCCGTTGCGGACAACACCGTTCTGCCGAGTCTGGAGCAGATCTTCAAGGGCCCGTTTGTTCATGACAAAAAGGCGCAGCGGCTTGCGCAGGAGCACGCCGAACAGATCCGCACGAAAACGCCGTCTGTCCGCGCCCGCGTCGGCAGCCTCTCCGGCGGCAACCAGCAGAAGGTCGTCATTTCCAAATGGATCCTGCGCGACTGCGACGTGCTGATCTTCGACGAGCCGACGCGCGGCATCGACGTCGGCGCGAAGAGCGAGATTTACAAGCTGATGACGCAGCTTGCAGAGGAAGGCAAGTCCATCATCATGATCTCCTCCGATATGCCGGAGCTGCTCCGCCTGTCCGACCGCGTGATCGTCATGTGCGAGGGTCACGTCACCGGTGAACTCGATATCTCCGAGGCCACGCAGGAAACCATCATGACATATGCAACCAAGAGAGAAGTGGGGTAATCATTATGGAAAACGTAGGTAAGAAAAAGCTGGATATGCAGAAGCTGCTCGCGCCTGCTGCGCTGGTCATTCTGTATATCGTGTTTTCAATCTTCGGCAATAACTTCCTGACGCTCGATACGGTCAAGAATATTCTCGAATCCAGCTATTATATCGGCTTTATGGCCTTCGGCGTGACGTTCATCATCATCACCGGCGGCATCGACCTGTCGCTCGGCACGGTCATGATGTGCGCGGCGCTGTTGGGCGGCTACGCGTTCAAGCAGGGCTGGCCGCTGGTCCTCGCGATCGTGCTGACGCTGTTTGTGGGCATCGCGTTCGGCTTTGCCAACGGCGTTCTGATCGCCAAGCTCAAGCTGCCCCCCTTCATCGCGACCCTTGGCACGCAGATGATGGCCGCCGGCCTCGGCTCCATCATCACCAAGGTGCAGTCCCAGACCTGGCCCACCGCCACCGCCGAAGTCGGCGGCTGGTTCAAGAAGGTCTTCATCCGTGCGGAGCTGTTCGGCGTCAGGGGCTTCCCGGTCGGCGCGTTCTGGCTGCTCGGCTTCTTCATCATCGCGGCGCTGATCCTGCATAAGACCAAGTTCGGCCGCTATGTCTATGCCATCGGCTCCAACGAAGAGGCGACCCGCCTGTCCGGCATCAAGGTCGACAACTGGAAGGTCGCGGTCTATACGCTCTCCGGCTTCTTCATCGGTATGTGCGCCCTGTTCTATGCCGCTGCCTACACCACCATCACTCCGGGCACCGGCGCAGGCCAGGAAATGAACGGCATCACCGGCGTTATCATCGGCGGTACGTCCATGTCCGGCGGCTCCGGCACGATGGTCGGCACGCTCATCGGCGTGTTCATCATGTCCGTCCTCAAGACCGGCCTTGCCAACTGCGGCCTGCAGGCTCCGTGGCAGACGTTCCTGACCGGCGCAGTCGTCATCGGCGCTGTCCTGCTCGATATCGCGAGAACGAAGGCCGCCAACCGCGTCAAGAAGGGCTGAGGCCCATATTCATCATGTATTGAGCACGGAACCCGTGTTTGATAAAATAATTTAGGAGGAATCACCAAATGAAAAAACTGATCGCTCTGCTTCTGGCACTGGTCATGGTTCTCGCTCTGGCTGCCTGCGCGGCCAAGATGGAACCGGCCAAGACCGAAACCACCGACACCAAGACCGAACAGACCACAACCGAAGAAACCAAGACCGAGGATCCGGCTCCCGCTGAGGAGACCACCGGCGAAAAGATGTACATCCCCGTCATGGCGAAGGGCTTCCAGCATCAGTTCTGGCAGGCAGTCGCCAAGGGCTCCGAGGATGCTGCCAAGGATCTCGGCGTAGAGATCTACTTCGACGGCCCCGCTTCCGAGACTGAGATCGACGCACAGGTCAACATGGTCAAGACCGAGCTCGCCAAGAACCCCAAGGCCATGGCGCTGGCTGCTCTGTCCACCGACGCTGTCACCGAGATCCTGGAAGAGTGCGCGGAAAAGAACATCCCCGTCATCGGCTTTGACTCCGGCGTTCCCGGCGATACCACCGGCGCTGTCAAGGCGACCGCCTGCACCAACAACGAAAACGCTGCCGCCATCGCTGCCGACAAGTTCAACGAGAACGAGACTGTCGTTGAGGCCATGAAGAACGCGACCTCCGACAACCCCGTCATCATCGGCTGCCTGTCTCAGGACGCTGTCTCCGCTTCCGTCTCCGGCCGTACCACCGGCTTCGTCAATGAAATGGCCAAGATCGCTGAAACCTATCAGCCCGGCAAGGTCTCCATCGAAGGCCACGCCAAGTGGGAAAAGAAGGTCGATGCTCCCGCTATCATCATTGAGGTCGCTATCTCCGCCACCACCGAAGCTACCTCCGTGCAGACCGCTGCCAACTCCCTGCTGGGCATGAACCCCGTTGCGATCTTCTGCTCCAACGAGGGCGCTGTCACCGGCTTCCTGGCTGCTGTCTCCGACGGCGAGGATCTGGCTGAGGGCGGCAAGTACGCGGGTCTGGTCGTCGCCGGCTTCGACGCAGGCGCTGCCCAGAAGAACGCGGTCCGTCAGGGCTGGTTCTACGGCTCCGTCACCCAGGATCCGTACCAGATCGGCTACCAGGCTGTTGCTCTGGCCGTCGCGGCTGCCAACGGCGAGCCCGTTGCGGACGTCGACACCGGCGCGCAGTGGTACGACGCCTCCAACATCGACGACGAGATGATCGCCCTGCTGGTTTACGATTGATCCGCAGCGCAAAGCTCCGTCATTCCCCGAATACAAACCGTGCCGCCCGTAAGGGCGGCACGGCCCGTTTTTGCCTCTGTACAACCGCGGCGGCGTCTGCTATAATGTAAAAAATTATGACAGGATAAAGGTGACACGCATGAAATTTCTGATCGATCTGATCTCTGAGCAGCTGGCGGATGCGTTTGAGCGGGCCGGATTCGACGCGGCCTACGGCAAGGCGACGCTTTCCAACCGCCCCGACCTCTGCGAGTACCAGTGCAACGGCGCGCTGGCTGCCGCGAAGCAGTACCACAAGGCCCCCATCCAGATCGCAAACGCGGTTCTGGACGCGCTGGGCAAAAACAAGATGTTTTCCAGCGCCGAAGCTGTCATGCCCGGCTTTTTGAATCTGAAAATCTCCGAGGGGTATCTTGCCTCCTATCTGCGCGAAATGGCGCAAACCCCGCACTACGGCGCGCAGGACGATCCCAATGCCTGCACCATCGTGCTGGACTACGGCGGGCCGAACGTGGCCAAGCCCCTGCATGTCGGCCATCTGCGCAGCGCCATCATCGGCGAATCGCTCAAGCGCATTTACCGGTTCTTCGGCAATCATGTGATCGGCGATATCCATCTGGGCGACTGGGGATTGCAGATGGGCCTGATCATGGCGCAGCTGCAGGATGAAAAGCCGGGCCTTCCGTACTTTGACCCGGACTACACCGGCGAATACCCCGCCGAAGCGCCGTTCACGATCTCCGAGCTTGAACGCATTTACCCCGCCGCCAGCGCCCGCAGCAAGGAGGAAGAAGCCTTTGCCGCCCGCGCGCATGAGGAGACCTTCCGCCTCCAGCACGGCGAACGCGGCGAGCGCGCACTCTGGCAGCATATCCTGCGTGTGTCCGTTGAAGACCTCAAGCGCAACTATGACAATCTCGGCGTGAGCTTTGATGTGTGGCTCGGCGAGAGCGACGCGCAGAAGTATATCCCACAGATGCTCGAAACCGTCAAGGCAAAGGGGCTTTGCGTGGAATCAGAGGGCGCGCTGGTTGTGCCGGTGCAGGAGGAGACGGACGCGAAGGAGGTCCCACCCTGCATTCTCGTCAAATCCGACGGCGCGACGCTCTACGCCACGACCGACCTTGCCACCATCGTCCAGCGTGAGCAGGATTATCACCCGCAGAAATATATGTACCTGACCGACAAGCGGCAGAACCTGCACTTTGAGCAGGTCTTCCGCGTGGCGAAGAAGGCCGGGCTTGTCAGCGCGGACACGCAGCTCGGCCACATCGGCTTCGGCACGATGAACGGCAAGGACGGCAAACCCTTCAAGACCCGTGCGGGCGGCGTCATGCGTCTGGAAACGCTCATTGCGGACGTGACGGATTACGTGACCAGCAAGATCAAAGAGAACCAGACCGTATCCGACGAGGAGCTTCCGCAGACGGCCAAATGCATCGCGATGGCGGCGCTCAAATACGGCGATCTGAGCAACATGCCGACGAAGGATTACGTGTTCGACCTCGACCGGTTCTCCTCGTTCGAGGGCAATACGGGGCCCTATATCCTCTACACCATCGTGCGGATCAAGTCGATCCTGGCCAAATACGGCAAGCCCGTCTCGCCCGCGCAGCTGCTGAGCGCCTGCAGCGCGGAGCAGAAGCAGCTCATGCTGGTGCTCAGCCGGATGGCGGACGCGCTGTGGTCCGCGTACCGCGATTCCGCGCCGAACACGATCTGCGCGTATATCTACGAGCTGGCGACGGCGGCGAATAAGTTCTACCACGACGTGAAAATCCTCACCGAGCCGGATCCGGCCCGGCAGGCCAGCTACGCAGCGCTGATCGATCTGACGCGCGGCGTTCTGGAAACGTGCATCGACCTGCTCGGCTTCTCCGCGCCGGAGCGGATGTGATCGAATAAAACGCATAAGCGCAGCCCCGCGTTCCGGCCGGAACGCGGGGCTTTTGCGATGTAACAGGAAGTCAGAGGAGCTGCCGCCCTGCGGCAGCTCCCCGTCTTCGCCTCCGGCGTGCCGAAGGAAAAGACTCACTTCATGTTCCGCTCGTAGGACTCGATCATTTTCTTGAACGTGTGACCCGTAGAATCGTCAGAGTCGAAAACCCTTGCGGCGTCTGGCTTTTCTGCTTGTTCAGTCAAATCGCGGGTGATGTGACCCGTGCGGCTTTCGAGTTTCCGGAGGTACTTTTCCGTCGTTTCCCCGGTGAAGATCTTGACCTGAAGCAGCATAGTCGTGTCGTCTTTCGGTGTCACGAAGATCTTGCTGATATACTTGTCGATGAACTCCTTTGTGATGATTCCCTGCGCTGCGTCGCGCTGGGCGTTCGTCAGGACTCTGCGGATCTCATCGATCTTCTGCTTGAAGGCGTCGCCCTCGGCGGCCGTCTGCTCCAGCTCTGCGATTTCCTTTTCGGCTTCTTCAATTTCACGATTGCAGTCAGCAGTCATCTTCTTGAAATCCGCGTTCGTAATACTGTCGTCTGCGGCAAGCTGCAGGAGCTTGTTCTTCTTCCGGTTTGCCTGATCGATGATGTTATTCTGCTGTTCGATCTTTTTCCGGAGCGAGCCGTGCTGCGTCAGCTCATTGTACATACGGATATATTCTTCCACCATCGCATCGGCGTCTGCTGCCGTGTCACGGAACACCTCGAACAGCAGCGGCTTGATCTCGCTTTCGTAGATGGCAAAGGATTTACAGGAATCCGCGCCGTTTTTGATCTTGCCGGAGCAGAGCCATTTACTGTTCTTTCTCCCGCGCTTGTCCTCGGATTCGCGGCGGTAGTAGGGCTGCCCGCACTCCGTACACCATAGCTTTCCTGTCAGGAGATTGGCGTGGTTGCAGACGCCCTGCCGAGCCTTCACGTCCTCGCTGCGCTTTTTCAGGACGGCGTTCGCCGCATCCCAGATCTCCTCAGACACGATCGCCGGTACGATCTCGCCTGTTTCGTCCTTGAACATGACCCATTCCTCCGGCGGGAGGAATTTCTGCTTCTTCGTGAACATATCCACGACCTTGACCTTGTTGCCAACGTAGTAGCCCTTGTATTTGGGATTGGAAATGATGTTGGACATGGTGGTGTGCGCGATTTTTTTGCCGTTGTGATTGCGATAGCCTTTTTCCCAGAACAGCGTTTCCAGCTGCTTCATGGAGTATTCGCCGGTCGCGTAGAGTTCAAACAGTTCCCGCACCATCGGCGCTTCCGTTTCATCAATGACCAGCTTCCCGTCCGCTTTTGTGTAGCCGAAAATGCGGCTGTTGCCGAGTACGACGCTCGACTTGATGGCTTGCTGGTGACCGAATTTCACACGCGAGGACAGCTTGCGCAGCTCGTCCTGCGCGATAGACGACATGATGGACAGGCGCAGTTCGGCATCCTCATCGAACGTGTTGATGTTGTCGTTCTGGAAGAATACACCGACACCGTAGCTCAGAAGCTGGCGCGTGTACCGAATGGAATCAAGCGTGTTTCGGGCAAAGCGGGAGATTTCTTTGGTGATGATCAAGTCGAATTGGCCTTCGGCGGCGTCCTCGATCATGCGGTTAAAGTTCTCACGCTTCTTCGTAGAGATACCGGACAAGCCCTCGTCAATGTACCCCGGCACGAATGTCCACGGGAGATTCCTTCGGATCAGATCCTCATAGTAGGAAACCTGATTGCCCAGTGAGTTCAGCTGCTCGTCACTCTCAGACGACACACGCGCATAGTAGGTCACGCGCAGCGGCAAATCGTAAATGGACTTTGTTCTTAGCTCCATTCTGATCGTATGTATGTCCATTTGACTGGCTCCTTCGTTTTTCGTTTTATCATGTTTTTTCTACCATATCACACCTGCGCGAAACAAGCAAGTGTGAGTTTCTGACAGGAGCATCACGTCAGGACGCTCCTGTCAACTCCATTGGAGGCGGACGGCGCCAATGCGCTGATTTTGTTTTTCATGCGGTTGCGTTCCGTCTCCGTAATCAGTCCGGCTTCAAACAGAACCTGATTGTAGTAGCTCAGCCAGAGCTGTTCGGCAAGCTCTTTCTTTGCCTGCTCCGGCGCCGGTTTCCTCTGGGTGCTGATGCTGTCCACCTCCTTTTTTGTTGTAAGTATTCCCAGCGGGAATTGGAATCATGCAGTTCTTCTTCGCCACCCCCCAACGTCTACATCGTGTCCATTCGCATTTCTTCGTGATCGTCCTCGGCATGACCGAGGGCGGTTTTCCTTTGCCGGAGCTTCTTGCGGCGCTTGCTGTCGATGTGTGGCGGCATGGTGGATGCATCACGTTGTGGAACATCGTCCGTCATCTGCTCCACAGCACGGCCAAGGCGCACAGCGTCGCGCACAAGATCAATGCCGCGATTGAGATCCATGCGCACAGGTGAATTTTCTTTCTTTTTGTTCCGGTTTTGGCATTGAGGTTCGATTTTTTACATGGTATAATTTATGAAATACAGTTTGACAAATTGAAATTTGAGAGGTCAAAAATGCAGACGATTCAGTTAAAAGCAATGACAAGAGAGCTATGTCACGAACTATACAGGCACTGGACGAATGACGCATCCATCTATATGGACATGCGCTTATTCCGCCCCTATGTTTATGACGAAGTAGCGGTAAACCGATATTTTGATGCAAAGGGGCAGGATGCTTCGCGCAGGTTGTTTGCAATCATGCTTGGAGATACTGTGGTTGGAGAATTGCAGCTGAAGCAGATAGAGCATGATAAAAAAGAATGCACTCTGAGTATCCATATGCAAAACGACGCGGTAAAGGGAAAAGGATATGGAACGCAGGCAGAGCGTCTGGCAGTAAAAATCGCTTTTGACGAGTTGGGAATGGCTGCTGTGAACGCAGATACCGTGATGAAGAACACCCGAAGTCAGCGCGTGCTGGAAAAGGCGGGCTTCCGCTTTGTCGGAGAAGATGGAGCATTCAAATACTACCGTATCGAGCGGTAAATTTGGGTAAATTTGGGTTTTCACATTCTATACGCACCTGCATACCTATATTCCATTTGTAAAAGTGGGTATGGGCTTCTGCCCGATTTGAGGCATTTGGCGGGGAGCCGGCGTGCCGGCGACTAGCCAAATGCGATGCTGGCTCCTCCCGAACGGGAGGATTTTCCCCGCCGCGGCGGGGCTTCTCTGCGTTTTGAACCCGCGTTTTTCGGCGTTGCCCGCACGTCGGCGCAACGTTGGCTTTTCCCGTTGCGCCGCGCACACACCCGCAGCCGGGGTGCAAAACCGCACACAGCGGCAACACGCGCCTCACGGCGCGATGCAGGCGCTCGCCACACCCGCAGGGTCGATCGTGCCGATTGTTTTCACGGGCAGAAAATCGGCACGATCGGCACGTTTGAGGGAAATCCACCGTTTGCCGTTGCTGCGGTAGGTATCCGCCAGAATCCCGTTTCCTCTTAGAGCCGCAACGCTTTCCCGCACCAACCGCGTGACCTTTTTCGGTGTGATACCGAGGCTGCCGTCAGGGTCGATCTTTGCGGACAGTGCCGATGGTGAGCCGAGGTATTCAGGATCGGCACGGAGCAATTCAGAGAGAAGTTTTGTGAGTTGAAGCGTTGAAATCTTAGAAGCACTGCTGCAAGTTTTGCTGTCCTCAAGCAGTTTCCAGACGTGATCTTCCTCGCCAAATTCGAGTTTTAACGTGCGATCCGGAATGTCGCGCCCAGTGCAGTGCAAGGACGCAACGTTGGCAAGACGGGAGTTTTTCTGGAGTACAAACGTCGAATCTGCCGCGCCGCTTAATCCCGTCGAACCGGAGATCATGTTCATCGGATCGTCATCATGGAGCTTCCTCAGATGGTGGATAAGCAGGATCGCGATTTGCTGCCTGTCTGCAAGTTTTTTCAGAAGCCCGATGTCCTGATAGTCATTTGCGTACAAATTGCTGTCACTGCCCGCGCTCCGAACACGCTGCAACGTGTCGATCACAACGAGCTTCGTATTGGGATGCTCCGCTAGAAATTGCTCAATCTGCTGTTCCAAGCCGTGCTTGAGCGTGTCGGCCATGATCGCAAAGTGCAGCGTCGGCGGCGCATCTTCCGTCAGGTCAAAGAGTCGCGTCTGGATGCGCTGGAACGAGTCTTCGAGGCTGAGATACAGAACCTCGCCCTGTGTCACTGCAAAATTCCAGAGAGGCTGCCCCTGCGAAACGCACAAGCAGAGCCACAAAGCAAGCCACGACTTGCCGATCTTCGGCGCACCCGCGAGGATATGCAGGCCCTCTGGAATAAGCTCATCTACCAGAAAGTGCGTCGGTTCATACGTCCTGTTTTGCAGTTCTTCCGCATTGATGGTGTGTAGTTTATTCATATTGTCACCTCCTTCGATATTGTTATCGCGGTTTTTATTTTCGATTTCACCGCACCAATATCGTAACACAAGGATTGACTTTTGGAAATAGGTAATGTATCATTTCAATAGATACACTATATTGATGCAAATACATTCTCGAATGAGGAAACAGCTTATGGGCGTTTTGGGAAAGGATTTATTTGATTTACATCGGCCGCAAACAAACACCAAGGTTGAGTTTGGCGCATCGGCCTATTGGGTGGAAGACAGACCGCAGCTGCAGCCGTATGGAACGGTGCTGACGGAAGTTTTGAACCTTGATGTCGCGCCGTTTCAGGAATTGCTGGATCAGTTGAACACAGCCGTTCAAGAAAAAAGTGATGATGTCCTGCGTGCTTACATGAACATGAAGAAGGGGCTTGCTTCTCTGCCGCTCTACCGGTTGTATCTGGAGGACTTTCGCGTCTTCGGCGATATGCCAGTTGAAGAATTTGCGATTGGAGACGCACAGGATGCCTTTGCAGAATTCATGATGCAGGAAGATAACGATCTGCCCGCGTTCATGCAGCAGCAGATCGACGATATTCGTTTGATTCAGGAACGGTATGCGTGGTTCCTCGACGGCGTTTTTGCCGACGCAGTATTTGAAAAGAAAAAGGGCCAGAAGAAAATTCCTCTGGCACCGATGATCTGTTCGCGCGGATATGAAGCTTTTATCAGCGGCGTCAGTCTCGGTGAAAACTCTGAGACAGACGCGCCGTCGGTGAAGACGCAGTACCGCATCCGCGGCGAGAAGGAAAATGCTGAGATCGTCGAGAAAATGTACTTCGACCGGCTGCTGGATTTCGTTTATGTGGAGTTCATGAAGGGGCTGCAAAAGGGATTTGTGCCGAAGCGCTGCGCCAACTGCGGTCGCTGGTTTTTGCAGAAACCGGGGGTAACCTACGCCTATTGCACCGGAGCTGCACCGGGACAGGACGGCAAGACCTGCCGTGAGATCGGCGCGAGCAGCAGCTTCCGAAGCAAGGTGGAAAACAATGATGTCTGGAAGGTTCACCAGCGGGCGTACAAAAAATATTTTGCCCGTATCAGAAGCGGACTGATGACCAAGGGCGAGTTTGAGGTGTGGTCCCGGCAGGCAGCGGATCTGCGGGATGCCGCACTGGAACGATACGCGCGGGCAGAGAGCGAAGATGAAAGACAGCGCATCGCGCAGGAGATTGCCGAGGCGCTCAACGCAGAATGATAGAAAAAATAGGAGCGCTATCCGTAAATGCGGATAGCGCTCCGGCTATTACGTTCCAAACAAAAACACGGCGTTTTCTTCCCCAAGAAACGCCGCGCTTTTGTTTTAGGATTGGATTGGGTTGAGCGTATTAACCGATGGCTGTATTGTAGCAGACCGCAAGCCCATTCGGAAGCTCCCCCGGGGGATGCTTTTTGTACGCACATCGCGTGTTTTCATATCCCCACATGGGGTTTTGCGCGGAAAAACGCACTGTTTTTCAAAAAACTGAACCTCCCCACGGGGTTCCGTATCGTGTCATATTTCTCTAAAATGCACAATATAAAGGCTGCAAGTTTTACAGTTTCTACAATCATTTTGACTTGAACCTCCCCGGGAGCTTTTTCTTTCCGATGCGTCGCGCTACACTGATGGTATCCTGAAACGGCGAAAATCGCCAAAGAAAAAGGAGGAACAAACAATGGCATGTTTCCTGGTTCCGACTGCGGAAGCCATCGTCACCGGTGTGGTTTCCAAGGTAGAGAAGAAAAATGAAGCTGCAGTGGAGGGCAAGATCCCGTTCTCCCGCAAGCTCAAGTGGCTCAAAAATATGCTCTGGGGCGGCGCAGCGCTGCTGGCGTATGAGCATGTCTGGCATGGCGAAGTTGTACCCTGGTTCCCGTTTTTGACGGCTGCGGCAAATCCGGAGGATGCGGCAGTTATGCTGCACGAGATGGCGACCGTCGGCGTGACGATGGCACTTCTGGTCACGGCTGCGTGGGGCTGCATTGCGCTCGCCGCGGATAAGATCGTCAAGCGCGAGTCCGGCGTGACGCCTGCCGTTCGATAAGGAGGAGATGCAATGACACTTCTGACCTGTGTATTTGCGGCGATCATCTGCTCGATTCTATGGTACAAGCACGCGCCGGATAACACCATGCGGCTCGGTACACTGAGTCTCATGTACTGGGGCGCGTCGCTTATGTGGCTCGGTGATGCGATTTTTGAATATGCCGAGCTGCATGAAGCGTTCTTCACGCCGGAACCGATCGATATGCTCAACGACTTTTATCTCGGTTTGTCCGTGGTCGCGCTGGGACTCATCATCTGGCTTGTGATCCTGCTCGTCAAGGACCCGAAAGGCGCGGTAAAAGCGTCGCTGCTGAAAAAGAAATAAGCACAAATGCCCGATGCGGTTGCATCGGGCATTTTGTATCCCCTGTATAGGATATTTGACGGGTGCGCCGCTATTTTGAATAAAATACTGTCAGAAATTCAGCTATATTTAACAAGTATTTCTGCGCTTGAAGGGCGAATAGTCCCCGTAAAGCGTTCTATTTACGCAGCTGACCCCCAGAGGGGGTTCCGATTTCTGCGCCGCGCACAAAATTTCATCCCCCGGGGAGGCTTACGAGCCAGCGCGAAATTTTGTAAAATACAAAATAAGAAAGGTGGCGGTATGCGTGGACGAGCTGGAACAGGAGCATTTTCATGAACACACGCATGAACATGACCATGCGCATCCGCACGAGCATGACCATGCGGACGGACACAAGCATCCGCACCACCATGAAAACACGAAATATGTTCAGAACCGGCTGGCAAGAGCCTCCGGACATTTGCAGCACGTCCGCGCGATGGTAGACAGCGGAGAAGACTGTTCAGACGTTCTGATGCAGCTTTCTGCCGTGATTGGCGCGTTGCAATCCATCGCCAAGGTAATTTTG
>ENA-OVGC01001980-OVGC01001980.1-human-gut-metagenome-genome-assembly--contig:-NODE-1980-length-14630-cov-3.312247_pt1 | contig 14630 bp, 10 predicted proteins | sample MGYA00237768_ERZ505415 | MGnify/ENA primary metagenome ERZ505415 (study PRJEB26158, sample SAMN06016382) | human gut metagenome | biome: human gut; feature: ankylosing spondylitis patient; material...
GATTCCGTCTCTGTACCGAGCGCTCGGCGTTTACCTTCCGCTGATTACAACAAACTGCGCGGTACTCGGTGTGGCACTCATCAACGTACAGAAGGATTACACGATTCTGCAGGGTACGGTTTACGGTCTGGCAACCGCAATCGGCTTTACAATTGCCATGGTGCTGATGGCCGGCCTGCGGGAAAAGATGGAGTACAACGATATCCCGGAGTCATTCAAAGGAATGCCGATCGTTCTTCTTACGGCTATGCTGATGTCAATGGCATTTATGGGATTTTCCGGAATGATCTAGGAGGGATGAAGAGATGAATGGTATTTTAGCAGCCACCCTGATGGTGGGTGGAACCGGCCTTTTGATTGGTATTCTCCTTGGAATTGCCGGAAAGAAGTTTTATGTGGAAGTGGACGAGCGCGAGACGAAGGTCCGTGAAGCGCTGCCGGGCAACAACTGCGGCGGCTGTGGTTACCCGGGCTGTGACGGAGCGGCGGCTGCAGTGGTAAAGGGTGAAGCCCCGATTTCGGTCTGTCCGGTCGGCGGAGCGCCGGTTGCGGCAGCGATCGGTGCCATTATGGGACAGGAAGCCGGAGCACAGGAGCGCAGAAAAGCAGTGGTACGGTGCGCCGGTACGTGTGACGTGGCAAAGAACAAGTATGAATACACGGGTGCAAGGGACTGCTCCTACGCTGGTTTTGTACCGGGCGGCGGTCCGAAGAGCTGCGGAAACGGATGTCTTGGTTTTGGAAACTGCGTGAAGGCATGTAAGTTTGATGCGATCCATATTGAAAACGGCATTGCCGTTGTGGACGGCGAAGCGTGCAAGGCATGCGGTGCCTGCGTGAAGGCCTGTCCGAGAAATCTGATCGACCTGATTCCGTATGAGCAGAGGATCACGGTGAAATGCCGCTCAACCGAGAAGGGCAAGGCGGTGATGGCAGCGTGTGAGATCGGCTGTATCGGATGTAAGAAGTGCGAGAAGAACTGCCCGTCGGATGCAATTCACGTTGTGGACCAGCGCGCGGAGATCGACCCGGCAAAATGTACAGGCTGCGGCCTCTGCGCGGAGAACTGCCCGCGGAAGTGTATTATGGTAGAAAAATAAAAATGAGAAATTCCATGCTGTGGGAGGGAACTTCTGCGGCGTGGAATTTTTGCTTTTCGGTGATATCGTGTTAGCCAATGCCGGTGGTGGCTGGCTTGACTTGAATTTGGGAAAATGATAAACTGAAAGTCAGAAAACGAGGGGCAAAAAGCTAAAAAAATATAAAATGGCAGAAAGGACGGGGCAAAAGTATGACAATGACAATGGATGAACTGATGAAAGTGCTCGATATGCAGGAGGATATTCTGCAGTTTACGCATTTTACAAATGCAGACGCATGGGAACTGGGAACGATGATCCTGATGGAGGCAAGACGGCGCGGAGCACAGGTTGGCATCATGATCCGCAGAAGCAACGGGGAAGTTGTATTCCAGTATTGTGATAACGGCATTACGCCGCACAATGTGGAGCTGATGAGACGGAAGAGCAATTCGGTGCTTCTGACGGAGCGGAGTTCGCTGCAACTCTACATGGCAGCGACGAATGCGCCGGAGAGCGTAAAACAGATGGTACTGGACCCGAAGGAATACGCAATGCTGGGCGGAGGTTTTCCGATCTGCGTGGAAGAAGTCGGCGTTGTGGCAACCGTAGCAGTGTCCGGCATGGGACAGGTTTCGGATCATGATGTGATTGTGAAATGCATCAGCAAATATTTGCATATCGATGAAGTACCGAGAATCAGAACTGTATGAAAATGATGATTGAAACTAAATTTTGTGTATGATACAATGTCACCGGCAAAAAGACATGACAGTTCCATCAGGGACAACAAAACCCCCGTGAGCGGCAACTCACGGGGGTTGGTTTATGTCAGCAGGTTTTGCATATCTTCCGGCAGTGGTGCGTGGAAGTTTAAGGGTTCTCCGGTGATCGGATGGACGAAGGAGAGCGATGCAGAGTGAAGTGCCTGGCGGGGGAAAGTGCCGGGAGTTTTGTTGTAGAGGGTATCGCCGAGCAGCGGATGGCCGATGTAAGCCATGTGGACGCGGATCTGGTGGGTGCGGCCGGTTTCGAGATTGAGTTCGAGGTGGGAGAAAACGGAGCAGTGCGCGAGGGTGCGGTAATGGGTTACGGAGCGCTCGCCGGAGGCAAAGTCGACGGTGCGCTGGATGAGGGAGCCGTTGAGGCGGGCGATCGGTGCGTCGATGGTGCCGGATGCAGCGGTTTCGCCGAGGGCGAAGGCCTGATACGTGCGGTGGATTTCGCGGGAGCGCATGGCCTGGGAGAGGACGGCGGCGCTTAAGGCGTGCTTGGCGAGCACGATAAGGCCGGTGGTGTCGCGGTCGAGGCGGTTGATGCAGCGGTAGACGAAGGGTTCACCTTTCTGTTCAAAATACCATGCAATGCCGTTTGCCAGCGTATTTTCATAATTTCCAATCGACGGATGAATCGGCGTATCAGCGGGTTTATCCACAACGAGGATGTCGTCATCCTCATAAACAACCGAAAACGGAACCGGCCGCGGCAGAATTCCGTCGGAGGGTTCTGTTTCGACAAGGTGCGTTTCGATCACATCCCCGGCGTGCACGGCCTGGCTCGTCCAGGCGCGGACGCCGTTTCGGAAAATGCCGTCCTCTGTGCGTTTTAAGCCCGTAATAATATGGCGCGAATATCCATGCCGGCGGAGAAACCATTCCACAGTCAGATTTTCCCGTTCCTCCTCCGGCGAAACCACATATGTAAACCTGTGTCCCATACACAAAACCTCCGTTTCTATAGCTTTTTTATCGAATGAACCCCGTCATTTCGGGGCAAAATTTCAAAAAGAGACTTTCCCAGTCTTTCGCAAGTATAGCCGAAAACAGATGGAAAAGCAAGAAACTTACCTTTCTATAGCGAAAATATAAAAAAGTATAAAAGTTTCATGAAATGTCAGAATTTGATTGATTTTAGCGAAAGAAAAGTTTATGCTACTAAAAAAGAAAGAAAATCAAGAAACAGGAGGGGATACAGATGAAACAGGTGCAAAAACCGAAAAAACCCATAATTTTTTATTATGTGATTGCGCTGATCGTCATTCTGCTGTTAAATCTTCTGCTTTTCCCGAGACTTCTCGAGCCAAAAGTAACAGAAGTTGATTACGGAAAATTTTTGCAGATGGTAGATAACAACGAAATCAGCGAAGTCCAGATCCAGTCAAATGAGATTATTTTCAGCGACAAATCAAGCCCGGCGAATTATTATAAGACGGGTGTGATGAATGATTACAAGCTGGTAGATCGTTTATATGAGGCAGGTATTACCGAATTCGGAACGCCGATCATAGAGCAGATGTCGCCACTCATGGAATTTCTTTTAACATGGGTAATACCGATCGTTGTGATGGTTGCGCTCGGACAGTGGCTGATGAAACGCATGACGAGCAAGATGATGGGCGGCATGGGAAATGCGATGAGCTTTGGAAAGAGCAACGCCAAGGTTTATGTACAGTCCGAAACCGGCATTAAATTTGCAGATGTTGCCGGAGAGGATGAGGCAAAAGAAATTTTACAGGAGATTGTTGACTTCCTGCATAATCCCAAAAAATATGAAGAAATTGGTGCAAAAATGCCGAAAGGAGCACTGCTTGTCGGCCCTCCAGGAACCGGTAAAACGCTGCTTGCAAAGGCAGTAGCCGGAGAGGCAAATGTTCCGTTCTTCTCCATTTCCGGTTCTGAGTTTGTCGAGATGTTCGTCGGCATGGGAGCTGCGAAGGTGCGTGACCTGTTCCAGCAGGCAAATGAGAAAGCACCGTGTATCGTCTTTATCGATGAGATCGATACCGTCGGCAAAAAACGTGACGGCGGCGGATTCTCCGGAAACGACGAGCGTGAGCAGACCCTGAACCAGCTGCTTGCCGAGATGGATGGATTCGATGGAAAGAAAGGCGTTGTCATTCTGGCAGCGACGAACCGTCCGGATTCCCTGGACCCGGCACTTCTTCGTCCGGGCCGTTTCGACCGCCGTGTGCCGGTTGAACTGCCTGACTTAAAAGGCCGTGAGGAAATCCTGAAAGTCCATGCGAAAAACATCCGCGTGGGCGACAATGTCGATTACAATGCGATCGCACGTATGGCATCCGGTGCTTCTGGTGCAGAACTTGCCAATATGATCAACGAGGCAGCACTCCGTGCCGTCCGTGATGGAAGAAAATTCGTCACCCAGGCGGATCTGGAGGAGAGCGTTGAGGTTGTCATCGCCGGATACCAGAAGAAGAATAAGATCATGACCGACAAAGAGAAACTGATCGTTTCCTACCACGAGGTCGGCCATGCACTCGTCGCAGCACTGCAGAGCCATTCCGCTCCGGTTACGAAGATCACCATTATCCCGCGTACGTCCGGCGCCCTCGGCTATACGATGCAGGTGGATGAAGATGAGCACAACCGGATGAGCCGCGAAGAGCTGGAAAACAAGATTGCAACCCTGACCGGCGGCCGTGTGGCAGAGGATCTGGTGTTCCATTCCATCACGACAGGTGCTTCGAACGATATCGAGCAGGCAACGAAGGTGGCAAGATCCATGATCACCCGCTTCGGTATGAACGAGGAATTTGGTATGGTTGCATTTGAGACGGTAACGAACCAGTACCTCGGCGGTGACACTTCCCTGGCATGCTCCGAATCGACAGCAGCACAGATTGATGAGAAGGTTGTTGCAGCAGTCAGAAAACAGTACGACAAAGCAGAGCAGCTCTTAAAAGATAACATGCCGAAACTCCACGAGCTGGCAAAATATCTGTATGAGAAAGAGACAATCACAGGTGATGAGTTTATGGAAATCCTGAATTTATCCCCGGATCAGCTCACGACAACGAGAATGGAAACAAACTAAAAAGCGATAAAAGCAGATGAGAATCCCGCGTTACTGTTCACCCAGCAGTGAAACACTTGCTGTTTCACTGCGTAAGAAAGTGATTCACGAATCCCGCGTTTCAAGGCGACTTCAGCCTTGCGCGGGATTCTTTCTTGTGCTATAATGCTGTAATGCGAAATTATGACACAAAAAGACAGATTTTTTTAAGATAGACCAAGAGAACATAAGGAGAAACGCAATGAAGAAAAAACAGGCATGGAAAGTGATGGGTGCTGTCCTTGCGGGCACACTGGTATTTTCCGATGCAGTTCCGCTCCGTGCCAGCGCATCGGCAGGAACGGAAAAAAGCGCAGTACAGAACGAAACTGTCTCCGGAACGGAGAACGGTACAGAGACAAAACGGGCAGCCGTTTATGTGAATCTGAAAACCGGCGATGATACGGCAGACGGTACAACGGCAGAGACAGCAGTAAAAACCGTGGAAAAAGCACAGGAGCTTCTTGCAGTTGCAGCGGCAGAACTGCAGGCGGACGGGAAAACAACCGAAAAAAACACTGCTGCAGATACCAGCAAAACGGCAGCGGAGGAAGCAGCAGAAAAATATCTGGTATTCGTCGGAATGGATGAAAAAGAGCTGGAAACGTATCGAAAGAAACAGCAGAAAACAGACTTCAGGGGAAGAGTAACAGATACCGTTTTTGCGGCAGATGAAATCGTGGTGACAGAAGCCGGATATGAGGCTGTTCTGGCAGCAGAAAAAGCAAAAGAAACGGTTTCGGAAACACCAACGCTTGCGCCAGGCGAGTCTCCGGCACCGGATGCGGCAGAAGATACCGTAACACCAACTCCGGGTCCGACGGAAACGCCGGATGCAGAGCCGACCGCAGAACCAACGGTGACCCCGGACGCAGAACCGACGGAAACGCCGGACGCAGAGCCGACCGTAACGCCGGCGGAGGAACCAACGGCAACTCCGACACCGGATGCGGACAACGGAGAAGATACAGGGGATACACCAACGGCAGCGCCGACACCGGATGCGGAACCGACCGTAACGCCGGAAGTAACTCCGACGACAGCACCGGGCGAGAATACCGATGACAGTGAAAATCCGGAGAATCCGGAAACTCCGGCAGAAGATCCAACCGTGACACCTGCCCCGGATGATACAGCAAAAGACGATCCTGCAGCAGATGATACAAACCAGGACGATACAAACCAGGATAACCAGAACGGAACGGGAAATGATGCATCATCGGACCAGTGGAAACAGGATGAAAATCTGGATGACCTTGTAAAAGATGAAATTCAGAAAGAAAACGAAACCGTAAAAAATTTCGATGAAATTTCCAATCCATCCGGTACGGACAGCACAGAAGACGGCTATCTGATCTCCAATGTCTCTCTTTTGATCCAGCCGGTGGCAGTAAGTCTGTCCAGAAGCCTTGTATCAGAGGAGCAGACGGAAACAGCAGAAGCTGAGACGGCGGACGAAGGCGAGCATGAACTGCTTGCAGCTGCAGAGCAGAAATCCAACCTGAGTGCAGGTGAAATGACAGCAAGTGCAGCCGATGACGTAAGTACGCTGCGTGCCGCAGGAACGATCCTTGTAGGACCGGACAACTACGGAACGAATAAGACATCCACTCCGACTCCGACAGCCACACCGTCGAAGAGCAGCAGTAACAACAGCTCTTCCAATTCCAATACCGGAAGCACAAAGATTCCGCAGAAGAAGACACAGACCACTGTAAGCATCCGCAGCATCCCGGTCAACACCGGCGATGAGACGATGGTGCTTCCGCTGGCGATCAGCTCCGCACTTTCTGCAGCCGTTATGTTCTGCATGGCATTCCTTCAGATGCAGGCGAAACGCGCAAAGAGCATGGCCGCATGGCTGGAATTCAAAAAGAATCATCCGTTTGACGAAAAATAAAGAAACAGGCATATCCGGAAAAGCCATTCCATACATTTACAGTATGGGAGGGCTTTTTCTTATGGAAGAAAAGAAAACATGGGCGGTGGGTGCGGGCAGCGGGATCAGCTGGCTGAAGGCTCTTCTCGTTTCCTATCTGATCTCGGTGCTTCTTCTTTTGCTGCTGTCTTTCCTGCTCTGGAAATTTTCCTGGAAGGAAAGCTGGGTGCAGGCGGGCATTGTGGTGATCTATCTGGCATCAAGCTTTTCCGGCGGAAGAATGGCAGGAAACATGGCGGGAAAACGGCGGTTTCTCTGGGGCATCTGCTTTGGAATCGTGTATTTTGCCATTCTGATCATCGTCTCCGCAGTCTTCCTGCCGGGCGGATTTGCCGGAGCCGGAAGACTTCTGTGGGCGGCAGCAGTCTGTGCCGTCGGCGGAATGGCAGGCGGAATGACGGCACACGGCAGATAAAAGCGGACAAAACAGAACATTTTTTCAAAAAACAGACTTTTAAATTTGAAAAACCTATGCTATAATGGGAAGAGCTAATGGCCGAAGACTATAAAAAAGTCGCGCGTCAACTACAATGAAGGAGGAATGTGCCATGAAACACATCAAAACTTTAAATACAAAAAGCTTACAGAACACTGTAAAAAAAGGTGGATGCGGTGAGTGCCAGACATCCTGCCAGTCCGCATGTAAGACTTCTTGCACCGTAGGCAACCAGAGCTGCGAGCATAAGTAAAAGTAATCCATAAGGACGAGTAAAAGGTGTTCCCAGAACCGGTTTCGCCGGATTTGGGAACATTCTTTTTGCCAGGCACATCAAAAAAAGAGAGAGTTATAGAAAGGAATACCACAGTGATACATTTATATAAAAGCAATGGCTTCAACATGGTGCTGGACGTCAACAGCGGCTCCGTCCATGTTGTGGATGACTGCGTATACGATGTCCTTTCCTGCATGAACGAAGGAAAAAATGCAGAAGAGGCAGCAGAGGCGCTTAGCAGTAAATATGCCGAGCAGGACATCACCGAAGCCAGAGAAGAAATTCAGGAACTTACAGATAACGGCATGCTCTTTACAAAAGACATTTACGAAAACGCAATTGATCAGTTTTCCAACCGTCCGACCGTCGTAAAAGCACTCTGCCTCCACATTGCACACGACTGTAACCTTGCCTGTCGTTACTGCTTCGCAGAAGAGGGCGAGTATCACGGAAGACGTGCACTGATGTCCCTGGAAGTCGGCAAAAAAGCGCTTGATTTCCTGATCGCAAACTCCGGCAGCAGAAGAAACCTCGAGGTAGATTTCTTCGGCGGTGAACCGCTGATGAACTGGGATGTTGTAAAACAGCTCGTAGCCTACGGAAGAGAACAGGAGAAGTTACATAACAAGAACTTCCGTTTCACCCTGACCACCAACGGTGTTCTCTTAAACGACGAGGTCATGGAGTTCTGCAATAAAGAGATGGGCAACGTCGTATTAAGTATCGACGGAAGAAAAGAAGTTCACGATCACATGCGTCCGTTCCGCAAAGGTGCCGGAAGCTACGATCTGATCGTGCCGAAATTCCAGAAATTCGCTGAGCTTCGTCATCAGGATAAATACTATGTGCGCGGAACCTTCACGCATTACAACACAGACTTTGCAGCTGATGTTCTCCATCTGGCAGACCTCGGCTTCAAGCAGATCTCGGTTGAGCCTGTTGTAGCGCCTCCGACCGAGGACTATGCGATCCGTGAGGAAGACCTTCCGGTGATCTTCGAACAGTACGACATTCTGGCAAGAGAGATGATCAAGAGAGAAAAAGAGGGAAGAGGCTTCAATTTCTTCCACTTTATGATCGATCTGACCGGCGGACCATGTGTTTATAAACGTCTTTCCGGCTGCGGTTCCGGAACCGAGTACCTTGCGGTAACACCGTGGGGCGATTTCTATCCGTGCCACCAGTTCGTAGGACAGGAAGATTTCTGCCTCGGAAATGTTTACGAAGGCGTGAAAAAGACAGAAACTGTCAACGAATTCAAAAAATGCAACGTTTATTCCAAGAAGGAGTGCAGCCAGTGCTTTGCACGGTTCTACTGCAGCGGCGGATGCGCGGCAAACTCCTACAACTTCACAGGTAAGATCAACGATGTTTACGAGATCGGATGCAAGATGCAGCAGAAACGGATCGAGTGTGCATTGATGATAAAGGCAGCTCTGGCCGAAGATTAAAGAAAAGAGGAAAATCGCGACATGATGAAGAAGAAACAGAGTATCATCGCACTCGTCCTGGCAGCCATTGTAACAGTGCTTCTTGGATGGACGATGATCAAAGGATGGGGTCCTACCGGAACCGGTTCGATGAAGAACATCAACCTGGGTCTGGATCTGTCCGGCGGTGTCAGCATTACCTATCAGGCCGTAAAGGACAACCCGACAGACGAAGAAATGTCAGATACCCGCTACAAGCTGGAACAGCGTGCGCAGCAGTACAGCGAAGAGGCACAGGTATATCTGCAGGGCGACAACCGTATCACCATTGAAATCCCGGGTGCAACCGATGCAACCACCATTCTGGAAGAGATGGGTAAACCGGGAAGCCTGTATTTCATCAAACAGACCAACGATGACGGAACAGAAAACTACACCTACGACAGCTCGACCGGCGAGTACGTTCTGAACGGAAAAACTATCGAAGAGCTCGAGGAGGACGGCTCCGTCGTTCTGACCGGTAAAGATGTGGAGAGCGCAGAAGCCATGCATCAGCAGAACTCCACCACAAAAGCAACCGAGAGCGTCGTTCAGCTGAAAATGACCGACGAAGGAAAACAGAAATTTGCAGACGCAACCCAGGAAGCCTACAGCGCAGGAAAGAGCATCGGTATCTACTATGATGAAAAATTCGTCAGTGTACCGAGTGTAAACGCTGTGATTTCCGATGGTACTGCAGTCATCTCCGGCGGAAACATGGACTGGGATGAAGCAACCAGCCTGGCATCCACCCTCCGTATCGGTTCCCTTTCCCTGAAACTTGAGGAGATCAACTCCAGCGTCGTTGGAGCACAGCTTGGATCTGCAGCTGTTTCCACCAGCGTAAAAGCGGGAGCGATCGGCATTGTACTGATTATCCTTTTCCTTGCAATCGTATATCGCCTGCCTGGTATTGCTGCCGGATGGGCACTGCTCATCTATGTTGAGCTGAATCTGATTGCTTTAAATGCATTTGACCTGACATTGACCCTGCCTGGTATCGCAGGTGTTATCCTGTCGATCGGTATGGCGGTCGATGCGAACGTTATCATTTATGCCCGTATCGAGGAGGAGATCGGTGCCGGAAAGACGGTTCATGCGGCAATCCGCGACGGATTCAAGAAGGCAGCTTCTGCCATCCTGGACGGAAACGTGACGACCCTGATTGCAGCAGCTGTTCTGTATGCGCTTGCGAGCGGAAGTGTCCGCGGATTCGCCATGACACTTGCTCTTGGTATTGTTCTTTCCATGTTCAGCGCCATGGTTGTTTCCAGACTGCTGGTCAACAGCCTGTACGGTATGGGACTGAAGGATGCGAAATACTACGGAACCAAGAAAGAGCGCAAGGGATTTCCATTTGTGGAAAAGAGAAAGATCTTCTTCACGATCTCCTGCATTCTGCTGCTTGCCGTTCCGGCCAGCATGATTTTCATGCATCAGACAAAGGGAAGCGCACTGAACTTCGGCCTTGACTTCAAGGGCGGTACTTCCATCAACGTTCCGTTCAACGAGGATTACTCCATCGAAGAGCTGGACAAAGAGGTAGAGCCGGTTGTGGAAGGCGTGACAAAAGATTCCAATATTCAGATGACAAAGGTTGTCGGAGGCAACAATGTCATCATCAAAACACGTTCTCTGACTCTGGAAGAGCGTGAGCAGGTTTACCAGGCAATGGCAGACAATTTCGGTGTCGATACTTCTGAAATCACTTTCGACAACATTTCTTCTACTGTAAGTAAAGAAATGAGCCAGAATGCGATGAAAGCAGTTATCATCGCTGTAGTCTGCATGCTGCTGTACATCTGGATCCGTTTCCGCGACATCCGTTTCGCATCGAGTGCCATCCTTGCACTGATGCACGATATCGCCATTGTATTCGGATTCTATGTGGTATCCCGTATTTCGGTCGGCAGCACCTTTATCGCGTGTATGCTGACGATCCTCGGCTATTCCATCAACAGTACGATCGTCATCTTCGACCGTATCCGTGAGAATCTGCCGGAGTTAAAGAGAGAGCCGATCGAGTCCCTGGTTGACCGCTGCATCACGGACACCCTGACCCGAAGCATTTACAGTTCCCTCACCACCTTTATCACCATCTTTGTTCTGTTCGTGATGGGAGTTTCTTCCATCCGCGACTTTGCAGCACCTCTGATGGTTGGTATCGTATGCGGAGCTTACACTTCTGTCTGCATCACAGGTGCCCTGTGGTATGTGATGAAGCACGTTGGAAAAAACAAATATGTGCCGTCCAAAGCAGTACAGAATAAGACAAAAAATAAATAAAAGCAGCAAAAACCATAAAAAGAGAAACGCCGGACCGGAAAAGTCCGGCGTTTCCTGCTAACAGGAAAGAGGAGAACATATGAAGAAAGAACGCTGGGTAGTTTCGGCAAAACGCGCCGATTTCCAGGCAATTGCGGATCGGTTCGGCATCGATCCCGTCATCGCCCGCCTGATCCGGAACCGGGATGTGACCGGGGAGAAAGAGATCGAAGAGTATCTCTTCGGTGATCTGGAGCAGCTCCACGATCCGCTGCTGATGAAGGATATGGAGCGCGCGGCAGATCTGATCGCAGAAAAAATCCGGGAGAAAAAGCCGATCCGCATCATCGGGGACTACGACATCGACGGTGTTACGGCAACGTATATTCTGCTGACCGGATTAAAAGATCTCGGTGCCGATGCGGATGTGCGTATCCCGGACCGGATTGCAGACGGATACGGCTTAAATGAGCATCTTGTGCAGTTTGCCGCGGATGAGGGGCGGGACACGATCGTCACCTGTGACAACGGCATCGCGGCGGGCAGTCAGATCCGTCTGGCAAAAGAGCTTGGCATGACGGTTGTTGTGACGGACCACCACGAGGTTCCGTTTGAGGAGGATGAAAACGGAGAACGCCGCTACATCCTGCCGCCGGCGGACGCGGTTGTCAATCCGAAACAGAAAGACTGTTCCTATCCGTTTCCGGGCCTCTGCGGTGCGGCCGTCGCATGGAAACTGATCCAGACGATGGAGGCAAAAGCAGGTATTCCAAAGGAGCACAGCTTCCGCTTTCTGGAATTTGTCGCCATTGCGACGATCGGTGATGTGATGGATCTGCAGGGAGAAAACCGGATTTTTGTAAAAGCCGGCCTTCGGGCGCTCCATAAAACGCAGAACCTCGGCCTGCAGGAGCTGATCCGTGTGCAGGGCATCGAGGCGGAAAACGTGACACCGTATCACATCGGCTTCGTTCTCGGCCCGTGCATCAACGCATCGGGACGGCTTGACACGGCGGAGCATTCGTTAAAACTGCTCTGCGCAAAGACACGTGAGGAGGCCGCAAAGCTTGCCGGGGACTTGAAAGACCTGAATGAAAGCCGCAAAGAGCTGACGCGCCAGGGTGAGGCGAAAGCAATCGAGCTCGTGGAAACCTCCCCGCTGCAGAACGACAAAGTCCTCGTCGTCTATCTGCCGGACTGCCACGAGAGCCTTGCCGGAATCATCGCAGGTCGCCTGCGGGAGCACTTCCACAAACCATCCTTCGTACTCACCAGAAGTGAGGAGGGCGTCAAGGGCTCCGGCCGCTCGATCGAAGCGTATTCGATGTATGAGGAGCTCTGCAAATGCAAAGAACTGATGACGAAATTCGGCGGCCACCCGATGGCTGCGGGCCTTTCCCTCGCAGGAGAGGAGATGATCGAACCGTTCCGCCGGGCACTGAACGATAATTCCACGCTGACGGAAGAGGATTTCGTCGAAAAAGTTGTGATCGATGTGCCGATGCCGATCACCTACATCACCAAAAATCTGATCCGCCAGTTAAGTCTCTTGGAGCCGTTCGGAAAAGGCAACACGAAACCGCTGTTCGCACAGAAAGGACTGACTGTATTAAATTACCGCATTTTTGGAAAGAATAGAAACGTGGTGAAAGTACAGCTTGCCGATGCGGGCGGATACCAGATGGATGGTGTCTATTTCGGCGAGGGAGAAGCGTTCGCCGCATACGTGGATGCACATCCGACCCTCTCGGTAGCGTACTATCCGTCGATCGATACGTGGAACGGACGCGACAAATTACAGATCAATATCCAGAGTTATTTTTAAAGATGCAGAAAAGCCGCAAATACCTGATTTTTCTGCCCTGTTTTCTATCGGAAACAAAATTGACGCAGAAGAATATTGATGCTATACTGTAAGGTGAATTGTCAAACCTTGACGAAACGGAGGAATATTTTATGAAAAAAGTAGAGGATTACGTAAGAAGTATTCCGGATTTCCCGGAACCGGGTATTATTTTCAGAGATGTAACGAGTATCCTGCAGGACGCAGACGGACTGCAGCTTGCCATAGATGAGATGCAGCATTTTGTAGAAGAAGTAGACTGTGACGTAATCTGCGGAACCGAGTCCCGCGGCTTCATTTTCGGTATGCCGATTGCTTACAATCTGCACAAACCGTTCGTGCCGATCCGTAAAAAAGGAAAACTTCCTCTGGAGACCATCGAGGAGAGCTATGACCTGGAGTACGGCAGCGCAACGATCGAGATGCACAAAGACTCCATCAAACCGGGCCAGAAGGTAGTCATCATCGACGACCTGATTGCAACCGGCGGTACCGTGGAGGCTTGTGCAAAAATGATCGAGCGCCTCGGCGGCGAAGTAACCAGAATCGTGTTCCTGATGGAGCTTGCCGGCTTAAAAGGACGCGAAAAACTGGCAAAATATGATGTAAAATCTGTCATCCGTTACGATGGCAAATAACGTATCCAACGAAACGCAGGGGTTAATCATGAGAGCGGAGGATACATATGGAAGAAGAGAAAACAGTACATTTTATCAGTGAAGAAGAATTAAAGAAGGATGTGGCGGCGGCAGAAGCCAGAATCCGCAAGACGGACGATTTTACAAGTCCGGAGGAATTATACGGGGAATTGATCGCTTCTGTGAAAAAATATCATCCATCGGACGATATTTCCCTGATCGAAAAAGCATACCGCGTGGCAGCGGATGCACATAAGGACCAGAAAAGAAAGAGCGGGGAACCGTACATCATCCATCCGCTCTGTGTGGCAATTATCCTGGCAGATCTGGAGCTCGACAAGGAGTCGATCGCGGCAGGCCTTCTGCACGACGTTGTCGAAGATACCGTCATGACCGAAGAAGAGCTGACCGAGGAGTTCGGCCCGGAGGTGTCCCTGATTGTAAGCGGTGTCACGAAGCTGGCACAGCTGAAATATTCTGCGGATAAGGTCGAGGAGCAGGCAGAAAACCTGAGAAAGATGTTCCTTGCGATGGCAAAGGATATCCGTGTTATTCTGGTAAAACTGGCGGACCGTCTGCACAACATGCGGACCGCACAGTACTGGTCGCCGGAGACGCAGAAGAAAAAAGCGCGTGAGACGATGGATATTTATGCCCCGATCGCACAGCGCCTCGGTATTTCCAAGATCAAGGTCGAACTCGATGACCTTTCTCTGAAATATCTGGAGCCGGATGCGTACTATGAACTGGTGCAGAAGGTCAGCATGAAGCGGGAGCAGCGGCAGGAGTTTGTCGATGCGATCGTTAAAGAGGTGACCCGTCATATCCACCA
>ENA-OVGC01001986-OVGC01001986.1-human-gut-metagenome-genome-assembly--contig:-NODE-1986-length-14584-cov-7.472503_pt1 | contig 14584 bp, 12 predicted proteins | sample MGYA00237768_ERZ505415 | MGnify/ENA primary metagenome ERZ505415 (study PRJEB26158, sample SAMN06016382) | human gut metagenome | biome: human gut; feature: ankylosing spondylitis patient; material...
CTAAGATTATATGCCCTACATGATTGCCGTATCACTCGAAATGTCGGATGAACCGAAAATAAACCAAAGAGTGTCTCACTTTAAGGAGACAACTGTCTCATTGTAATGAGATGAGTGTACCAGCCTAATGAGACGACCGTCCCACTACAAGGAGACGACTATTCATTATAATCAAAGTATACATGTAATGCATTATTAATCAAACAAAAGCACACTTCGTATAAAAACAAAAAAGGTTGCCTGCCGGTGTGAAACGACAGACAACCCTCTTCTATAATCAAGTCCGGATTTTATTCGCAATAATCTCCGTTAGCTTTTATCAGTTCAATCAGCTTTTCTACAGCCTGTTCTTCCGGAATATTTTTTTCTATGCATTCCTTTTTCTTATACAGACTGATTTTACCTCGACCGGCACCTACATACCCATAGTCTGCGTCGGCCATCTCACCAGGACCGTTCACAATACAGCCCATGATACCAATCTTCAGTCCTTTCAGATGAGAAGTAGCGGCCTTGATACGGGCAATGGTGGATTCCAGATTGTATAAAGTTCGTCCACATCCCGGGCACGAGATATATTCCGTCTTCGAAGTACGTACTCGTCCGGCCTGCAAGATACCGAATGCAGTTTCATCGACTTTTACATCAGAAATTTTACCACCATGATTGTAAAGCAGGATACCATCACAAAAACCGTCGAAAATCAATGCACCCATATCGGCAGCCGACTTAATCTGCAGATTTTCCAATTCTTCTTCTTGATAGAGTTGGAAGAAGACAACCGGATTTTCCAGACCGTATGTCATTAGCTGGTGTACAATTCCCCGGAATTCTCCCAATCGGTTGGGGTGATTGCTTTGTGCTACAATGACCACTTCCGGATGAAGACGCAAACAAGCCATTGCCTCTTCTGTCAGTCCCATATAAGGCACAAAAAGGAATTTCATCGAAGCCTCACAATGATGCAGACCGATCAGCTGCTGATAATTGAATGCCGGATAAACACCTTCTTCTCCCTTCCAGACATTGGCATCGACAATATAGCCTACTCCCGAAGGTCTTGTTTCGGGCAATTGCTGGCCACAATAGATATAGTCGGGTTTAAACTGCTCACTCACTGCCATGTTACCATCCAAACGGGCAGAAATTACTACCGGAACATGTTCACCTCCAATGTTTCCAACTGCCTTTGTTGTACGACGAACCGGATTTACGTAATCGAAACCCGGCGCTTCTGCTCCTGGGATATAAGGGTGATTTTCACGGGAAACGATATAGTCGACCAATTTACGGGCCACAGGAATTTCTGCTTCGGGAGCCTCACTCAGTGAAACACGGATTGTATCACCCAATCCATCGGCCAGAAGGGCTCCAATACCTAATGCCGACTTAATACGTCCGTCTTCCCCATCACCTGCTTCAGTTACTCCTAAATGTAACGGAAAGTTCATTCCTTCCTTCTCCATCTGTTCGGCCAACAGACGAACGGTTTTCACCATGATTACAGTATTCGAAGCCTTGATGGAAATAACTACATTAGTAAAGTTTTCTTCTACACAGATACGAAGAAACTCCATACACGATTCCACCATACCAGCCGGTGTATCGCCATAGCGCGACATGATACGGTCTGACAAGGAACCGTGATTTACCCCGATACGGATAGCTGTATGGTTTTCCTTACAAATGTTCAGGAAAGGAACAAAACGGTTACGTATCTTCTGTATTTCCTGAGCATATTCCTCGTCGGTATATTCCAGTTTCTTAAAGGTACGGGCTGCGTCTACATAGTTCCCCGGGTTGATACGTACCTTCTCAGCATAGAGGGCAGCTACATCGGCCACATTGGGATTGAAATGTACATCGGCTACCAAAGGAGTATCGTAACCCTGCGAGCGCAAACCTACATTTATGTATTTCAAATTTTCTGCTTCGCGTACTCCTTGTGTGGTAAGACGCACATACTCCCCTCCGGCATCAATAATACGTTTAGCCTGTTCTATACAAGCTTCCGTATCCATTGTCACCGTATTGGTCATACTCTGTATACGTATAGGATTAGCGCCACCCATAGGAGTGGCGCCAACATATACCTCATTCGCCTGTCGGCGAGAATAGTTGAAGTAATCCATTAGTTTGTTTTGTAAGCGTATTTAACTTCTTTCAGTTCTTCGTTGGCTTTTACTATCTTGTTCTTCAGGCCTTCTTTGTATGCTGCAAACTTCTGAGCCAATTCAGTATCTGCCAATGAAAGCATCTGAACAGCCAGAATAGCTGCATTCATAGCTCCATTAATCGCTACAGTAGCTACAGGAATACCGGGAGGCATCTGAATAATAGAATACAGTGCGTCTACGCCATCGAGTACAGAACCTTTTACCGGAACACCGATTACAGGCAATGTGGTATTGGCAGCAATAACACCTGGCAAAGCAGCAGCCATACCGGCAGCAGCGATAATCACTTTAATGCCTCTTTCGGCAGCTCCCTTAGCAAAAGCTTCTACTTCTGCCGGTGTACGATGAGCCGAAAGTGCATTCATCTCGAAAGGTACTTGCATCTCGTCGAGCAACTTCGCAGCCTTCTCCATCACAGGAAGGTCGGAAGTGCTACCCATAATAATACTTACAACTGGTTTCATCTTTTTATCTTTATTCATTAATAATCTGTTTGTATGCTTCTGCATCCATCAGATCATCCAGTTCCGAAAGGTCTGTCGGCTTTATCTTGACAATCCAGCCTTCTCCATAAGGAGACTGATTGACCATTTCAGGGTGTTCTTCCAACTCCGGATTTACTTCCAGAATTTCACCTCCTACCGGAAGGAAAAGATCGGATACAGTCTTTACTACTTCAATTGTACCAAATACTTCACCTTTTTCCAAAGTTTCACCTTCTGTAGTTACATCGACAAACACAATATCACCTAACTGGTCTTGTGCATAGTCTGTAATACCTACATAGGCTTCTTCGCCTTCTACACGAATCCATTCATGTTCGTTCGTGTACTTTACATTTGTCGGGAAATTCATAATCTTTTATTTTTAAGGTTAATATTTTGACAAGGGAACAAGGCAACGAGTTGACAAGGTTTCAGATACAAGGTGATAAAGCAAAAAGTCTTGCTTCCTTGCCAACTCGTTATCTCGTTCACTCATTTTTCTTCAAATAAACAAAATTCCAATGACTCCACAAAGCAATCCGACCAAAAAGCCTCCTCCTACTTCACCCAATGTGTGCTGACGGACAATGATTCTTGCAGAACCTAACATTCCTGCCAGCAAAACAAAGATACAAAGCCAGGATATAGGATTGAACTGAAATATAAAACTGTATGATAAAAGTCCGCCTACCATCATGCCGCTACTGGCCATATGGGTACTGATTTTCCACTTCATGTTGATAATTGCACAGATTACCATACAGATAAGTACAGCCATTACAATACCGCACATATAGCGGGGCAAATGAATGCGAAACATAGTAAGCAGACAACCTATATAGCTGAGTATCGTCAAACCGTAAGGTATGAAACGGCGTTCTCTGTGCCCCAACTCACGAATTCCCCATCCATTGATTTTCTGAAACAGATAAATAGCCAGCATGGGTAACAGAATGGTAAAACAGTAAATCATGGCCAAGATGGTTACTTTATACTGCAACGGCATAATACGCAAGTAGGTAAAGCCAAACAGTAGCACGAAAGCAACAAAAGGAACCATAAAAGGTGTAAAGACAGCCGAAATGATACGGGACACCGTATAGAGCAAGTCTCTGTTTTCCGATTGAGAATGGGGAACAGGCTCGTGAAATGTCAATTGATCGGGGATATTTGTCTCTTCCATCATATTATAATTATCTTCTTAATCGAGCTACAGGTATATTAAGTTGTTGACGATACTTGGCTACTGTACGACGGGCTATGGGATACCCTTTTTCTTTCAGTATATCCGCCAGTTCGTCATCGGTATACGGTTTCTGTTTGTCTTCCTGGTCTACACATTCTTTCAATATGCGCTTGATTTCGCGTACCGAAAGTTCTTCTCCCGACTCTGTCGTATAGCCATCGCTAAAGAAGAACTTAAGCGAATAGATACCAAAGTTGGTCTGTACATACTTGCTGTTGCTTACACGCGATACGGTGGAAATATCCAACTGTGCACGTTCTGCCACATCTTTCAAGATCATCGGACGTAGTAATGATTCATCACCCTCCTGAAAGAAAGGACGCTGCAAATCTATAATAGCTTGCATTGTGCTTAATAAAGTCTGCTGACGCTGCTTGACTGCATTAATAAATCCCTGGGCTGCATCTACTTTCTGTTTCAGAAACATCATCGCGTCTTTCGACTCTTTGCTCTGATTGGCTTTATTACGCGTATGTTCGTCGAGCATTTCGGAGAATTCACGACTCAGCCTCAACTCGGGTACATTACGATTGTTCAAACTGAGAGAGATGGTACCGTCTTCTTCTGTATCGACAATAAAGTCTGGAATAATCTGCTGCATATTCTTGCCTATCACTTCTCCCAATGAACTTCCGGGGCGTGGATTCAATTTAGTCAACTCGGCTACAGCTGCCTGATAAGTTTCCTCGGATATGCCTAACTTCTGCATAATCCGTTCTTTATTTTTCTTGGTGAACTCATCACAGCATTTGCTAATTATATCCAGTTCCACCTGCTTTAGAGGTGTGTTTTCTTTTCTCTTTATTTGTAAAAGCAAACATTCCTGCAAATCGCGCGCACCGATACCTGCCGGATCAAAATCCTGAATAATCGACAATACGTGTTCCAATTCTTCGGCCGTAGTGTATACTCCCTGATAGATAGCCAGCTCATCGAGCAATGCCTCTGTACTTTTACGCAACATACCATCATCATCGAGCGAACCGATGAGATATTCTCCCAGCTGTCTTTCTTCAGGAGTCAAATGCTGCATATCAAGTTGTTCTTTCAGAGTTTCATAAAAGGAGATACTGTCGGAGAAAGGAATTTCTTCTGCTGTTTCTCCCTTGGAACGGTTGTTCTCCTGAAGCTTATAGTCTGGAATATCATCTTCTGTACGATAATCTCCCAGTGAAAGGTCTTCCGAGGAATCAGAATCTCGCTCTGCTTCTCCATCCAGATAACTATCCTGCTCTTCTGCTTCTGCGGAAGGTTCTTTTCCTTCCTCCAGAGCCGGATTATCGAGCAGTTCGGCATGAATCCGTTCTTCCAGCTCCACAGTTGGAAGTTCCAATAATTTGACAGCCAGTATCTGTTGAGGAGATAAGGTCTGAATTTGTTGTTGAGCCTGAGTCTGTTCCAGACGTGAATGTTGCACCATATTCTATTATTCCACTTACGTTCTACGATTAGCAGCTACAAATGTATGAAAAATCTTCATCAAAATCAGTATCTGAAACTACTTCCTCCTAAAAACTCACGCAACAACGAAGTAGGAGGTAATTCCTTGTCGCGTACAGAAACGAAATAAGATAAAAACCTCAGCAAACGGTGTGCCTCCGAATATTCCGGGCTATTATTAGGCACTTTGCGCAAAATTGGCTCTACATAATCTTTTAGCACAGCCAATTCAAACAACAGTGCAGAGTTGAACATGGCATCCGCATACTCCTGATAAGGGAAAATCCATTTATCTTCTCCTGCCCGTACACTTCCCCATCGGGCTATGGTCTCTTCAGCTGAATAGTTCCGGTATTTATAATCGCGTATAATACGGCGCAACAGGCGGTTATCGGTAGTAGGAATGTAATTGTGATAATCAAGTTGAATAGTAGTCAAAGCCGATACATAAATCTTAAACTTATTGGCCGCAGGAATATTGGGAGTAAGTGCAGGATTTAAGGCATGGATTCCTTCCAGTATCAGAATCATATGATCGTCTATACGCAATTTATTTCCAGTCATTTCCCGCTTTCCTGTGGTAAAATTGAAACGAGGAAGTTCTACTTCTTTTCCGGCAAGCAAATCACTTAACTGTGACTCAAAGAAAGGCAAGTCGAGTGCGTACAAAGACTCAAAGTCATGCTTTCCATTTGCATCTAAAGGAGTTTTTTCCCTGTCTACAAAGTAATCATCCAATGAAATAGGGTAAGGCTTTAAGCCATTTGCCATAAGCTGAATGCTAAGACGCTTACTGAAAGTGGTCTTGCCGGAAGAAGAAGGACCGGAAATTAAAACCAGTTTTACCCGTTCTCCATTCTGATTCCGGTTGGTGATTTCATCGGCAATCCGTGAAATTTTCTTTTCCTGCAGAGCTTCGGATAAATTAATCAAATCCGTTGCATGTCCTTCATTGCAGGCCACATTAAAATCACCGACAGTACTGATTCCCATAATTCTGTTCCAACGGTGATACTCCTGAAAGACTTCCAACATTTTTTCTTGCTTGATAACTTCTTCCAATTTACCTGGATTTTCACGGCTGGGGATACGCAAAAGCAAGCCGTCATAATATTTGGCAATATCAAACAAATGGATGTATCCGGTACTGGGAACCAAGCTGCCATAATAATAATCTACCGTATCGCCCAAACGATAATAACAGGTATACAACTGGCCGGAAGTTTTCAGCAGTTTTACTTTATCCATCATTCCCCGTTGCAAAAACAAGTTAATCACATCATCCGTATGTGCTTCAGTGCGCAAGAAAGGAAGATTGGCTTCAATAATTTCATGCATTTTCTGCTTGATACGCTGTACATCATCCAATTCAACGGGACGGCCGATATGCAAATTACAGAAATATCCTTTCGAAACCGGATATTCAAGAGAAACCGTACCGTCCGGATACAATTCTTCGACTGCACGCACCAAAATAAAACACAAAGAACGGACATAGGTACGCATACCTGAAGTAGTAGTTATATCGAGGAATTCTACGTCTTTGTTATAATACACCCGGAAATCCAGACTTTCTACCTTATTATTAACTTTCGCACTCACAGGCCCATAGGGCATTTCCAGATTAAATCCTTCATAAATATCCAAAAGACTGCTTCCTTCGGGAAATTCTTTTGTTAAATTCTTATTTTTGCAATATATTTGTAGCATAATCGTAATAAATATTACTAACACAGTGAATTTGCAGTTAATTTACTCATTAAACCATTAACTGCCTATTTCCAACTTAATTAATTAGAAATGGAATATTCTTTTTATGATTTTTTAAAGCTGCTGGGATCTTTAGCACTCTTCCTGTATGGAATGAAAATCATGAGTGAAGGACTTCAGAAGTTTGCGGGCGACAGACTCCGTAGTATCTTAACGGCTATGACCACCAACCGAGTCACCGGAGTCTTAACGGGCGTACTGATTACAGCACTTATCCAATCGTCCTCTGCCACCACAGTAATGGTAGTCAGTTTCGTAAATGCCGGACTACTTACCCTCTCGCAATCCATCGGTGTTATTATGGGAGCCAACATTGGTACTACTGTCACAGCCTGGATTATTTCTGCATTGGGCTTTAAGGTCGACATTTCTGCATTTTCACTTCCACTGCTGGCAATCGGTATTCCACTTCTTTTCTCTCAAAAAAGTACACGCAAATCTGTCGGTGAGTTTATATTTGGTTTTGCATTCCTGTTTATGGGATTAAATCTTCTAAAAACCAATGCTCCCGATTTAAGTGCTAATCCTGATATGTTAGCCTTTGTACAGAACTATACCGACATGGGCTACTTCTCCATTTTACTTTTTGTCTTTATCGGCACCATCCTTACCATGGTTGTACAGGCATCTGCCGCTACAATGGCTATTACCCTTATTATGTGTGCCAATGGATGGATCAGCTTCGAACTGGGAGCCGCATTGGTATTAGGAGAGAATATCGGTACAACCATTACGGCCAATTTAGCAGCACTTACTGCCAATACACAAGCCCGAAGAGCTGCAGTGGCACATTTAATGTTCAATGTATTCGGTGTATTGTGGGTTCTGATTCTCTTTGAACCTTTTATACATATGGTAGACTGGCTGATTACTGACTTCATGAAAGTAAGCGAGGCTGACGGTGTAGCAGTTTCATTTAAATTATCTGCTTTCCATACCTGTTTCAACGTATGTAATGTATTAATATTGATATGGTTCGTTCATTTCATTGAGAAGACAGTCTGCAAACTGGTTCCTCAGAAAGAACAGGAAGAAGAATACCGTCTGCAATTCATCACCGGAGGTATGCTTTCTACAGCAGAACTTTCTATCCTTCAGGCACGTAAAGAAATCAATTTGTTCGCTGAACGTATTCAGCGTATGTTCCGTATGGTTAAAGATTTATTGCATACTGAAAACGAAAATAATTTCAATAAATTATTCAGCCGTATCGAAAAATACGAAAACATCAGTGATAGCATGGAACTGGAAATAGCCAACTATCTGAATCAGGTATCAGAAGGACGTCTAAGTTCAGAAAGTAAATTACAGATTCGGGAAATGCTACGTGAGGTTACAGAAATAGAAAGTATAGGAGACAGTTGTTACAATCTGGCACGTACTATCAATAGAAAACGCAGGGGAGATTCTGATTTCACAGAGAAACAGTATGAACATATTCATCAGATGTTCTCACTGACGGACAATGCACTGAGTCAGATGATTGCATTGGTAGAAGATACACATCATAGCGTAGATGTCAATCGTTCATTTAACACTGAAAACGAAATCAACAACTACCGAAACCAGCTTAAGACCCAAAACGTAATTGATGTAAATAATAAAGAATACAGTTATCAGATGGGAGTTCACTATATGGATATTATCGCAGAATGTGAGAAACTGGGGGATTATGTTGTAAATGTAGTAGAAGCTCACTCTGATGTAAAAGAGAAGAAAGCTTAACCCTTCATTCATATGAACCATACTAAAATGCCGGTCGTGTACCGGCATTTTTTGTTTCATGAAAAAGCTTATACGATTACGCATCCGGTTTTTACCTAAATGTCAGAATACAAAAATGGCATGTGAAATGACAAACTTCTGTCGATTCACATGCCATTATATAAAAACTTTATCAGATATGCTTTTTGTAATTTCAGACCTCTTCCTTTTTACTTGGCAGCATCAGCAGAAGCCACTACAGGTACTGATAATATTTCCTTATATTGCTGTTTGTCCTCCAATACTTCTATAGCTTTGTCCAATACCTCATCGTCTTTCAATAACTGCATCACCGCACCACGCTGATAAAAATAACGGGCAATAACTTCCTGTTCCAGTTCTTTGCGGATAGGTTTGGCAAAGTGATCTAAATCGCGGTCAAGATTGTGATTCAACTTTTGCTCTAATGCCTTAAATTCCTCGGAAGCTCCTTCCATATATCCTTCAAATTCAGCAACCTCCTTTAAAGTCTTCAACATTTTCTCGCTCTGACGGTCGTAAGTAAAATTACGAGATTTGACCAATGCTTTAAAATCAGCATAATCAGAGTCTGTCAAGGCAAACGAATCAACAGAAGCCGGGGCCTCATGAGTAAGACAGTACTGTGTAGCATAATCGAATATCAAATCCTCATTCATCAGATAAAAGAGAATATTAGGAAACTTCTCTCCTTTCACCTCAACATCCGGACGAATACCTCCTCCATCACAAACCTCACGCCCTGCCGCTGTATGGAACACATTGGTCAAACTATCAGGTGTACGGGCTACCGAACCATCTGCATTTTTCTTTGCATAGTCAATCGCCTGAATACAACGTCCGCTTGGTATGTAATATTTAGAAGTAGTCACTTTCAAAGTGCCATTATAAGGCAATGGACGAGTAGTCTGGACTAAACCCTTACCATAAGTACGTGCACCAACTACGACTGCTCTGTCTAAATCCTGTAACGATCCACTTAAAATCTCAGAAGCGGAAGCAGAATTTCCATTCACAAGTACAGCCAGTGGAATTTCAGTATCAATCGGCTCGTATTGTGTTTTAAACGAACCCATTGCCTGACGAATCTTTCCTTTTGTGGTAACAATTTCTGTTCCTTTAGGAACAAAGAAATTTACGATATCTACAGCTTCCTGCAAAGAACCTCCTCCATTATCACGTAAATCAATTATCATAGAAGTAGCTCCACGCTGTTTCAATTCGATAAAAGCCTTTTTTACATCCTTTGCACAATTGTCTGTAAACCCTGTAAGAGAAAGATAACCTACACTATCGCGTACAATACCATAATAAGGCACTGGATTTGTCCGGATATTCTTACGGGTAATCTTAAACTCAAGTATTGTACTGTCGTTTTTCAGAGGACGCTGCACTTTCAATACAAAAGAGGTTCCCGGTTCGCCACGCAACGCATCACTCACTCTGCTGGAAAAATCCTGTGGTTTCTGGTCACCACGTACCATTTCTTTTCCTCCGATAGCAAGGATGATATCACCTGCCTTTACACCTGCTTCAGCCGCCGGCATTCCTTCAATCGGCTCTACTATTGCAATCCGGTCTTTCGATTCGTAATAACGGATAGCAGCTCCAATGCCACCGTATTTACCTGTAATCAATTCTTTCAGACTGCTAACCTCTTCTTCTGGATAATATTCGGTATAAGGGTCTGTCAATGACAACATTCCGTTTATTCCATTCTGAATCATCTTTTCTACATTGATCGTATCCACATAAAACAGATCCAATTCCTTAAAAATTGAATTAAATACATCCAAGTTCTTTGAAATCTGGAAATTACGATCATCGCCCTTAAAACTTGACAACCCCAGTGCCAATGATACCATCAACACTCCTGCCCATATTGCTCTTCTATTCATATCTATTCAAGTTGTTTATACAAATAAACACAATATTCTATTTACGCATGCAGAACCCTATCAATATTTAACTTTATTTCGTTCCATTGCTCTGGTTTCAACTCAGTTCCTACTATTTGAATAACTTGTCCTGCCAAAATTGAACTAATTTGCGCACATTTCTTCAGCGAACAACCACAAACCAGACCATACAAGAATCCAGCTGCATAAAAATCACCTGCCCCTGTTGTATCTACGACTTTCTCTACAGGAACAGGAGTCACTTGTACAAATTCCGTTCCTTTTTTAATCAACGAGCCTTCTTTTCCTGTTTTGACGATAGCAACGCTACATAAAGAAGATATTTCATCCAAAGCCTCCATAGGGTCCTTGCCAGTATAAGCCCTTGCTTCGCTTTCATTTGCAAATACAATATCCACATAGCGCTCTATCAACATAGCAAAGAATTCACGCTCTTCTTCTACAATATTGTAACTTGCCATATCGAGACAAATCTGTAGTCCTGCCTGTTTAGCCAACTGCATTGCACGTAAAATAAGGTCATGATCCTGCAATAAATATCCCTCTATATAAAAATAGGTATATCCTTCGAACATTTCAGGTGACAAATCCTCTGCTTTTAATGTCGCTGCAGCCCCCAGATAGGTACAAAATGTACGCTCTCCACCCGGAGATATAAAAGTAGAGGCTATCCCTGTAGGCAAACTACCCGACAATAAATTGGTTGTTACCCCATAGTCCTGCAAGGTAGCTGTAAAAAACCGGCCGTTTTCATCCTCACCAACCTTTCCTATCAATCCGGGAGTAGCTCCCAGTTTAGCCAAAGCCGCTATTGTATTACACGCTGCCCCACCGGTTGCACGATGAGTAGGTAATGAGGCAAACTTCCCTCGCACTTTCTGCAATACCTCTTCATTTATCAACTGCATGCTTCCTTTTGGCAAATTCAGCTCTTCAAGTAACAAATCATTGTCTAAAACAGCCAAAATATCCACTAAAGCATTGCCCATTCCAAGAATTTTGTCCATTAGTAATATTTTTTTTGCAAAGATATTGCATATTTCAAAATATCCTACTACCTTTGCCTCGCAATTGAGAAAAAACCTTCTTCAGTAGCTCAGTCGGTTAGAGCATCTGACTGTTAATCAGAGGGTCGTTGGTTCAAGTCCAACCTGAAGAGCAAAAGTTCGTCTCCAACAAGACGAACTTTTTTTATAAATCCCCAAAAACTATCATTATGGACGATTCAAACCCGCGAACGTACACTTACAAGTATTTACCTTCTCCGTTGAAGAAGTAAAATAAGGTTTTGATGTCCTTGTGTTACCCTTTCAACGGATACAAAAACAAGAAAGGAATAGCACAATGAGAAAGTATCTTTATTGTGAAGCCGGATTTATTGAAAAACCCAATTGGCTTCCCCACTGCTGGGTAAACGTAGAATGCCCCACCCAAGAAGATTTTGATTTTCTACAAAACACGCTAAAAGTACCTGCTTCTTTCCTACATGATATAGCAGACACCGACGAACGTCCGCGAACCGATACAGAAGGAAATTGGTTATTGACTATTCTGCGTATTCCCATACAAACCCCACAAGACAAAGTCGCATACACCACAGTACCCATCGGAATCATTACCAACAATGAAATTGTAGTATCCGTATGCTACCATTCCACCGAAATGATTCCCGACTTTATTGAACATACCCGCAGAAAAGGAATCAATGTTCCTAATAAGTACGAACTCATCTTACGGCTAATCTACTCCTCAGCCGTATGGTTTCTGAAATACTTAAAACAAATAAACAACGAAGTCAGCTGTGCGGAAAAAGAATTGGAAAAAAGCATCCGAAACGAAGACTTGCTCCGTTTGATGAACCTACAGAAAAGCCTGGTTTATTTCAACACCTCCATCCGTGGAAATGAAACCATGATTGGAAAACTCGGCAATATCTTCAATGAAAAGGATTACCAAAATTCAGAACTGACGGAGGATGTGCTTATCGAACTGAAGCAAGCACATAACATGGTCAACATTTACAGCGACATTCTGACAGGTACAATGGATGCGTTTGCCTCCATTATATCCAACAATGTCAACACCATCATGAAACGCATGACCAGCCTTTCCATTGTATTGATGGTTCCCACATTGATAGCCAGTTTTTATGGAATGAATGTAGACATTCATCTGGAACACGTACCTCACGCTTTCAGTTTGATTGCACTCATTTCCGTCTGCCTGTCAGTTACAGCACTGATTATTTTCAGAAAAATCAAATGGTTCTAATCCAACCACAGTCTTGCCATTGTTCTCTCCAATTCAAGAACAATGGCAAGACTTCACAAAAAAAAAAGAAAACCATTCACACCATGCGATACGGAGTCTCCAAATACACATTACTCATCACAGCAGGAATAATCTGGCTGATAGCAGGCATTAATATCCTTCAGATTGGTATTACATACTGGTTTCACACATCCCATTATTGGCTTTTCAAAATCTGTGAGGCCAGCCTCATCTTCCTCCTCTTTTTCGGACTCATCTTTCATAAGGTATATAAAAAGCACACACAACGTATCCTGCAAAAGCAACACAAAAACTGTCCCTTCTCCTTTTTCGATGTGAAAGGATGGATTATGATGGCTGTCATGATGGGAATGGGAATCGGCATACGCCGCCTGCATCTGCTCCCCGAATCATTTATTGCAGTATTTTATACCGGACTGTCTCTTGCCCTTATAGGCACAGCCATTCGCTTTCTTCTATTTTGGAAGAAAGCCAGAACATCCTCCCCAATCGACCAGGCATAAAAGAATTCCTCACAGACCTTCAACATTCTGTAATAAAAAGCCGGCCTTCACAGATTTCTTCTCTGCAAAGGCCGGATATAAGTAAAAACATTCACTTCGGAACATTCCATCAGCAGTCCGATTATTTCACATAATCAGCAGGAAACGAGGTCCGTTGTTCTATCGAGCCATTTGTCAAACGGATATAAGTATCAATTATCCGTTTCCCTTCCGTCAACTCAATCACACGCGCCCCATTAGGAATATGAATATACTCTGTAGGGCCTCCTGTGAAACGGCCATAAGCCAACAAAATATTATACCAGTTTACAGCATAGTCATTATCATGGTCATGACCTACAAATACCCCCATTATATCTCCCTGTTCTTTCATAGCCGCAAATAAACCTGAATTCAATTCAGGAGAACAAGCCTTTTCTCTTCGGATACCATACAATGTAGTATTCTCATTCTGTGCAGCCAGGTTATATTCCGGCAGAGGAATATGGAAGAAAGCCAATGCCGGCAGAGGAGTGCCGCCGTTCTGCTTGGTATAAGTACGACTCGTCTCCACATACCAGTTTACCTGATCCAAATGAATATAATCATAACCTCCTACTCCCTGTTCCTCAAGTAAAGAACCACGGTTCGAATCGATAAAATAAAGAATCATCTTATTTTTATCATCGTTTCCTCCTTTGACTTCCAGCGTATAATTACCATCTCCAGTCAAATTTTCCACATCCGAAGCCACACAATAAGGAAACTCACGTGCAATCTTCAACAACTCCGCGTTACTCAACCCCTGTTCCCGGTCGTGATTGCCAAATGCAAGAGCAAAAGGAATCTTATATTGTGAAATGAATTCCATCACATGACGAAAATTCTTATCAGCCGGAGCACTGTAAATAATATCACCTGTCAATACCACCAAATCCGGTTTTTCAGCCTCCAATGTATTTTTTATACAAGTAAACATTAGTGTCCCGTTAAAATCGAGACAAATTAATATTAATCAAACAATCCCGGA
>ENA-OVGC01001993-OVGC01001993.1-human-gut-metagenome-genome-assembly--contig:-NODE-1993-length-14523-cov-4.861833_pt1 | contig 14523 bp, 8 predicted proteins | sample MGYA00237768_ERZ505415 | MGnify/ENA primary metagenome ERZ505415 (study PRJEB26158, sample SAMN06016382) | human gut metagenome | biome: human gut; feature: ankylosing spondylitis patient; material...
GTCAGCACCGGTGTGCAGGACGATGCCGTTACCGACAAGCTGGCGCAGTACGCTATTCAGGGCGTGGAGTTCACCTATCTGCGGGTAGCTGACATCGCCATGAACAATGAACTGGTGGACGGGCAGCGTCAGGTAGGTGTGCTGTACGGCTTTGCCGAGGGTACCGTGCTCCAGGCCATCGGCCTGACCGCCGCAGATGCACACAAGAGCGAAAACGGCACCCGCTACTATACCGCCGACAAGCTGAACAAGGCCATGAGCGATGCACTGACCGCCAACGCCACCACCGTCAAAAATGCGCTGGAAGCTGCTGCCCGAAATGGCGGCAAGGCCATGCCCGAGACGGATGAAAACGGACACAGCAAGGTCAGCGGACTGGAGCAGGGGCTCTATCTGGTGGTGGAGACCCGTGTACCGGAGAATGTCACCAGCACTTGCAATCCGTTCTTTGTCTCTCTGCCTATGACCACCATCGACGGCAAAGGCTGGAACTATGATGTGACCGTGTACCCCAAGAACCAGACCGGTAGCCCGGACCTTGAAAAGACCGTCCGGGAGGACAAGAACAGCACCGGCAAGAATACCGGCAGCCTGACCGACATCCAAAAACCAAGCTGTGATCCATCTAAGACCAGTAACCACCAAGGGAGGGACGGAAGTCCCTCCCTTGGTGGTTGTCCAGCAGTTTGCCGCAATCGGGGCGGGCTTATGCCGGCAGGCTGATATGACCGATTTTATCCAGCGCAGAGAGATCAACGCTTTCCACATATGCTTTGATCTCGTCATCGCCGAGAGAGTCACCCGGCTGAGAAACCAGGCTGATAAATGCGTTCTCGCCGTTGTAAAGGACAATGAACTGATGGTTGCCGGAGTAAACAGACACTGTCTCGCCACGCGCGGTAGTATACGACCATTCATGGTATTCATGGGCATCATCCAGAGAAAGGCAGTCGATGCTCATGCTTCCCTTCACCCGGCGGTTTATGGCAACGGTGCAGAAGCTTTCTCCCTCGCCGCCGGTGCTCCAGTCATCCCCGTAGGAGAAGGAGCCGTCGTTCCATACCCGATAATCGGGGACGCCCTGCCGTGACGGGTTTTCTATTGTCAAAAAGCCATCGCTGCCGATGATCTCGCAAAAGCTCGTATACCCGGAGCCTTCGTATAGAGCGTCCCACGGCTTGAGATCGTATTTCTCGCTGATCTCAAGGAACTTGTTGACCAGTGTTTCGGTGTAAAGACCGTTGTAGACCCTTCCATGGGCTTCGCCCCAGTCGCCCAGAGGCTGGTGCAGTGCGTCTCCGTTGTAGCCGTTTGCTTCGTAGGAGCTGGAGAAGGCGTTGAACTCGCGGGAGGCCTCGTATTCGGGGGAGCCGATGCAGCCCTGCATGCTGATGGTCATTCCGTCAGCCAGCTTTTTGCCTGCATATTCACCGTTCACATACCTGTCGGAAACGATCTGGCTGCCCATCACAGCGTCTCTGATACCAAACAGATTCACCGCGTAGGCCCCCACGCACATGGCGCACAAAAGCGCTATGACAGCCGCCGCCACCAGTACCGATCTCCTGACAGGTCTCTTTTTGTGAATCGTATAGTTTTCCATGTTCATAATCTCCTTTTCGGCATCAGATGCCTCAACCGTCTGCATCAGGTCGATGGCATCCAGTATAAACTTCGGATCAATATTGTTGAACCCGGACAGAAAGTCAAACGATGTCATAGCAAGCCCTCCTTAGATAAATATAGCCGTAATTTCTGCCTGGTTCGGAAAAGTGAGGTTTTTACTTTGCTTTGTGAACACTTGAACCTCAAGGCAATGTCCGCTATGGAAGCAAAGAACCAGTAGCGGCACACAAAGATATTTCGGTCGTCTGCTGAGAGTGTGCAAAGAAATTGATTGACCGCCGCGGCAAACTCCTTCCTCTCGCATTCCGCTTCCACGGAATCACCGGAAGCGATGGTGTCCTTCAGCTCGTCCAATACAAGATCAAACTCACCGCCGCCGCGTTTCCGGGCGTACTGCTCCCGCAACTTCATCAGGCTGAGATTTCTGACAATGGCTGCCGCAAAAGCCTGAAAACACGTTGGCCGCTGTGGGGGAATGCTGTTCCATAGGGCCATGTATGTATCAGACACGCATTCTTCCGCGTCCTGCGCGTTGGATAGGATATTGAGAGAAATTTTCGTGCAAAGCCTGCCGTACTTTTCATCGGTACGGGAGATGGCCTCCTGACTTCGCTGCCAGTATAGATCAATGATTCTTTCGTCTTCCATGACGGCCTCCTTTAAGAGCTCTCACCCAGTAAGTTGCAAAAAGCGGTGGACAGGTTACAGTTTTTTCAACGGTGAATGTGGCAGCGCAAAACGCCCGAGGAAAAACGGTGTCATCGTCATATTTTAGCGCCTTTCCGTCCGACAGGCAAGGAGAGGTACCGCAACGCCGCAGACAAGGGTGCGATCCAGGTCATTGCCGGACACCGAGGTTGGAAAGGCGCGGATTATTTTCGGCACATCGACCGCTTGGCTGTGGGCGACAGCGTTATGCTGACAAACCTATGGGAGACGCTGACCTATACGGTGGCTGACATTCAGATCATCCAGCCCCATGAGGTGGACAAGATCAAAATCCAGCAAGGACGTGACCTGCTGACGCTTGTAACCTGCCACCCCTATGCCAGCGGTGGGCGACAGCGATATGTGGTGTACTGCGAGAGAATGGGGGTGAGATAACTATAAGCATTTTCGGCAAGGTGACCTTCGTAAGGGACGATGATATCTTCTACGACGATGCCGGCGACTTTTTGGACTGCATCCGGGAGGAATTGCCCTATCGGGACACCACAGGGTTTCGCTATGAAGTCCTGACAGACGATCCCGCTATCCGCAAGGCAGCGAATGACATCCTGTTCGACTTTCTCGGTGAGGAAAACCCCTGTGAGCTGGAAGACTACACACAAACGATGGGAGGAATTTAGTATGAACGTAAATTGGGAGATGCTGGCGTTCCTGCGGAAGCAGTACCCTGTGGGCACACGCATCCGGATGGACTCCATGCAGGATCCGTACGCACCGGTGGAAGCTGGAATGACGGGGAAACTGGACTATATCGACGACGCGGGGCAGTTCCATATGAAGTGGGACAACGGACGGACGCTGGCGCTCATTCCCGGCGTGGACAGCTTTACCGTTTTACCGCCCGAGCTCAGTATGACGAAGCTATATATGCCGCTTACTCATTAAAATTTCCGAAAGATCTTATACCATTGGCGATGACGGACGCCTTGTGATCCCGGCGGATGACTTGACCGAAATGGGGTTGACTGCCGGCAGGACGTGTTTGTGGCGTATATCACCGATGATGGTCTCGCAGACCGATACCACGAGTTCACAGTTTCATCGGTATCTCTTTCTGAATTGGATACCACCCAGCAGATTGCCATACCGCAGCAACTATTGGAGCAGGCAGGCATCGACTCGAACGCAGAGGTGCAAATTGCCTGCATAGACGGAGCTATCATCATTACGGGGGACACACCCCTGACCGAAGATGAATTGAGTGAGGTCGTTGACCGTCTGCGGGCGGTCAACGACCTCACTCAACATTTCCCCAGTGAATTGGATACTGAAGAAGGGGGAACAGGCTATTCTATTATACCATACACATGAGAAAAAGCCCAGCATTTGCTGGACTTTTTCGACGAGCTGAGCAGGATGGCGATAGGACCTATCGCCATCCTGCTGATGATGTTAAGTTGTGTAAAGGTTCTTCAGCCATCAGAGTGCTGCTCTGAGCACGATGCCCTGCGTTGTTTTATAACATTCATCGCAGCTGAAGTGGTGCGTTTCAGCATTTTTGCTATCAGAACTGCCAGAACGAAATATATTACAAACAGTACCAACACATAGCGGTATGTAAAATGCGCTAAATCAAAGCCCTTCACCATCAGGCTGATCAATTTGTGGTGTACCAAAAAGATCGGGTATGTCAGCGCAGCTGCCGATATAATTGCAGAACTTATCGCCTGGAAAAAGGCAGGGAAGCACGCGACAAGCAATGAGATCAGCAGAAATATCATCCAGCATACCACAGAACCAACCGTTACTGCGTGTATGTATTTCTGCGCCATAATCACGGCGATCGTTACTGCCACAGTTGTGCCTATCAGCGGGATATTCTTCATCTGTTTGATATAGCGTGCGAAGCACCCGCCTGCAATCATTTGCGTTAATCGGACCGGTACTGTGATTAAATTCCCGTCGGTTGAAAAGACAGTAATGCCATACATCAAAGCAACCAGCGGCAAAAACACCCAAGCTGGAAGGTGATCCCACAGATACATTACCAACGGCCAAAGGAGATAGCAAATAATCGCGCACCCCAAGTACCACTCACCGACCTGATAGAAATTATTGGTGAACCACCCACGGGCACTTCCATAACCGTCCATTCCAAATAACGTCAAGAGCAGGCTCGGTATGGGCGCACCGGAAATCGTTTTATTCATCAGCAGCTGTGCGCATGTCGCCCATAACCAGGCAATATAGAATGGTGGCATCAATTTTTCTGCACGATTCAAGTAAAAGTGGGTCAAATCTTTTCCACTTGCAATTTTACGGCTTCCCATTAAGGCCGCTCCCGAAAGCATGAAGAACAGATTATTTCCAATATCGCCCAAGGACACACAGCCAAAATAGACACTCGGGATGAGTTCATTCGGGTATACCAACTGCCCCACAGTATCAAACCCGCACACAGAAGCATTAAAATGGAAAATCAAGACAGATGCACAGGCGAGTATGCGAATCAAATCATAATCTATCCGTCGTTTCCCTGCCGTTATCTTCATATTGCCACTCCTCTTGTTGAAATCGCTGTTCATTCATTCAATGAACGCCCTGCTCAAAGACGTCCCAGCCTCTGTGCAGCAGTCACCTTTCAAGCCCGGCAGGCCAGTGACCTGCCGGGCTTGAGGTTTATATGTACCTGAGACGGTTGATCACGGTGCCTGTGAACTCAACCCACCTGTTTGGTGCTTCCCGCTACAATGATCCGGGTATGGGCAATCAGCGACTGCGTACCACTCTTAGTCCCGTATACGTGAATCTGATACGCGCCCACTGAATTGTGCTGCTTCAGGTTCACGGTGTACGTCCAGTTCCCGTCAGAACCCTTCTTGGCAGAGTACCACACCAGATCATCCTGACCGTTGGCCTCGCTCCAGACGGGGATCATGACCTTTTCGTATGCTCCCGCGTTCTTCACGGTGATCTGCATCGTGCCGAGCTTCTCAGAGACGACCGCTTTGACCATCGGAGTCTTTGTATCAGGCAACTTCGCTACATTGGCCGTGGTTCTTGCGATCAAGGCCTGCTTTCCGGCCTTTGTACCGTATACATGAATCTGATAACGGCCCGTGGAATTGTGGGCCGTCAGGTCCACCGTATACGTCCAATTCCCGTCAGATCCCTTCTTCGCAGAGTACCACACCAAATCATCCTGACCGTTGACTTCGCTCCAAACCGGGATCATGACCTTTCCATACTCTCCTGCGTTCTTTACGGTAATCTGCATCGTGCTGTAATCCGCAGAAACGACCGCCTCAACCGTCGGCCTCTTTGCGTCAGGCAGTCTTGTCACATTGACTGTCGTGGTCGCGATCAGTTCCATCTTTCCGGCTTTTGTACCATACGCATGGATCAAATAACGGCCCGTAGAGTTGTGATCTGCCAGATTTACCGAATATGTCCAACTGCCGCCTGCCTGTTTTTCTGCCTTATACCATACCAGATCATCCTGTCCATCAGTCTCGCTCCAAACCGGCAAAAGCACCCGGTCATACGACTCAGCGTTCCTAACTGTGATCCGTATGCTGCTGTAATCCGCTGTGACGGCGGCCACCACTTTCGGCGGCTTCACATCATCAAAAGCAACCACTTGAACCAGTGTATAACCTGCCATACACATGGTATCCGAATCCCCGGTGCTGGCGTAGGCATGGATCTGATACTTGCCGGTAGAGTGATGCTTTGTCAGATCGACCTCACACGTCCAATTCCCATCCACCTGTTTCTCTGCACTGTACCAGGCCAGGTCGTCCTGTCCGTTCTCCATGCTCCAGACAGCGAACTTGACCTTTGTATGGCCGTGGCTGGCCACGTCGACCATCTTGACCGTCAGGACATTGTTGTCCTGTACCGCCGTGACGGTGTGATCCTTTTCGGTCCAACCAATGATATCCTTTGTGCCGCAGCCGTAGTCGCAATACGCGATTTTTGTCTCTGCACCAACGCAGTTATCTGTGCTGATGGTGTAATTGGTGAACTTATGAGTCATGGTTTTTTCCACATCAACAAATACTATATTGATGAGATCTTTGCCATCATACCCATGGATGGAGTATTTCCCGACATCTTTATAAAGACACATAGGGACTTTAATAACCCAAGTTCCGTCATCCTGTTCCTCGCCCTTGATCCAGCGAATATCATCCTGGCCATTAATCTGACTCCAAACGGCTGCTTTGCCATCCGTATAGCGGTCTTCACCAAGCGGACGCAACACTACTGTGATCATGCTATTTTCCGCATTAATATCACCCTCTACAAAACGGTGCATATGTCCGTCTTCGTAAAAATAGCATTGTCCATAGCCCAATCCCCGAATATAGCGCCAGCCAGTGACCATTGCGCCATAATTTGCGCTGTTTCCATCCGGTTCAAAGTAGTAGGTATCGTTCCCGATCTCCGTCAAGCCCAAAGCCATCTTGCCGTTGTCGTAATAGTAGGTCTTGCCGTTGGTCTTCTTGATAAAGCCGGTATGCCCGCTGACGACCAGACCGTTGTCAAACACGAGCGGCACCTCATCGATCACCTGCTCGCCGTCGTAGGCCACGCCGTTCTCGTCGAAGCAGTAGTTGTCCTCTTCCACCAAGAACCAACCGGTCTGCATGACACCGCGCAGGAAGTACATCTTGCGGCCGGTGGCTTTGTCACGAGCCCAGCCGGTGTAGTTCCACCCAACGGGATCAACGGCGGCATGGCAGTTGTTGCAGATCAGCTTGCCGCTGCTGCAGACGGCGTCCGCCAGCTCATGGCCCTTTTCAGCGCAGCTGCCGGTCAGAGACTTGAGGGTCAGACTGTCCAGAAGCTTCTCGCTGCCGTCAGCCAGAACATCATAGACGTTGATCGTCATCTTGGACTGGGTCGCTTCCACGCTCAGATAAACCGCGTTGAACTCGGTGGTCGCCTTTGCGAAGACCTTGCTGTAATCGAAAACGTTTTGGCTGTTGATTGAATAGGATTTCTCGCCGCTGGAGCCGCAGATGTAGTAATACACGCCGTCCTCCGCGTCGATCTCGCCGGCCTTCAGGGGGTTGGTGCGGGCGAAGGAGTGATCATGGCCGGAGAATACCACGTCGATGCCGGCCGCCTCCGCCGCCGCCGGGATATACGCCGTCATGGGGGCGTTGCCGCCGGTGGCGTTGGTGTAGTAGGCGGGCTGGTGGACCGTGAGGATCTTCCAGGCGGCGTCGCTCTTCTGGGCATCCTGCACCAGCCACTCCGCCGCCGTCTTCATGTCGCCGGCATTGCCGCTGTAGTTGATGACGGCCACATAGACATCGCCATAGGTGGTGGACCAGCAGCTGCCCGGGCTGTGGGCGGGCAGGGCGAACACGCTGCCTGCGATGTCGGCGTTGCCATCGCCCTCAAACTCGTGGTTGCCCAGAACATGGATCACGTCGGCGCTGCCCAGCTCCTTGGCATTCAGCAGCCCGACCACTCCGTTCAGCTCGGTAAACTGTGTGGGCTTATCCACGGCGTCGCCGGTCTGGATGCCGAAGTCATAGCCGCCGGCTCTTAGTTTTTCGAAAATACGGGTGATATTGGTCATATCCTCGGCCTGGATGTCGCCCAGCACGAAGAACTTCTGGGCCGCACCGGACGCGCCGGCGGTAAAGCTCTCCGTCGCCTCCGGCCAGTTATCCCCGGTGGCCACCTGATACTCATAGGCCGTGCCGGCAACTATGCCGCCCAGCGTGACGCTGTTCACGTTCGCCGCCTGGTAGCCGCCTGTAACAAAGGTACGCAGCTCCGTTGTCGCCGGAATGGTGGCAGTCCAGTTCTTCGTGCCCTGCACACGCCAGCGCAGGAACTGTCTCTCCGTTGCCGTCGGATCGGACAGCCAGGTGATCTTCTTCGTCGCGCTGCCGTTCTCCGTGGCGTTGAAGAGGAACGTGGTCTCCGTGAGCGTCACCGGATCGTAGGTATAGACCTTGTAGCGCATAGACAGACGTCCATCGGTGTCCTGAGCATAGACGGTGATCACACCGGCGGCATCGAAGGCATTGCTGGTCAGCGTACCGTCTTCACCGGTCGTTCCCAGCTGCGTATTGTCCTCCTTGAAGATCTTTGCGTTGGCTATCGGCTTGCCCTCCAAATCGGTGACCTTCAGCACGGCGCTCTGGCCGGTCAACACCGGACCACAGGACACACTGATGGCCGCGCCCACCGGCAGCGTGACAGCGGGGGCGGAGAAGGTCATCAGGTCGCCGTCCATATTGTAGCACATACCGGACTTGACCTCATAGAGGAACGTGCTGCTGGACGTCAGGCCGGCGGGTACTTGCACCCGCACCGTGGCGATCAGGTTGCCATCCTTGATGGGGCGGCCGCCGGCGCGCACGGCGCTGACGGTAACAGTACGATCCTTTGCATTATAGCACTTGGTGACGTCATAGCCATCTGCGGCCTTGAAATTGGGGGAGAACGTCACGGTGCAGTCACTAAACTGTCTATCCAAACGGATGACCGTATCGCACTCGCTGACGTTGCTGCTGGTACCCCGGATCTCCAGCGTCACATAGCCGCCCACGGCGGCCATGGACTCCACACTGGTCACGCGGATGGGGCTCTCCGTGCTGCTGTCCGCCACGGTGAAGTAGCGGGTCTCGGAGGTCTCGTTTCCAGCCTTGTCACGAAGAGATACCGTCACAGAGTGCGTACCGTTGACAAGCTGCATCTTATAGTCGATATACCCGTCGCTGGCCGCAATTCCGGCGCGCTCTGTTACATCGACGCCGTCTACACAGAGGCACACGGTATCGGTATCCACACCGGTATCATATTTGCCGTCCGCATCGCTGAAATAGGCGCGCAGGTCAAAAGACCTCCCGGAAATCGTGCTGTCAGCTACCAGCTCCTGATTGTTGACAGTGATGGAGGTCACCTGCGGGTCAGTCACATCGTCTATATTCGTGCCGTATACGAACTGGAAATTATCAAAGTAAATCGAACCGGTTGTTCGGGTTCCCATCTTTGTGCCGTTTACGAACATCAGCCGCAGGGTGTCACCCCGGTTGATGGTATACGGCGCAGGCAGGTTTGTCAGATCAGCTTCCAGATACTTCCAGCCCTCCCAGTAAATTCCGGGCTGCGTTCCGTTCCAAACGCCATTATTAAGCACCTGCTTGGGCTCAAAGGTAAAATCGTATGCCAACGCGTTGTTGGTTGCTGTTTTTATATAGCCGCGCAGCCAGAATCCAGCCTGCGTTCCATCCCCCTCATACGTGATACCGACGCCCTCCGGAGCATAGACCCACACACCGATGCCTGTAGGCTTACCGTCTACCGGGAAGTCCGTCTTTGTACCGATACACGCGCCCTCGGTTACGTCTTCGCAGTTCGTGAAATCGTAATTCAGCTTCAGGGATTTCTGGCCAAAACGCACCGGTTCGCCGTCAGCGCCGCTGACGATCTCGATGGATTCGTTGCCGCCACGTCCATAGTTGTGGTGGGTCAGGATACCGCTTTCGCCGCAGTAATACTCCTCCGCCGTCTGCGTAACACTGCCGCTGTCATCCGTCTTGTCCTCAAAGTCCCAAACCACGACGGGAAGCATACCAATCACAACCTTGATCGTGCCGCTTACGCTTTCATCAAAGGCCGAGGCGGCGGTGATATGCGCCGTTACGCTGCCCATCTCTGTGGATCTGAAAGTATTACCGTTGAAACTACCCATGTTTGGCTCTTCCATCGTCCACACGATGTCGCCATCCTTGTAGTTCACGTCTCTGTTCTGATAGCGTACCACCAGACCCAGATCGGATTCCTCGTCAAAGTCCAGACTGATCTCGTCGGAGTTAAAGGTGACCATGTCCGGCTTCACCAGCTCCACAGAGGCGGTGCCGACCACGGTGTCGTCCTGGCACAGCGCCACGGTGACAACACCGATGCTGTCAGCATTGGCCGTGAACAGGCCGGTAGTCGGGTCGATCGCACCCAGCTCGGCGGAGTCCTCCGCCAGCTGCCACACCAGGCCCTCCGGCAGCACCGCAGCGCCGCCGCTGCGGTCTACGCCCACGGCACCGAACTGCACGGCAGAGCCGGGCGTATACAGCTCGTCGCGGGGGCTGATCACAGCGTGGTCAAACACGCCGTCCTGAGACTCAGTGGAGATGCAGAGGAAGCCAGAGCTGATGCTTCTCTCGTGACCGTCGGAGGGCTTGCTGAGCATCTTCAGCTCGCCGCCCTCTTCCCGGGCCGCGAAGGTCGCGGAGCCGCCGCCGTCCAGGTACAGAGCCGTCACGCAGCCGGCATCCTTCAGAATAGCCGCCACCTCATAGCAATCCATGCCGATGGAACGGGGCGCCAGACGGCCCTCCGCCATGAAGAACACAACGCTGCCGTCCACCCGGATGCCCACGCTGTTTCGAGGATTCGTTGACCCGTCCGGGGCCACCTGAATCTCACCATTCTTCAGGAGGTAAAGAGGTCCGGATACGGCCTCCATCACATCATCCGTGGGCGTTCCCGCGTCGCGGATGACCGCCGTGCCGTCCGTCAAGATAGCGAAGTAAGGCTCATAGGAGGTCTTGACCACGTTGCCCTCCATGATCAGATACCCCGTGGGTTCGCCGGTGCCCAAGTTAAAATAGTCACCGTTGGTGGCCATGACCACTGTGCCCGCCGGGTCGGCGATGGTGCTGTAGTTCGCCGCCAGCTTGGTGGTCTCACTCATGCTCCACTGACCCTTTGCGATGGTCTGCGCGTTGGTAACGCGGTCCGCCTTAGTGCTGCCGGCGGTGTAATAGCCACTGTAGGTAGCCTTTAGGGTCACGTTCTTGGTCAGGTCGATCTCCGTCATATAGCCGATGACCTGCTGCTTATTTTTGTTTCGCATGGCGATCTTGTCGTAGGTCACGCCATTGGCGATGGCATGGTGGGTCTGCTGGACCGGCGTCAGACCCGCCGCAGCGGCCGCGCTGCCCAGCGTGACGGCGCTCTGCATGGCGGGCTGAGAGGCGAGCGCCGCCAGGATATTCATCTGGTTCTCGCCGTCGTTCCCCTCCGTTCCCGGCTCTGCCTCGTTGGCATCCTCGGAAACGTCCGCTTCTTCCCCTGTGCCTTCCGGAGCTGCGACGTCCTCGTCGCCCCCGTTACCGGCTTCTTCCTCTCCGTTCGGGTCAACCTGGGAAACTTCTGTGTTTTCTGCCTGTCCTGCGCCGTCCTCGACCGCAAATGCCAGGGGAACGGTGTTCAACAGGAATGAAAATACCAGCAACAGTGAAATCAGTTTCTTTTTCATCGTTTTCCCTTCCTCGTTTTTTGTTTTTTTGCACAAGGTCTGTGCTTTTGTCAATTACTTCGCCATTATGCGGCGGCCAGCTTCACGCTTGGCGCAGCAGAGGCAAGCAGCTGCAGTTCACCTCCTTTTTCGCCATATACGTGCACATAATATGTTCCAGCAGAATGATGGGCCGTCATATCCACCGTATACACCCAAAGTCCGGCCTTGGTACGCTCGGCAGCGTACCACACCAGATCGTCTTGGCCATTTTCCGCGCTCCATACAGGCAGGTAGACCCGCTCGTACTTGGCGGCGTTCTGCACTGTGAGTTTCATCGTGCGGCAGTCCGCGGAAAGCTCCACGGTAACATAGGGATCGTCCGGGAAGACGGCGCGCTTTACATAGGCCGTCGTGTTCGTCAGCAGATGCAGCTCACCGCCCTGTTCGTTGCGGCCGTAGACGTGGATCATGTACTGTCCCGCGGTGTGGTGCTTCCGCAGGTCCACCGTATACGCCCAAGTTCCGTCCGCCTGTTTTTCGGCGGGATACCAGACAATGTCATCCTGGCCGTTCATCACGCTCCATGTGGGCAAGTACACCTGGTCATAGCCGTCCACGCCTGTTACAACAAGACTCATGGTACGGCAGTCTGCTGAGACCTGGGCTGTGATATGAGGCGGCAGCTTTTCCACATTAGCCGTCGTGCTGGCGATCTTCTCCATCGTATCGTTTTTCTTTTCGTATACATGGATCAAATACTTTCCCGTGGAATTGTGGTTTGCCAGATCAACTGTGCAGGCCCATGTCCCGTCCGCCTGTTTTTCGGCAGGATACCAAACGAGATCATCCTGACCGTTTGCTTCGCTCCATGCGGCCAAATATACCTGATTGCAATCGTCTATATCTGCTATGACGAAGCTCATGGTGCGGTAATCCGCGGAGACCTCTGCCGTGACATGAGCCACTAGTTTTTCCACATTAGCCGCCGTACTGGTAAGCATTCCCAGTTTGCCGTCTTTCTTTCCGTATACGTGGATCAGGTACTCCCCTGTGGAATTGTGGTTTGCCAAACTAACCGTGCAGGTCCAAGTCCCATCCGCCTGCTTTTCGGCAGGATACCAGACGATATCATCCTGACCGTTCACCGCACTCCAGACAGGGAAGTAAACCTTGTCATACCCCTCAATGTTTCCGGCAACGATCTGCATTGTCTGGCAGTTTGCCGAGACCTCGGCTCTAACGTTTGGTTTTTCCGTTCTACGAAAAGACTCTACAAAAGACTCGATCCCATGAGTACCATGCCGGTTTCCTTCTTCAACGACATATGCATGGACATAATATACCCCGGTATCTCCGTGGTCATTTAAATTCACCGTATAGCGCCACGTCATCCCGTCTTCAGAATGAGCATGATACCAAATAAGGTCATCTTGCCCGTTTTCTTTACTCCAAACTGCAAAATCAACCGCTTCATATTGTTTGTTATCGAGATAATGGATAGTAAGCTCTGCCGTATCAGCATTCACAGAAACACTGATCGGCCGCATTTGATAGACATCCGCCAAATCGAAATACTCGTTCCTTTCGGAAAGCCATTTTTGCAGATTTTCGATTGCCTCCGCATATGAACTGGCAAAATATGTTCCCTTGCCAGATACAGCTCCAATTAATGTATTCCATCGAGTGTAGTTCATTTTTGCAGAATTGCCGATTTTATTGTAAATCGCCCCCACATTCTGGCTCATATCGGCGAACAAAGAAAAGCTATCCGTATACATCTCAGAAAGAGCCTGCTGCACCGCTGGTACAGATAAGAGTTTCCAATACACTGTATACAAATAGATGTGATACTTTTGACTGCTATCTTCTGTATTCAGGTCATTTCCCATGCAGGTATCAAAATCCCACACAGGGCCCAAATGCAATACATCTCCACTACCATCTTTATACCAATAGAAACTGCTAGAAACGGATTCGCGGTTCAAGGTATATTCATTCACAAGATAATATTGCAAAAAAGAGTCCACGTCGATATATTTAGACAGTGCATCCAGCGTAACATCTCCATTAGGAGTGATTGTCAAGTACTCTACAAATGCATCCAGCGCCTCGTCAAAGTCCTTGACAGCCTCTTGCAACAGCGCAGGATCGTCCTCGGTCACAGACTCTTTCAACGCAAAATATCTCCCCGTTCCGTTATTTTTAATCCAGATACTTTCTTCCTCATAAAACCCTTCATCCGCCTCCATGAGAATACCCTTGGGATCGTTCAGATCCAGGCGGCTGCCGCCGATCTCCGCCTTTTCGCATACTAGATAAGTTCCCCGATAGTCACCATTGATCCAAAGATCCACATATTCACCGTCCGGTACGTATGTCATCCCCAGCTGTTCAGCAAGATCAAAGGCAAGCTTGTTCCGCATCATGCTGTCATCCGATGCGTTGGCCAGCAGCACCCACTTTTTCGCCTTTGCCATGCCGAGGACGCTGGTTTTCTTGTCAAATTTGATCTGATAGCCCTTCTTCTCGTAATAGACCCAGGAGGAATTTCCACGTCCCTTAAATGTCGCATCCGTTACCTGCAGACCATTTCCTGCATTGGTGACATCCGTCAGCGTAACCACTGTGCCTGTGTATTTAACATTCTTGTCCCGATGCACCTCGTCCAATGTAACACCGTCCAGCGCCACATACAGGCTGGGTAATTCCGACTGCATCACGGTGATGGTCTCTGACGTTCCGTCCGCAAGGCTCACCACAACACTGTCGCCATTCTCCGCAAAGGCACCGCGCAGCACGTTGGTCTGCGGATCCAGCGTGCCCTTGTCGGCCGAAACGACCGCACCCTGCAGCTGTACCTCTGCATCAGAAATGACCACCTGATTCGTCAGGAACAGATACCACTGCTCCTTTTGCGTATCGTGGTAGCCATGGATCACATTCCCCTGCTGGTCTGT